>JAALOO010000719.1_pt1 | contig 27695 bp, 22 predicted proteins | sample 7257641 | NCBI WGS metagenome assembly JAALOO01 (sample SAMN14085613, study PRJNA598686) | mite metagenome | biome: ENVO:01001000; feature: ENVO:01001002; material: ENVO:01001226; isolation source: single female mite from University of Michigan culture on fish food culture... ...
TACTTAGGTTTTGGTTAGTCGGAAAATAGGTTTTGAGTTGCCGTACCCAACCATCATTTGTAGAAAAAAACTGTTGTGAAACAAAACAGCTTTCTGCATTCTGGTCAACTCTGATCTATTGAGAATTAGCCAGCAATACAAAACTATGAACTTGATCTTTCACATTCAGAAAAAAGTTTTAGGCGAAAAATAGGTTTTTGAGTTTTGAACGGCACCAGCATTTTGAAAACAGTTTGACAATGATAAAAAGTTGGATGATTGCTCGCACACGATAAAGAGTTTTGAACGACTTTTAGGTTTGTCTTCAACTATTTGCTTCAACTTGGCAGCATCTTCTTCAAAACGTCGTTTCAAGCCTAGAAAAACGTATGTTAAAGAAAAGTAAACAAGTATTTTGGTTACCCAGTTGCTTCGACATCTTCAGATAACGATGTACTTCAGTTCAGGAAAATGTTCTTTTGACAAGAGAAAAGGTTTTTCAATTAGAGAATCTTGGCAATGTAGCAAACGACTTGAAATGAGTTGCACAGACTTAGAGCAAAAAATGATGAAACAGCAGACAAATTCTGCTGCAGAAGTTTTTTGTTTTGCCAAAAATAGTCCATTCACACACAATGTAACGGGTAATTGGGAAGTATGTTTCCCAATTCAGTTTTTTGGTAAGTTTGCTGCCCTTGATTTTTTGTGTAAAGGAAATATTTTTCCATAAACTTCGTTTAGGACATATGTATCCTTAATTGGGAAACACATTTCCCAAATGCAGTTTTTTGGTAAATAGGCTTCCTATCATTTTTTAGAGTGTAGTGCAATAGCAAACAGAGGATGAAAAGAAAATGAGGAAAAAATTAGAAGTCAAGGAGGAGACTATGATTATCTCCATTTATCCATCTAGCCAACCATTCATTGAGACTTCTTGGTGGTGGTGATGGTGATTAAGACGATGCAAAATTAGAAGAAAGAGTGTGAGGAGAAAAACGCTTTTTTCATTTTGATCATCCTAACTTAGCATTAAACTGTGTGTTTTAGTGGTGGCAAAAGGGGCCAAAAACTGGCCAACGTTACAGCGCACACAAACGTGACGTGACCCAGAGATGAGCTTTCACTTTTACCATTTTTCATTTTGGCCCACAATTTTTCTCTACTTGAGTTGAGCTTAAATCATTCTATCGCCGTGATCAGAGGCACAAATTGCCACTTTGAACAGTAGAAAAAGAAAAAAAGCAACGTGTAATTTGTTTGAAAATTGCTTTTATTTTAAACTTTTTTAAACACAAATTTTTGTATTCATTGATAAAAGTGTGTTTAAATTGATCATAGACGTATTATTTAAAATATTATTAGTTTAAATCAATCAGTTGGCAGTTAAAAACACCTTAAACTTGACTAAAATGCTCTCACGTCGTTGCTGTTATTTTTCGTTGTTGTTGTTATTGTCTTGCATTCACTTTCACCTGTTCTTTTAAATTGGCAGTTGTGATAGCAGTGATTGCTTAGTTTTTTAAAAACAGCAGCAACAGCAACGTTCAAAACATTCAAAACGTGAACATCGTTTTGCCCCCACTAATCGGTTTTCTTTATCGTCCATTTTTACTGGATAGTATTAATGATAAACGGCTGGAAATTATCGAATCCAGTCATTTGCAGCCTGGCTCACACACACACTGTGTCTTTCTAGTTTGCTAATCCCTGCTCATACCTAGTCGTTTTGAGCCAATTGACCAAATGTTTTTCTGTTTTTCCTGGTTCAACCGCCTAAATTTAAGTTGCATAAGTGTTAAAGCCAGTGGTAGGAAGCACTGGTCAGCAACAGCTAGCAACTGTGGATTGGATTTGCGTTCACTTTGTTCTTTTTTGCCCCTACTTCTCCTACCAAGTGAAGTGTCTGCATTTTTTCATCTGTTCATCTGTCTGTCTGTTTCCCCTTTCCCCCGCATTTCGATTGCCAATCACTCACTCAGTCAGTCAGTCAGTCACTTGACTCAATTGATTTGCTCAGTGATCATCGACTAAACATCGCATGTAGCGTGCAGTAGCAGCCCTCTGCTTCTGCTTTGACGCCAACCATTTGTTGTTGCCTTATTCAGCAGTGTGTGTGTGTTTAAATGTGAGTATTTTCAGAGTCACTTCTTCAGGAAAGATGAAGAAAAAAGGGGGAAGAAAGATAGTTGTTCAGAAAAGACAAATAAATAAACTTTTCCAGCGTCTACCAGGGCGCCAGGTTATTGCTGCACTGCACAATGCTGTGTATTTACGTTGCTAATCGCCACTCGACGACAACTGAAAGCAAAAGTGAGAGAGTGTAGTTGAGTCCCAAAAGGATAAAGATAAAGAGTTTTTTGCTGTCAATTGCTAGGCTGGCTGGCTGTGTTCTCTTCGCTCCCCCTTTTGTTCTATGTATTACCATTCTGATTATTATTACCTAACAGCGGCAGCAACAGCAGCAGCAGCAGTAGGCCAGTAAGACAAATGGTGATGAGCGCAAGAGGACACAAAGTAATGCAGCAATTGACTTGAGTGCAAATGCACACACACACCAAAATCACAGCGAGCATCAGGTCGAGCACGCAAAAAGACGATGACCAGCTGAACTGAAAGTGCATGCACAGCAAAAGGGCGACAGTGAACAGTGATGAGCATTTGCTCAACTACTACTGCTCTGCACAGGGCACAACATTCGAGTCGCGTGGCAGGTAACAACAAAAGTAAATCAGTTGCTGAAGTAACAACAACAACAACTACAACAGCAAACGAGTATCCACTGGTGCTGATGAATCATTAAGTAATTGACAATAACAACAACAACAACGGCAACAGCAACAGTAACAGTGGCAACCACAGTAGTCCGTAGACAATTTTTTTTGCAAACGGACAAAGTTTCCAATCAATTAACTGAAGGACTAAAAGAGAAAAAAACAAAAAAAGAAAGGGCATAAGATGAATAGACTAAACAGCAGTTGAAACAGTGCAACAGTAGTAGGCAAAAAGGCATTAAATTAACCGCACAGTAAAAATCAATTCCATTTGCATCTGCATTGGCAAAGTCAATGACTACTTTCATTTTAGCAAATGCTGGAGTAACGAACAAAGACAGAGCATCAGCATCATCAACCCTGATTGCCCCTATTTGTGAATGTCAGTAAAAAGAAAAAAAGAGAATAAAGTGTTTAGTTTGTGGTGGCGGTCAAACAGCCACACAACAAAATAAGAGGATGATAATGGCAGCAGTGATGATGATAGTGTGCTGTTTTAGTAGAAAATGAATGAACTGTCTCTGGAAAGTCAGTGAGTAAAGTGGCAAAAGTGTGTCAACAACAAAGAGAAACAAAAAAGCTCAGAAAACAATTACAATTCTGCAATGGCATTTCTCTTGCCCTTTCACTTTAATTTTGTTCCTTTTTACTGCTGTATTATTTAGCTAAATCAGTGTCATTGCGCCCACAATAAATTGCTGCTGCTGTGATGCGTCTGCAAAACTAACTGATGATGAAACAACAACTGCTGTACTAAATGACAAAAAATGTAAAAAACAGCAGCTAAAGTAATATTGATTGCGTTGACAATAACAAAAACAAAAACACCCACAGTTAACTTTTTTATTTCAAACGTTAAGAGTGCAAAAGATACAAATTACGGAAGTGTCAATTGAATGAGTAATCAAAGGATTGGAAGAAACAAATAGGAAGTCACAATGGCTCAACTAATGGCTGAAACACACTCGGCGGCTCAGACTTTGATTGCTAAGCTAAATGTTTCTTAAACCAGTATAAACTGCTGTTGTCCGCTTAAGCCTAAAACAGCGTGCTCAGAACGATTTGTTTCTAGTGGCGACAACGGCAACGGCAATTCAATTAACGACAATTGGCAAAATGCAACTGCTGAAACAATCTGTTTCCTTTGCTGTTATGGCGGCGGTTTATTAATTGCCATAGTCGTAATAAATATATGATTACTAAATTTACCTATGAAGAGTTGATTACCATGCACAGGTTTACCGTGCTGTTTTATGTGTCGGTGTTGGTGGCAGACGCTTTTTGCTCAAGGCAACAGTGCGACGGCGGCGGCGGCGGTAAACCATAATATAAAAGCTACTGTGCAGTACTGTACTCAGTTTCTTAGCTCATATGTTCAGCCTTATTAGCATTAATAAAACTTGCAACTTGCGACAGCTGAAAAAACGAGAGAGAAAGAAAGGAAAGTTGATCACACATTAAACGACGAACTTGGCCACCACCGCCGCCAACACCAACACCAACACTACAACAGCACCATCAAAGTGTGAAGCAACGCGTTTTTCCAAAAGTTTCGTCTCAGACGGCGGCGACAACGACGCAAGCACAAAAGACAATAGCGGCGGCGCTAAGTTTAAGTGTTGCTTTTGCTGCTGTTGTTGCTGCTGCTGCTGGTGACACCGAGGAGACGGCGTCTGGCGAACTTGGCACCGCTCTGAGGAACAAGGAACAGAAAGAAAGAGAGCTGAAAAGTGAAAATTTGAGTGATAAGAAAAAAAAGATAAGTTAGTGAGTGAATGAGTGAGTGAATGAGTTGGTTTGTCTGTTTGCCTTGTTGAGACTCGTGAACTTTTCAAGCGGTTTTTGCTGCGACAAGTCAAGAGTCAAAGTCAGTCTGTCTGGTCGGAGTGTGCAGACGACGGCGCCGATTCTTGGCACTGCCACTCATTATTTTGTTAAAAACAAAAGTTTGCAATAGTGAATAGTGCAGTTAGCTAAAACAACAGCCTCAACAGATAATACCACGATGGTTTCTCTCTCTTTTGGTGCCCACAGCTGCAACAATATCAGCAACAACAACATTTCTGATGGCTTCCTGAACTGACTCGGTGTTCGTTTCACAGTGCCGGATAACTGCTGAAAGCGGGCGGCAAAAACAGAAAAAAGTGTTGCGGTTGCACCGGTAATTTGTCCGTCAGCGAATCATTGGCAACAGTAGTTTCGTTTTCACCTTTTTCCTGAAGAGCTGTCTGTTCCGATTTACACTCCCACACTGGACTTTGCATACACACACACACACACACACACACACACTCATTCAGACACTGAGAGAACTGAAATTGTGTGTGTGAGTGTCGGAAAAAGAGTGCTAATCTGATCGTCGACTTAGCAAATCTCACTCGTTCCTCTAATAATAGCTCACTGGCTGATGATGATGGTAATGGCGGCAGCGGTGATGCCGGTGATGCGGGGTTGTCGCTCGTTCTATTCGTGATTGCAGTCTGGGAAGAGTTTGTCCAGCAACAGAAAGTGTGTTGTGTGGTAATTCTGCGGGGTTTCCTAGGCTGTCAACCGTTGTTGAAAAAAGTTCGGGCGGGAAAACCTCGCTCATCCCAGGCACACACATCTTTGTACAGAAATTCATAGAGAGAAAGTGAAAAAAGACACTGTTTCAGACAGCAGTAAATCAGTCAGTCAGTCAGTGAGCCGATGATCGGCGAGAGGAAGAAAAGTGACTAACGGCTAACGGTGCAAATGCTCACTACTATTAGGCAGAACGTGCGTGTGTGCAGAAAGCAACTCACTGTGCTCAGATAATTATTGGTGTTACCGAAAACGAAGACGACGATAGCAACAAAATGAAAGTGAAAACGGTGGAAAGCTGGGCATTAAATCATACAAATTATGCCCTTTTTCAGGACTATCTTTGGATGCGGGAAACAAGTGCACAAGTGTCAATGTTGGCCAGCATTCTCAGCAGTCCAGCAAACTTGATAAAAAAGGGATAAGGTAAACATTGTGGTTGTTTTAAAAACAAAAACAAAAAAGTTTAAAAAAATTGTTGTTTGAAATTTTTAAAAATTAGAACATAAAAAGTTGTTGTGCACCAAAATTGTTTCATTTGACAAAACTTAATAATATAATATTTTGTTTTTTGTTCAACAAAATTATTTCTTGATGCCGTCGGTGCTGTTTTTGATAGGTAAGCAAATAATGACAAATATTTTGCACTCTTTTTTATCTTTTTAAACACTACCAAATGTTGTTTGGTAAGTATATGTATTCAACGCTCAATTTAAAATGCAAAAAATTATCACTACTGAAAAACAGCGTTTGTGAAGTGTGGCTAGCAACGCCGGCAATGAGTGCCGGTAATGAGCACCAACTAGGCAACGGCAACAAACTATTTGCAATTATTAGCAGCAGCAACGGCTGAAAATAAAAAAACAAGAAGGAAAAACCTCTTTGACTGAAGATGGCAGCAAAAGGAAAGGCAACAGCATAAAACAGACCTGACAACCTGGCAACATAGAGAAAGTGACTGTTCAACGGTTTTCGTTGTTTGAGTTTCTTTTTGGTAGAAAGGTGTTTCAAATGTTCCATACAACATTACGCACAATGAAAAGGATTACACAGGTTACTACTCATTTACTGCAAAAGCAAACACATAGACCTTATGATGAAATGCGTTGATATGCGGATATACGGACAAGAGGATGGATGAATCGTAAAACAAATGCCCTGGTAGTAAAAAAACTTTGATGTGATGGACTACTTTGTACAATCCTTTGCCGTATATTTTAGAGATAGCGACGTTCTAATCAAATGCTGATGGTTGTTAAGATTAAAAAACAACATTGGTTTATTTTGCAATTGCAGCAGTATTGCTAATTACCAGAAAAAAATAGACAAAAATCAAAAACACAAAATTTGCAGTTTTTAAACGTTATCAAATTTGCAAATAATTGTTGTAAAAAATTAGGCAATTTTTCAATAAAATGGGCTATTTTGTTTACAACTAAGCAGGCCAAGTAACAAAGGATAAACTAAAGAGCAAAAAACAATCGATTGACAATTTAGAAAAAGAGGACAAGAGAACAAATGGGCGGTATTGGGCTGATAATGATGGGGAAGTTTAAATGGCAGAGATGAAAAACGAAAAAAAGTTTGTACAAATTGTAAAATGATGCCTAAGCTACTTTAAAGTATCCTTTTAAGCACAACAAGCACAAGCGCTTGCAAGTTCACATTCTACACTGAAAACGACCTAAAATGATAGAGTGAACAAAAAAAGTTTAATTATTTACGAAGAAGGCACCGTTAAAAACAGAGTTTCCAGAAAACGTTCAACGACATAAAAGGGCAATAACAGGAGAAACAGACTGCACACAAAGCACAGACAGAATGCTTGGAACAGTGCAATCGTTTGTCACACAAACACACACTATTATCGCGAATAATACTGCTACAAACTACAAAGAGGGATTGTCGAACAAAAGCCACTAGTTCTAGTTAAAGCCACCAAGAGACACTGTTATTGTAAAAAATAAAAAATAGAAATGAAACTACTAAGCTAGTTTGCGATTTAGGATCAACCAAGGGAGTCAGGATGATAAAACTAAGCAGGAAGCGTGCTTATGTATATTAAAAACTAACAACAACAACAACCACAACTGAGAAAGCAACCCGACTAGCATTGACCGTCAGATTCAATTGAACTTGTCTTCTGACCACCATTAAACACCACATTGCCATCTCCACAACCACAACACTGAAACCGCCATCACCTCATCATCATCATCGTCGTTATCAACATCATCATCATCATCATCATTGCCACCAAGGATGAAGAAACCACAACAACTTCTGAAAGCTGCTGAAAAGCAGCAGCAAGTTTGAGAAAGAAGAAGAAGAAAAAAAGTTTGCATGCTGAAATGAGTTATGTCGGCCAAGTGCAGCAGTTTGCCAATTGAGTGAATGAGAGAAAAGAGGCAAAGGGGAAACTCAGAACGAGAACAAAATAGAAAAACTAGAAAGAGAAGAATGTGCCACCAAATTAGCATCGATTGCACTCACACCGTGTCCGCCAATGCCACTGACACACTACTTTTAATACTATTGACTACACTGACATAAAAAAGAAGAAAAAGTAGAAAAAAGTTAACTACACCGTTGCAAAAAGAGAGAGAATTTGCATTGAATTGAGACACTTGTTCTGTTGTCTCTTTCTTTTTCTCGGCTAACTTTGCTACACTTTTAATCACTGCGGCACGATCGTTGTCATCGTTGTCGTCATTGTTGCTGCTGTTGGTCAGTTTTAGCATGCAAATCTACTGGTTAGTGTGTGTGTGTGTGTGTGTGACACATTGCGACAGTTCACTTTTGCCGTAACGAAAACGAAGAAAAGGGAGCAAACTGGCTACCATTGCTGTCAGTTTGCTGACCTCCAAAAAAAACGCCGGGTTTTGCATGCTGACCATCACACACACGGACACCGACACTGACACTGACTCTAGCTAGCCAGCTTGCACAGTACAGTCTGCCAGATTTTATTTGTTATGCAAAGTAGTCCGAGTAATCGCATTATGAATCGGTAACTAAATTTTCACCGACAGCAAAGGCAGCAAGGGCAGCAGAAAAAAAGCAAAGGAGAAGATGAAGAAAGAGTAGCAGCAGTAAATCTTTTTTAAAAACATGCTTGTTGGAATGCTGCTGTATTTTGCCGTCCCAACTTTGTTTGTATCTGTTTCTGTTTGCTTTCGGTTTGCTTAACCAGACGATTTGCAATGTCTGCCCTTTATGTTTTTTTATTTTTCTACGCAAAACTCGGTAACCGGGCAAGTTGCAAACTTTTGACAGCCAATACTGCACAACCGCCAAACAGCCGGAACGGCCGGATGTTATTTTTTGTGCACAAAACAACAAAAAACAGTCTACTTGTGTTAGTCTACAAACATGCCAAGCTAGAGCAATTGGTTTGAAATTATTCAACCAAATTTAAAATTCATTGAGATGTTTTAAATCATGAATTTTTAAACATTTTTTATAATGGATGATCAGAAAGTAAATTTAACTTTTTTATCACATTTATTTAATTTAATGTGTGTGCTTTAGCGTACATCAATGCAATGCTCATCCATCTTTCTTTTGCAAAAGTTCAATTTCAATTGCCACACAGCGTTCTCGTTTTCTCTTTTTCACAACTCCAGCTGCTTTTAAATTAGTTAGAAAACCGCTCATTTGTAATCCATTTTCTACTAGACTCAAACATTGTTCTCCCTTTTGAGGTAATTGCTAATAGACATTTACAGACAAAAATAATAATGAACAAGTTTAACTAAAACAATGCACAGCTGTGACTTACGTCGCAATCAGTGAGGAATACGTGAAATAGCAAAACAAATGAAAAAATAAAAACAAATTTTAAAAAGTAGAGCTTGCATTTTGTAAAATGGCTTAAACATTGCGCTGCACTAAAACCCGGCTGTTAAGTTTTTTCTTTTTTAAACTGAACTCATCAGATCAGTTCGCTGAACACTGAACACTAAAAAGACAGTTAATGTCTTGGTAATGGGTTAGCAGCAGCAGCCGAACACTACTGCCGCTTCAGTGATGGATGTGAACAGCAGTAGGCAAAGCAGCAGCAGCAGCAGCCACACAGAGCGGAGCAGATACTACAACTACTCTTTTAAGGAGAAGAGCCAGCAAACAATGGTTTTCAGCTGGCTCGTCAGGAAGTGACACTGTGTGTCACATACACACAGTGCAATGGGCGAGTGAATGAATAAGAAAAGCAAAAGAGGAGATTGAGAGAAACGAAAAAGCAGACAGCGTCTAGCTTAGATAGTGTGTCTAGTAGACGTTGCAGGCGAGTTTCGAAGATCAGTGTCGAGTTAATGGTGATGAAATTTAGATGAGCAGCAGCAACTGCAACAACAATGGGAGAGCAAGAGTTTACATTTCTCTTCATTACCAAGCAGATAAAAAGGTTTTTGAGCGCCAAAACTCGCGGTACACTTGCTGATAGCAATTGCTTTTTTTTTCTCTCATCTAAGTTGGCTAAACGTGGTGAAGCAGGTAATGATAATGATAAACAAATGACCATCAACAGAGCGGAAATGAACAGGGAGAGAGGTTAGGAGATCAGTCAGTCAGACATACAGTCACAGACAGGTGGGCAGCAACAACAACAGCAGAATTTGTCATTGAAAGAGGAAGCTGAAAGAGGAAGCTGAACGCATTGAAGTCTTTACAAAGGTGCTGGTTTGCTTTTTGGTGTTGTCATCAGTCAACAGTAGGCTGGAGATGGGACACAATGTTGCTACACAACTGCCTTTTTTCACATCCTCATTTACTTTTTCCCATTTCGGTTTCAAATGTTCCATTTTAGGCCAAATGATGATTTTCTTTCTCATTGCTGCTGTTGATGATCACTATTTTCAGTCTCCTTCTTTTCTCTATTTTGTTGATGAATAACTTTGTCTGTCTGTCGTCGAGGAGCTATTTGAAATGATGTTTTTAGAAGAAAGTGTAGGTGTAATGTCAGTTGACACTTTCAATTGTAAGCATTTTCTTGTAGTCAAATTTATAATTGTCTCAGTAAGCTTTCATACAGCCAAATTAACACAAAAAACTTAATTTATTTGCCAGAAAACGGCAAAAAAAACAGTCAAAACAAATAAACAATCAAACTTTGGTCAATCTGCAGTGAAAACGACAACCATCAATCGTCACTACTTTGCAATAAAACAACGCTGGCGGTCTGCGAGCATTGCTGCCAACTATGGCCACTGCCGCCGTTGCTGCTGATGCTGCCGATTGCCAATTTGAGGTATTTTTGGCATCGCGCAAAGAAGTGCAAAAGAAGATGCTGCACAGAAGTGCTACTGTTGTTGTATAAATGTTAGTCGTAACAAAGTTGAAATTTAAACAACGTGAGACGATTTAACTGTTGCTACTTTTTTTGAATCCTCATGTTTAGGTATCCTTCAAAAAAAAAACAACAGCAAAAAGAAAATATCTGTGGGTTTGCAATTGTGTAGCAAACGGAAAACAGCAGAAAGCTAAGGAAAGCCGTCTTTGCGTCCAAAAAAAGAGAAAACGAAGAAGAAGAAAATGATCGACAAAACAGACAGACAGACAGACAGAGAGACAGACCGTTGACCGTCTGCCATCTTTTAGTTTAAAAGAAGGAAGGAGAAAAGAGAGCGTAGGCAGCAAACTGTCTGAAGGTTTCTGAACTACAAAAGTGGAAAAGGAAAAAGATGAAGCTGAACAGGTAGCAGCAGTGAACGACACAACATCACTGATTCAGCCAACACGCCGACAATTGCCGGTTGTGGTTTGGCAATGGTGATGCTAAAATAAAGTTTTTTTAAATTTGCTCAAAAATTGGTAGTTCTTTTCCTCATTGAATGATAATTTTCAATAAAGTGATGACTGAATGAGTACATTTCTGTTCATAACGACAACAACAACAACAAATGTGACACAAAAAGGGCTAATCTCAATTCGCCTGTTTGAATCAGTGAGTCTTCTCTCTCTCTCTCTCTCTCTCTCTCTCTCTCTCTTTCTATTTCTCTCTGGCGGATTTGTTCTGCTCCAGTGAGCCAATTGATCTTCACAACTGACCACTACATTTCTCAAAATTGGCAGCTGTTTCTGTGCTGCTGCAGTGCTACCAGCATTACTGGGCAGTTCTATTGTTAGCGCAACTTTATTTAGCACAACTAATGCACAGAAAAAGAAAAAACAAAAAAGCTATCGAAAGTAGAAAAAAAGAAAAAAGAGGGCTTACCTTCGGTGATGTACAAATTAAGTGCAAAGATGAAAGTCCTCAACTGTTGACGAGTGGACTTTGGTTGAGGAAAAATTGTGCTGCGTTGCCAAGTGGATGAAGTAAGTGATTGGAGCATCAAATTACCCACTGAGTTTGAGGATGAGTGATGAAGATGAGAAGAGTGAAGTTTCAAAATAATCAAAATAAAAAAGGGTGACACCATATGGTGGTGATAGCAGTAGTGGTGGTGGTGATGGTGACACAGATGATGGTATCAGCGTTGGTGTTAACAACAACGGTCTTTTTTGTTGTTGTACTGTCACTGTTTTTGTTGTTGAGAAACGTGTCGCTGTGTTGAACGCGCGTAAAGCAGAGTCAGTGTGCAGATGAGGGACTAACGGGGAAGTGATGGTAGAGATGAAAGAAAAACATTGAAAAGGAAAATTTTAGAAACACTGCTAAAACATTGACAACTTTTCACTCGAGAGAAAAGAAGGAAGGAAGAAGAGAAAAAGAGAGTTCACTCGAGGACACTCGGCTGCACTCACAACAGACAAATACACACACACACAATGACACGAGGAAAGAAGGAAGTGGACACTAATTAGCGGTGTATGCAAACTGACAACAAAAAATCACAACGCTGAAAAGGATGATTCGGCAAAAATAGTAGACGAACCACAAAGAAGACGGTCTTACGATAAACGTTGCAGCGACGGTTTACAAAGAACACTCACAGTTTATACCAGGTTTTAGATTTCAAGTGTTTCTGAGTTCAGCGCCAGAGTCGAAAAGAATAATAATATCAACCGGTAAGATGAGAACAGGACTGAAAATTTGAAAACGACCAAGGTATATCACAGAGTTGAGAAGTGTGGTGTGTGTGTGTGTTAATGTGACCATTGCGACCACCAATGGCGGTGACGAATCAAATGTCAACGCTGTAATTTGATTTGCGCAATTCGCCAGCTGAGGGTGTGTGAGTAGCTGTTGCTAGCAGGATGTGTGTGTGGTTGCCCCACTGCTGTTGTGAGATCCTCTTTGGCAAAAAGAGCTCGGCTTCTTCTTCATCATCAGCCGTTGATTTTCAATCTTCCTAACAGCCAGCTTCTTTTCTTTTTTTTCAGCCTGTCTTACTGCTGCCGTCAGGTCAGTAGAACATTTCTGCGGCGTCGTCGGCGCTGTAACATTCTCTCGCCCTGTCGCTGTGAATGGAGTCAACCAAAGAAGGAGAAAAAGAAGGAAAAGCGGGAGAATGGAGAAATGGGAAAGAAAAAAAGAGCGAGTTAATCAAAGAGTTACTGCTGCTGCTGATGCTGTTGTGGGGTGGCAGGGTGGGAAAGTATTAGTCGAAGGACGGGGCAAAAAGAGACGACGAAAACGACAAAAACGACAAAAACTACGAGGACAAGAACTGAAGGGAAAAGAGAGAAAAGAACAGGTGGTGGTGGTGGTAGTAAGGCTGATGGTGATGGCGATGGTGATGGCGACGGCCAATCACTGGTCAACTGGCCGATTTCGCACAGTTGACATGGGAAGAGGAGGCAGACAGACAGCTGAGATGGAGGAAGACTGCTGCTGCTGCTGCTGCTGTTTCTGCCACCGTTTCCCAAATCACTGCCACTGGGCAAGTGAAACACGGCGCCATCGTTGACGCCCGGCGATTGACAAAAAGTGAGAGAGAAAGAAAATCACCGACTGCGTGTACAACTCCAAACTACCACCACTACTGCCATCGTTTTCCTACTTTCACAACCGAATTTAGTTTTTCTTTCTGTTTAAGAAAGAGGCTAAAGAAGAAGAAGAAGAAGATTTCTCAGCAGTAAGAACTGAAAAGGGCAATTTGTTTTGGGAAAGGAGGCAGCAGCAGAAGAAGCAGCAGCAGCTGACTACAAAACAAAAAGTGGTGGTGGCAGTGGTGGTGTGCAGATAATCAAATCAATGAGTGCGTGTGTGTGTGACAGTAGCTAAGTTTGGGAGCCACCTCTACTTCTGTGATTCAGCTGCTGTTGCACACACACACACTCACTCAAATACCTTTCACAGATGGTAGTGCTGCTGCTGCAATCAGCTGAAGTAAACGCAGTTGATCGAACCAAATGCAGGAAAACTGAACAAGAGAAAGAGAGAGAGAGAGAAACATAAGTTCAGTTCAGCTTAAGCCTGTCTGGGCTTTTTCCCCAAATAACTCAGCAAGTACTCAGCAGCTGTGAGTGCACTGAAAGTACTGAGTTCTTTTTCAGTGTATTGTACTTTTGGTTCTCCTGTTCACCACCATCGTTTTTTAAAAAAAAGATAACGTGCAGTTGTCATTCTCCCACCAGAAAGTGTTCATCACTATCATCATCAGCAGCAACAGCAGCATTTCTTTCAAAAAGCATAAATCTTTCTGGCCAACTTCTTCTTTTCCCTTGTTCAAATCTGTCCTTCCTTCTTTCCTTCAACAGAGGAAGGGCGGTACCGAGAATTGGTGTGCCCAACTGGCAGCTGCTGTTGTTCAATTGGCCAGTCTGGCAATTGTTCCAGCTGATTAATGCTTGCTTGCTTTTGTCCACTCTCAGTGTTCTTCACAATAAAGCAGTTGTTTATTACCATTGATTAACTATTTGGGCTCAGTTTTTTTCCTGTCCTGTCCGGCCAAAGGGACGATGACAGTGCACAACTGCAAACACACATACAAAGCTTAAAAAAAGTAGTGCACAAAAAGAAAAAATAATCAAGCAACACAAAAACCACGATTCAACAGCAACGCTTCGCAAGCTCAACTGAGTTTACCTGCCGTTATTTGTTAAAGCAATCCGGTTAAGGGCGCATGTTGACGTGAATATTCCGCTTGTCTTCTCATTTATGTGCGTTAAATTATTAATTTGCTCAAAACATAACAAAAATAGGCGTTTCTTAGTAGGTTTCGTACTGTTTTTAAGACACATGTTTAAAGACAAGGCACAGTCATTTCTGCCAACGTTTTCGTTGTCGTCATTGCCTGTTGCAGCTATTACATGCAGTACTGACTAACAGGACAATTGGAGAATGCTTTTTTGGGCAGTGTTTAGCTTTTAAATGCAAAAAAAGAGAAAAAATGCACAAAAGAAATAACTTTACGCCTTGCTGAAAACTGATCAGCAGTTTTTTGTTTTGTGAGTGTGTGTCGTCGGGAAAAAATTGGCAGAAACGAAAAGTATCTCAGAGGGCGACCACAAAATCACACACACTGCTGTAAGATCAGCATTTGTGGTTGGTCTCATCTCTTTTCTGTTCTTAACCTTTCAGCAATGGCCATCACGGTCGCCGACATCTCAGCAGCTATGCTGCTGTTACTTGGTCAATAGCGCGAGAAAGAAGAAAAAAAAGAAGAAAAAGAAGGCGAAAGCTTATAAATCGCTAAGAAAGCAAATTAAAGAACAATTTTGTAGTACAATTTCTCTACAACTACCTACTAAATTGTGAGTGCAGTTGGCTGTTGTGTGGTTTGGTGATGATGTGTGCCAAAGCTGAGGTTGTCGTTGGCAAATTAACTTTTAGTGTAGGGCTAAGTAATCAGCTAAAGGCTGACATTGCCGTTGCCGCCGCTGACACTTGAAAGCATCGAGATTCTAACTGCGACAGCACATTCAACAGTACGTTCAAATTGTGGCAGCAATTTTCTTGTTCTACAATGTCGATTGTGTCCGCTGTCCTGTTGAAATCCACAACCTGTCTGCTTGCTTGACTGACCGACTGACAAGTGCTAAACTTGAAATTTTAAAAATTTTATATGCAAATGTTTTAAACTAGATAAACAGTATCAAACAACGTATTGTTTAAAAGCTTTACAACACAAACAGTCAGATATTAGTTTAAGTAAAACACAAGTTTTTTTAACTTGCATTTTAGAAATTCTGTTTATGCAAAGCATTTGCTGCCACACTGAATACCGTCAGAAATGCATAGTTCCTAGTTACCGTTCTGCTCAGTACAACACTAGCTATTATTCTAATCTGCTAGTAACGGTAATTGCGACACGGTGCGTTAACTTGCCAGCCAGCCATCCAGTTGACCTCCGTCAGGTGCGGAAAGGTAGTCGAGGTAGCAGCAAAGGTCAAAGGTTACTGAGGGCGGCAGTTGCAAAAGCAAAGGCAGCTAAGCACAACAATAACAACAAACTACTGACAACAACAAACAGCAGTTGTCGTGTGTCGTTTCGTGTCTGCTGCCACCAGGCAACTTTTAGTGCTGTTGGAGAAGAGGGCATTAAATGAGGGAAAAAATGTAGAAGAACGGTAAAGAAGAAGAGGAAGAAGAAGCAGAACTTTACTAAGCTGACTCATAAACACACACACGGTAGTTGTCTTTGTCTTTGTCGTCGTAGTCGCCGTTGTCTTTGTAGTCAAATTTACTGCTGCTGCCTTGTCACCAGTAAAACAGACACACATCAACTACAAGAAAACCTCTGTGTGTACACACTGAAAGAGGAGAACGAGCTGAGTTGAGCTGGAAGGCCGATGCAGACACAAACACACAGACACTCGCACACACATTTGCTTGTTGACAAAAGTTACATGGCTAGGTAGACTAGGGGACCAGCAGCTGTGTGTTGCTAAGCAATTGACAAACACTGTCAAACATGGTAGAAAAGGGGGGAATGTATTGGGGAATGAACAGCAAGCGACACACACACACAGCATTTGTAGACCACTTACCCGTTAGATGATGGCCTTGTAAGCACACAAGGCAAAATACTGACTGGTGTGAAACGTGGTCTAGACACCCCGCTGAGTACAGCTGTACAGTGCAAAGATGAAGAAGAAGACAGTGTGTAATGAGGTCCCCGGTCAAACTGCTTGCCTGGATCACAAAACGCTCAGTCAGAAGCAAGAAAACAACGGAAACTGAAGAGTAAACAGAGAAAGGAGTAGAGAACAGGGCAGAAAGAGATCACAACGACGAGAAACGCTCAGATGAGCAGAAGAAGATAATGAAGAAAAAACAGAGAGTTTTGTAACGGTTATCTGCTGGTTAGCATCACCTCACTATTGTCATCTTTAAGTGACCAACAATCACCAAAGTTTTGCTGCTGCTGCTGGTGGTGGTGGTAATATCAGCTGCAATGGTGGTGTGATGCTGATGCTGATGATGATGATGCAAACTTTGCACTCACTGAGTGAGGCAAAAGAAGGAGGCTAAAGGCGGCAAAATAGAGGCAGTAAACGAGGAGGAAATACGCACAGCAGACAACACACAGTACACAGTGGTACAAATACCACACCACCAAGAAAGACACACTGATAGGAAAGACACTCACTGCTGGCAAAACACAGCCTCTACAGCTGCTGCTGTTGAAGCTGTTTCTGCCCAAGAAATCGCTGAAGAACTTGAGAAGGAGCAAAGGCTGCTGCTGCTGCAGGCAACTGCTGAGGCAGCACAGTTTCTCGGTCTGTCTGTGTCTGTCTGCCTAGTTGTCGGTGTCCGACACACTACTGTTAAGGGGCAAAGGAGCAAAGACGAAGTTGGTAGCAGTATGGTTGGGCTGCTGCTGCTGCTGCTGCTGCTGCTGCTGCGTCGATGCAGTGAGAATGACTGACTGACTGAGTGACTGGCGACGGACGCCAGGCCGATGCAGGCTGGCTGGCTGGCAAACAGACATTGCAGACATTGCGCCCAGGGAGTGGGAGAACAGGAGAAAGAGAGAGAGCAGTGTTCGACGAGCAACGTACCAACAGCAGTAGTACTCTCTCGTGCTGCGCACTGCTTTGCCCAAAAGAGAGAAAAAGCGAGAAAAAGGAAAAGAAAGAGAGAGAGAGAGAGAGAGAGAAACACTGTGGTCGACACTTGTGCTGCTAATGTGTGTCCACTACTCTGCGCGGGAAGGAAAAGTTCTGAGAGTGAGAGAGAAAGAAACGAAAATTACGTTCCACTCCTTGGGATTCGCGCAGAGTAGCGGTTGCGGTAGTGTAGAACTACTACTGGGCGCCTAAGTTGCTGCAACACCTTCTTCTGCAACTGCGACAAAAAAGTGAAGTCCACTAGTGCGAAACAAGCGTGGTGACACACCACACTCTTGTTCAACGATCACTCTTTCTTCTTTTGCACGTTTAGATCAATTTTCCGGCAAAAAGAAAAAAATTACTTCTGCTTCAGGTTAAGTGAGGAGTCGCATTTTTGCTGCTGCTTCTGCTGTTGGGGTTGTCCAAAAAGTGGACAAAAAGTGTCTGCTCTGTGAGCTGAATGAATTTGAGTACTGACCGGTAGTTGAAAGTCTGAAAGTACATTTTCAGTTCAATTCAGTTCAAATCAGTACTGCAGTATTGCAGCAGCAATGATGAGGTGAAAATGGGAAAAAGAGTGAGAGAGCAAATGAGAAAACGAGCGAGGGAGCAGCAGCAGCAACAAAAGCTCTGAAGACCAAAGTAGTAGTCGCCGAAGCTTTTGACGCCCGAGGCAGCCCGACAGCAGCAACCACTCTTGTTCTCTTCACCGGCTTCTTCGAAATTGGCAATTTAGGTGCTCGTTTGGTGGCTATTTCGGTCAAATACCTTTCTCTTTTTTGCACTCTACTTTTACGCGCACACTGACAAGTACATCTTTAAGATCTACTGAGATCTACTGGAGAACGTTAAGTAGTGTCTGACTGACTTACAGTGTCAGCAGGCAGACTATTTAGCGTTTGCCGCCACCTTTTTCTTTGGCAGACAAGCAGACAGGCAGATTTTTGTTGGTAATGATTTAAAGCAAAATCTACCGCCTAAACTACTGGAATTTCTCTAAATCATCATTAGTTGATACCGTTTTGTTTCTATTAAAAGTATCGCAATCATTTTCTAAATTAATCATCAACTAAAAAGTAGTCTATTTGATGTTTTCTTTTTTTTTGGCGTTGTAAAACACAATACAAACCAAATCTAAATCTGGTTATGGGCTACTGTAATAAAACCGCTTACGCACACACATTCACCGGTGTGAGCACTACGGTAAAAACACTCGGCACACACTCGCAACGGCCTCAATTACATGTGAGCTTGTTGGCACTATGTATGGCGCAATGGCGACAAACAAAATGAGTATGTGTGTGTGTGTGGTGACAAGGACGTGAACAGAAAAACACACAGAAAGACTATGCTGAGGACAGTGCTCATTAGGCGACAAAAGTAAGCTTCATTTGACAGCAGCAGCCAAGCAAACCACTGCAAGTGATCATCCTTCCCTGAACAAACAGTTCACGGCACAACAGATTCAATGAAAAAAAAAACTATGGCAACAACGACGATGATGACGATGATGATGGCGATGATGAGCTGCAACGGCTAAAACGCCTGCGACACGCCAGCAACAGGTCAAATAAACGGTCGTGGAAATTAGTCAAACAGTAATCTCTTCTGAAGGAGGAGAAGAGGAGGCTAATCAGACGATGAACTGTCATTGCTGCTGCTGTTGCTCTTGCCAATGTTGCCACTTTGTGTCTCTGCAGTCTTTAGTGAACGTTGGGCGCCGCAAGAGTATATCACGAGACGTTGACTTTTTCTTCTTCTTTCAACGACTTCGTTAGTCATAGTCTTCATTTTTGGCCGGGTTCAGGCTCACTGTCATTAGCCGTGGCAGTAGTCAGCCAGTTAGTAAGTCAGCCAGCCAGCCAGCCAGCCAGTCAGTAAATTGCAAACGGCAGCTAATTGCAAAGGTGATCAACGCCAGTAGTAGTTGCAGTAGTAGTTGAATCAGCTAATCAGTCAAAAAGGACAACACACACACAGTCCTGATTAGTATTATTTGTACTGGTCCACCAGTATGCTATGGGGAGATAGGTTTCGTAACAGTTTGAGCCAGTCAGTCAGTCAGTTACTTTCGACCGACCGACTGACACTGCTTATTGTCATTGCTGAGCTGCTGTTGTCTGTTGCCCCTTTCTAAGCGGATGATCACAACATCATCAACTTCATCGGCAACAGCAGGAGCAGCAACAGAAGCCAACATCTCCTGCAGTGCGCCCTGATTGAGTTTTACCTCTATTCATCATTAGGAGAGAGAAAAGGGCTTAATCTTCAAAGTAGGAAGGCTGCCAATGCAAAGTTAGAGGAGAAAAAGAACAGAGGATCGAAGATAATAAAGGCAACCATGACTGAAGGTTGCTGAACACAACTTCATAACTTGAGAGTTGCACGTGTTTGCTCTTTTCTTTTCTTTCTTTTCCAAAAAGCCTACTGATCTTTGTTTTGACCTATCGTTATCTCGTATTATCTCATAAGTAAAACAATTTTAATTGTTAATTTCCTAACTCCGGTTATCGATCATCAATTGGCGATGATTCAGAGTTTTTGGGAAAGAAAAACTGAGAGAAGGGGAAAACTGAAAGAAAAAAGTTGTGTCTGCTACAGCTACTTTTTGTTTGAAAAAAAGATGAAGGAGCAATCAAGGGAAGAGTCATTTGTCAGTCAGATGATTAAAAGATTGAAGACGTCAAACAGACTGACTGACTGATTGTGTTTGTGTATGTGTTGCGGAAATTGACGACGTTTGTTGCAAACATGCTGCAAGTTAGCAACATTCTTACTTCACTGCTAAAACCTTTCAACAGGACTTTGCAGCTTTTTTTCTATGCGGTTTTAACCAGTCAGTTGATGACAATGTTGGTTAAAAGTTTGGTTTATAACAAAGCTGTTAAGGGAAAAACCACTAAACTATTGTCACAAACACTAGTCTCACAAGTTCTTCAGTGGTTGTCGTGACATTTGCAGTCTGAGCTGAACTGAGCTTTGATTGAGTTTTTGCCAATCTGCTTGCTACCGTTTTAACCGTAGCTCATTAAATGCATTTGCCTGCATTTGCATGACTGATTCACCCTTCGTTTCTTTTTCTTTTCCACTCTCCGGTTTTGGCTACTACCGTTACCAATTGTCGTTCATTAGGTAGTGGCCATCATCATCAGTGAAACAGCAGGTGCAATGGTAGTACTACCACTGTGAGTACTACAACTGAAGAAATAGCCGCGTTTTTAAAAAAATAATGATAACCGATTCTGTGCTGAAGCACATGCAGTCTATTTGGTGACTAAAAAAGGAACTTTTAAAGGTGATGATGATATTGGCGGTGGTGATGGCGGTTCTGATGGTGATATTGAGGTGAAGTGAAGTGAAGTGGTTTGATTGGCGGTGATTTGCTCACTGATCGATTGATTGTCCCTTCTCTGCCCTCTCTAGACCCTCACTTGCTCGTTTCATCAAAAACCGATCTACCTAATCAGTCTCTCGCTCTCTCTTCTTTTCTTTTTCCAGTGATCAATTCAGTTCAATTGATCACCTGAACTGCCACCCCAGCAGATTAGTCGGAGCAAATGTGTGTTGTTACTGTTGTTGACGCTGCTACGCTGCTACTGCTGTCGCCACAGTAGGTCAGTGAAGCCGAGTGAATATATTTATCCAGTAAAGAGAGAGAGAAAGAAAAAGAAAAAGAAGTGAAGCAATCAATTAAGCATTGCCTACTGTTGTTGCTGCTGTTGCTGCTCTTCATTACAATGCTGCCATTCACAGTGACTGAGTGAGTGAGTGAGTGAGTGAACGAGTGAATGAGCTTACTCATTAAACCTTTGCTGCTGCTGCTGCTGTTGCCCTTGTTGGCAACTCTACTTCCTCGTTGATGACCATCGCTCTCAAAACTCACACTATCCAAAGTCGGTCGGCTGGACAGGTGGGCAACAACAGCAGCAGCAGCAGCAGCAGCAGCAGCAGCAGTAGTAGTGGTACACTGAGGTGATTCACCATCATCATCATCACCATCACCATCAGCACCATCAGCAATACCATCACCGGTGACCGGTTGTCCCCTCATTGGAGTGGCAGTGTGTCTGTCCTCTGTGCAGTACTGTGCTGCCTGTTCTTTATTGCCTTTCTTCTTGTTTTTGCCCCTCGCCCCTTCCCTAATGTTAATAGTATCATTGCACTTGACACTGCCAGTCTGCCTGCTTCTTTCTTTCTTTCTTTTTTTTGTCTGCCTACCTACCTACCTACTACAGCTGCACCGTACTACTCTTCTCTTTGTTGTCGCAACTCGTTTGCATCAGTGCGACGGTGCTAAATGTAGTAGCACAACTTTGAACTTTTCAGGTGGTGGTAGAGGTAGTGTTCAAGACCCGCTGGTCACAGTGTAAACACAACTACACAACTACACACTTCACAGCAAAAACGTGTGACAAAGAAGCAGTGTGTGTGTGTGTGTGTGTGACAGCAGCAGCCAACCACTGCTCGGTTGATCATGCAGACCGTTCCTGTGCATAGTCGCCATCAGTCGGTTCGGAACTTCTTTGCACCGTCAGTGACTGGTACTGCACCAGCCAGGTAGACACAACATTCAACACACACACACAGTCAAACACACCTGGTGACACTTGACTGGCTGCGATGGTGCTGCGGCTGATGTTGCTGCCAGTGCTGAATGCTCAAACAGCAGCAACAACAGTGCTGGCAGTATTGGCTGAGGCCACTGGTGGTGTCGCCCAAAAGTGGCAGTGCAATCGATCGAATCTGACTGCTGACTGACTAACTGCTCATGCTGTGTGGCTGTGACAGTGTCAATGTGTGAGTGTGTGCAGAGTTGAGTGTCAACCACCAAAGCACTCCACTATACGCACTTACTCAAAATTTTGTCCTCGAAAGTTCGCTCCTCAACACTGCGGCAAGTTCAGTCAGCAGCTGCTGTTGTTGCTGTGCAGTTTGTGAACTTTAAGTTTTCATTGCCATCGGCTACTGTAATCTCGCACTCTTGCCTGCCTGCACTCCCTAAGTAATATCTTGTCCTGTCTCTTATCTAAAAAAGACAAAAATGTGTACATGTGAGAAAACGCACGCATACGCGCGCAAAAAAACGTGCGCCCGTACACCCTACACCACATACACTGTCGTTGTTGTCTAGTGCAGTAGTAGTGATGATGGTATGTTTTAGCTAGAAAAGTAATGGTAAAACAGTTCAAAACTGATTTTGGTAAGCATTAGGAACGGACAGTCAGTGGCAGTGTACGGCAGTGATTAGAAAGGTGAAACACACAAAGCAACAACATGTTCCCAAAGATGATAGAGAGATACTGGCAAGCGCAGACACAAAACAAACTCACGCGACGCAGATTAACTGCTGCTGCTGTTGCTGTTGTCAATGTCGTACACTTTTTTGCCTCTACCAGCTCACATGTCACTGTTGTTGGTTATCTTTCCCCTTACTATTTTCCTCATCTTCAAGTTTTTATTCCAAACCCACTTCACAAGTTTCACCGCATCACTGCAATGCAATTGGATACGTGTGCCAGTTTTTTGTTTTTTGTTTCTATTTTATCTCTTGCTCATCATTTTCTTTTTATTTCAGTTTCCAGTTTTGATAGTTCCAATTGTTAGACGATATAGATTTGTGACCACCACTACCACTGACAACAACTCCTCTGCAGACGATGAAACTTGAAGAGATTTAGATTTAGATTTCACTAACTGATAACTGAGAAGGAAAGTCGAGTTAGTGTTTTACACTAGCCCACTGGCCAATAGCTATTGGACTGGCTGGCTGAGGCTGACTGACTAGAGGACATCGTTTCCCCACCCTGGTCGCAATTGTCGTCATTTCATCCTCCAGGATAAAAGAGGCCGAGGATGGTTGCTGAGCACTTGCTGGCTGCTGGTGGCCAAGTCATCGCCCTCGTCGCCCAAATCGCCGGCGACGGTGGCAATTGAGTTCAATTGCGCTCATTTCTCTTCCTCTTTAGCAGTCAACAGTGATAGCGATGGCCAGTGGCCCTTCCAAATGATCGCTCTCTGTCTGTTTGTGTTTACAGCTGCTGCTGCTACCGTTATAGCCGGTCACTGCAAAAAGAAGAAAAAAAGTACTAATCGAGAGTGCAAAAAAGAGCAAGTAAGGCAGCAGCAGCAACAGCAATCTTCAATGCCGGAGCGATGATAAGATCTAAATCAGTGAACAGAGAGAGATGATGAAATAAAAAATCAATTAGCGGTCAGCAATGCCGTTAGTCAGGTGGCTGCTGCTGCCTCTACTGCTACCGACTTAAATGAATAAATGTGTACTGGTAATGATTGCGCAGTCATTTCAGTGGCGGCGACGGTAATCAGCAGTGTAATGCCTGGGTTGTCTAATAAATAAAATCTTCAGCATGAGATGACCATCTTTCGGTGATGACCACCACCACCACCACTACCTGATGTTTTGAGCTGATAAAACAACACTAACTTCGTTGGGTGGGGTGCAGTGATGAAGGTGCCTGAGGTGCTTTTGACAGAGAAAACCAAGGATTCAAAACAGCTGAAATGCCTTCTCCGGTGTCATTGACGCAGAGGGGCAAGGACAAAGCACGACCTAATTAGCAACAACTCTCTCCATTTCTATTGCTCTCATTTTACTCAAACGATGGTAAAAATTGGCATAAACTAAAATTAAAATAGCAAGGCAATCAAAATGTTTGTGTTTTAGACATTATTTATAAAAAACAAAAAAATAGTTTTTCAATCACAGTGTGAAACATTGTTTTAGCTAGTAAACGTCATTTGCAAATTAAATTTGGATAATTTTACCAGGATGTTTGATAGCCAAACACATTTTTACTAATCATTGATGTGAAATTAAAAAATGCATTTCCTTTTATTGTAAATATAATGCACTTTTGATTGACAATCAAATGGTAAATTTAAAACAATTTAGTTATGTTTGTTCGTTTGTTTGTCAAAATTTTGCATTTTTACTTGTTCATCGTCAAATTGCCATTTTATTTTATTTTAAAAATGTTAGCTTCAAAAATGTTGCCTTCAAAAGTTTTTAACAACTTAAAACAATCACTGGTCAATAAAGTTGCTCATCAACAACAGCTCATCTGGCAAACTGGAACAAAAATTGCGGGAACTGCTCTACAGCACACTCCTCATGTGGTTCCAAGTTGGTTTGATAAAGCTGCTTTTGAGCACGCACAAAGTTTGCACGAAACCTACAGCTTTGTGTAAGTGCTTTTTTTTATCAATGCTGTTGTTTTTAAATTTTTAAAATGATTACATCTGTTTTAAACACCAGTTTTACCCTTTGTCAGCTGTACGGTCTTCTTCTTGGCGTTCGCCTGTTCCCCGCCCTGACACCGTTGTTGGTCACCGGTCAATCCAAAAGTATATCATCAATTTTCCTAAGGTACCTCTCAACGAACATTCACATTCGCCAGTGGTTCACCGGCGGAAGTCCCTTTGACCACAACAGTCTCTGTTACCGGTCATTGAAGGCGGTTCGAGGACTGCACCTTCAAGTGAGCAAAGAGATGAATCAACTTTCAGAAGGGTGGAAGTTTACTGACGGGGGTGACCAGAAAAGCAACCTATGGATGAGCCAATACGACATGATGAGCACCCAGTTTGCCTTTGTCGGCCTAATTGCAGTTTTTCCTAAAACGGTAAATTTCTTTTATAGATGCTAAAAGGTGTTACTATTTAAAGATAATACCATTTGTGTTATCAGTTTGGCCTTGACCCTTCGTCTTCATCGTTTACCACCTATGATCTGCACTGTCTGCTGCATTTTTACCGCGTCATCGGACACTGTTTGGGAATTGAAGATCGTTTTAACCTCTGTGAAACCAGCAGCAATGGTAAGGAGGGTGATGAAGAGGTAGTGGAACGGTGTCGACAGCTTTACTACCAAAAGTGGAAGCCAAGAATTGAAAGTGCTCCAGAGGTGATTGGCTCAGCAATGGCCGAAGGTATCGGAGTGGCCGCGTTTCAGTCTGCCCCTTTCGCCAGCTACCGTTCGGTGATGCACTACGTAGCGCCCACTTTAGGACTGGCCGACCATGCTGACTTTCAACTGAAAACCCTTTCTGATTACCTCTTCTACGCCATGTTCTCCCTTGTCATGGGCAGTGTTTTGCGGTACAAGTTTGCAATGTGGCTTATTAGTAAGCTTCTGCGTGCTTTTGAAACGCTTTCTTTCTGGTGCCGACAAGTGCATGTTTTCATTCTAGACTGGTGGTACTCCAATGACCCTAAGTACCAGTTTCCTGCTGACGCGAACGGTCGATTTCTGAATGTTTTAAAAAATTTTCAGTACAAAGCCGCCTGGGAACATCGCCTTTTATGAGAGATTTGAAAAACAATGTTTAATAACAATTTTGAATTAATCAATCAAATAGTAAAATAAAAAATTAGCATTAGTAAAAGTTTTTATTACACAAATTGAAATAGCTGTTATAGACTAATTTTTGTATTTTAATGGGAAAATTGATAGTTGGAGCACCTGCAAATAAGTTTGTTAGTTTGAACAATAAAAAGCAGTTTTACACTAGTGCATCTAACAACTTTTGACTATCTATGACCTCATTTAAAATTTCATATTTTGTGTGCGAATATCAGCAAAAAACAAAAATCAGAAAAGCTTTACAGTTGTGTGTGTGCTTGCTATTGTCTAGGAGGTGTTTCCAATAAAAACCGATTGAACAAAACGCGCAGTTTTATGATGATTACCGTATGCTAACGAATTTACAACAAAAGGACAATAACTTTACAGTCATGTGAATGGGCATTTGCTAAATTGGTGGGCGCTGCATGTGCTACCAGTGCAGACAAACTATTGAGCATCGGTTGTACAGTGAACAACAGTGCTTAACAACAACAGAAAACATTCACAACAACAAAAGTTATTGATTTGCTCTTGACCAGATGGATAGTTCACTATCATCAGTTCTACTACGCAAAAGACAAAGGGCACTAAATTCAGTCACCGATGATCACGACATGAATTGTTCGCTTATGGATAATAATTGTTCACACTGTTTGACCACAGCCACTTTACTAAAGAACCTTTCCGACGAGCAACAACAGCAACAGCTGACCGTTCATTACTGACCAGTGAACCAGCAAGACTGACCTTGAACAACCGATGACTTTACTTTAATATACCTTGCACTTATCATGCAAATCAGTGTTCATCTGTTCATCTCCTAGCCAAAATGACAATTATTAAAAAGTACTTGAAATGCAGAATAAAAAAGCGTAATAAAAAAAGGCATTGCTTCAGTTACTGCCACTCAGCCACTAAACAATGCACATTTCAGCTGATCTCTTCTAATCACTAATTGATTACCAGTTCCCCATTATCCAAAGTTTTTTATTTGAAATTGTGGACTACTGTTGCTGACTACTAGTGCAAGCGAGTAAACACAATGAGGCGCTTTTTTAATAAATGAGAACGCATTAATTAGGTGCAATGCCATTCAGGTGCGGCAAACTTGAATGTCGCAGTGACTTTTACTACTACTGTTAGTGCAGTAGGCAGATCAATCAATACTGAACTGCTTCTGTTTAAACACAAACACACACACACACTGACAAACACACTGACAAGTCATTAAGTCACAGATGCCACCAATACTGAATGCAAAGACATGAACATTACAGATCGAGTCAACAACTGTGTGCTTGTGCAAACAGTTTCAGCAGCAGCAACAGCAACAACAGCAACAACAACTACAGCATCTGCCTCTAAATCTACAACCAACTAAATCAATCGTACAAAATTGGATAAATACTACCAATAAAGATAAACTGAACAACAAAATTTACAGTCAATCAATGTAAAACCGGGCTGAAAAACAACTGTACTTAGGCATGCAAAAACGAGCGTACTTTTTGCATACTTCCTGAGTTTGCTTTAACTTTTTACCAGAGAGACATTAACCGATTGACTGATCAGTTTGATGATGATGATGGTGGTGGCGGTTTGCCTGGCAAACTACCGCTGCTGCTAACTTTGGCCGATTTTGCAGTCTGTTTTTATGACTGCAGTGCCGGTGGTGAACTACTGATTCAGTGGGCAGTGGTGGTCAGTGGTGGTCAGTGGTGTGCGTCGACAAGAAGACAGTTAGAAGCTTAGCAGTTTAATTCGATAATGACCAGCAGACTCTAATGTGCCTTCTGCCCTTTACTGCAGCCCCACAACACACAGCACATACGGTTAATGGCAGTAAAGGGATTACCTTCTACATTTGAAGAATAGATAAAAATGAGGAAGCTGACAACTTTATCATCGGCTTCAAGTTCAAGTTACTAGTCACAAGAAAGGTCACTGTAGTCATAAAATAAAGAAAAAACGATAGATGCAAGCGCTTTAGGGCAGTGTAAGCAGTGTGTGTTGGTGGCCTGTTTGTGTGTGTGTGTGTGTGTGTGTGTGTGTGTGTGTGTGTGTGTGTGTGTTTTAAC
>JAALOO010000308.1_pt1 | contig 27676 bp, 27 predicted proteins | sample 7257641 | NCBI WGS metagenome assembly JAALOO01 (sample SAMN14085613, study PRJNA598686) | mite metagenome | biome: ENVO:01001000; feature: ENVO:01001002; material: ENVO:01001226; isolation source: single female mite from University of Michigan culture on fish food culture... ...
TATCCTCACTGCTCGCGGCCAAATCCTAAATGGCGTTGTAGAAGAGGAAGAACGAGAGAGAGAGAGAGAGAGAGAGAGAGAGAGAGAGAGATGGCAAATTAAGCGTCGATTGGAATCGGACCAATTTAGTAATTGCCCACATCGCCCAGGCAGCTGGCCAGCAGGCGACAAAGTCTACCTGAAAAGGCTGAACTGTCTAAACGCGCCAAGTGTGCCCGATCTTATCTCGACCTATCATAGCGTACATGGCTACCAATTTGTGCGACGATACTCAGACAAACTGCGACCTCTGCAACTCTGCTACGCACTACTAAATTAGTCGATGCCACTAGCGCTGCTATTTGAAAAGTATAAGAGCATTTTAATATGCAGAGGATCAACCCAACATTTGTCGAGTGCTTGATTTTTAAATGCTTGCAAAAGAGATGCAGACGGCGATTAGACGACAGAACGGCAACACTACTCCGGAAATATAACCATGCCACTTTTTAAAAGATATTAAACTGATTGGCTTTCTCAAAAACTGCTAAAACATTAGTAAAATTATTTTTTAAACTGACAACAGAAAAACGAATTTAAATGCAAATACGAGGCTTGCAGAAACGCTTTTCAAAGCTTAAACCCCTTTTTAGACAGTTTGAAATTGTTTTCAGCATTCTCAGTGGCCAGTGCAGCGGATCGGTAAATATGGTCTATCACCAAATTAGCCTCCTATAATGTGAAGGCAGTCTTGCTCACGACTTTGCTCAATCGATAATCGTCGACAACAATACGGCGTGTACAAATGGCTACTCACCATCGCCACTGGGAAAGCTCGTTAAGGCAGGCCTTCTGTCTGAAACAGCTTCTGCAGCCGTGCAGCGTGATTTCGTTTTGGCGTCATTTAGGCAGTCGTCAGCCAGCTTTGTTGCCTTTGTGCTGTCGCTCCCATCAGCTGGCTAAATAAAGAGAACGACAAGAAAGACGGTAACAAAGAAAACGAAGAGCACGAAGGGAGAGAGAGAGAAAGAACTAAAGACATAGAGAAGCACAATAGTGCAGGCAAACAGCACAGCAAGGACCGCCATTTAAACGGCTATAAATTTAATGCTCATGCATTATACATTGGTGCTTTATAGATTGGTAAAGAAATTGAACGCGCCAAGACTGACTCTGACACGCACACGCCGTCACTATAAGCAGCAGCAGATGCTCTAACACGAGGTGCTCCAAATCGTTCCAAGTGATGTCAGAGGGAGAGTGCTCTTCAATTCCAACGAGTGCACTCCAGTGACAGCTAAATATCACTTCCAATTAGTGGCAGGAAGGGCGCCAAAATATATTCAGGCAGACATAATAGCAGTGGACAATTAAAGCTTACCGTAGGAGAATAAATTGCCCTATCAAAGTGCAATAGTGCTCTGGCAACACTCTCATCTTTTGGAAGAATGCACATTCAATGGTTTTGTTTAGATTTCACTTGAACAACACTTAAGGAAAGTTGCAGAATAACTTGCAACAAGATTATGATACATCATCTGGATGCTAATCGGCAATTTGCAGTGGGCAGCAATAGGAAAGAGAAGTTGTAATAAAAGAGTCTGGATACGTTAATCGGCACTGTTCGAGCGACGTGTTCGACGATGTGCTAGGCTATAGCTTGGTCATTGCTGGCAATAACATTATCGAGCATGTTTTAGGGGGAATTAATTTTTAATAAGCTGACATTTTATTTGTTTTGATCGTTTGAAATGTGGTGAACGCAATGACAGCAAGTAGATTGTCTAGCACTGGCAGTGCCTGACCAAGGCGCTTCAGAGCACTGGAGTACAGAGCGGCCATCACCAAATTGAATCTTATTTGTAAGCCAATTGCAATTTACGGTGGCCGCAGGAAGGAACGGTAGGCACGGCCAAGCTGGGAAAGAAAGAAAGAGAGAAAGAAACACTTAGATGTAATTGAATGTCTTCAATGTGCTAGCGAGCAATCGATTCGAGCTGAACATCATGTAAATGTATAGCGACGCTTACCGCCTCGCGCCGAATGGCCACAATTCGCCACATTTACTACGAGGCACTCACTACCACCATTGGACATCAATTACCAGACAGGCAGGCAAAATTACAGCGTTCTCAACGGCCGATAAAGCGCCAACGCAGGCTGACAGGCGCAAACGTTGTGCAAACACTTTGAAAAAATGTGAAGGAACTTGCCACTTGCAGTAGCACACAATGCAAGTGCCCACAAACATCGTCTCTGACTTATTAAAGTGAAGTGCTCCAAATTGTCGGTTTAGAATTACTTAATATAAATAAATGGAGATGGCAAGGCAAGGTGAAGAGGAGGACAATTTGCTGTGCCCACTGCTGCTGTGCTGGCGTGGAACTGCTTGCCCAGGGCCGTAATTGAAATGCGAGTCAATCAAGCGTATAATTGATATCTTGCAAGTGTTTTATAATGTCACTTTATTTTTAGAGTGACATTATTAGCAAAACAAACAGAAATCGACTTACTCGTCAATCACGCACACAGTGACATGACTGTGGTTGCCCTAGCGCCAATTCCGAGGCGCCACTCACTTTGATTGAGCAATTGGAAGAAGCGAGTCATCCATTGACTGACTGATGATGGAATACAGTGACAATTGCTCCTTCTTCTTGAGTGGCAATGCTAAAGTTAGTTTAACACTTGACTGCTTCAATCGCCTAGCTGAACTGTGACTAGTGCCGACGTCCACAGAGTGTAGCAACCACCTGATTGACACTACCATTTGCAGTTGTAATTGTAAGCTGTGCATTGGGTGCAGTCAAGCATTTGATGCCCTTATCGAATCCTCTTCTTAGGTCCTTACATATCGAAAAAAGCTTAGGGTGAGAAATTGTTTTCAAAATGTCAGTTTGAGCGAACGCAGTCGCCATCCTGTGAGCGACATTGACGCTGATTATTTTACGTTGCAAGTTACTGTTATTTTTTAAATCTAGTAGATGGCGTATAAACTCAGAAAAGTCATTTTCGATTACTTGGTTTCGATTACTTTTTGACACCTAGTGTTCACTGTGACCTTTACTCGATTGATTTTACCGTGAAACAGTGTTATCAGAATGACTGAAGGTTCAAAACAATTAGTGCAGACCTGCGCAAACAACGGTTGCCTTGCTATAAAAAGCCTCCAGCAATGTGCACTTTCACATCACTTGGCAAACTGTGCACTGTGCTCACCCTGCTCATTCTGCATCATCTCTAGTTTTTATCCTCGTCTGACCCATCACCGCATTGACTTCCATCACCACTCCTTTTCCTTCTTCCTTTCCTTCTTCTCTCATCACTACCTGAAAATCATCATGAGCTCGCGAAGTGCTCGTGCCGGTCTCCAGTTTCCCGTTAGTCGAATCCACAATCAACTACGGAAAGGCAACTACGCAAACCGAATTTTTGGTGGCGCTCCGGTGTATCTCGCTGGAGTGATTGAGTATCTGGTGGCAGAGGTAGTATCTCGAATTGGAGTGTAATCATTTAACCATTGCTCATTAATCTTTATCCACTATTTTAAGATACTCGAGTTGGCCGGAAACGCCGCCAGAGACAATAATAAGTTGCGAATCAATCCTCGACACATCCAGCTGGCTATTCGCAACGATGAAGAGCTGAACAAACTACTCGCCGGAGTGACCATCAGCGAGGGAGGCGTCATGCCAAACATCAACAGTGCTCTTTTGCCGCCCAAAAAACCTAAAAACTCTGGTGAAGGAAAAGGCCACAGTCAGGAGATATAATTTGTTAAATTATTTTATGCTTACACTTGAAAAATTTACTTAACACTAACTTATCCATCAGTTGTGCACATTTGTGCTTACAACTTTTTTTATAATACACCATTTCTAATAAAAGATTTTCCTTTCTTGAACATTCGTTCTTTTCATTTGTGTTTGGTTTTTAGTATAAAATCTGTCAAGCAAATCGATTCTCTCTTTGAATCACTTAGGTAAATTGAATTTGATGAAAGTGTGCCAACTGAAAGAAGGAGAACAGAGACTTTGGGGAGAAGGAGTAGTGTGTTTTAAGAACAAATCAGTAATTGAATTGCATCAGCTTTCACAAATGGAACTACCATAATCGGATCAGTGGACGCGATAGCGACTGGCAAGTCATTTGCTCGCGATTAGCCTAATGGCTCTCGATCGCTTTTGAGCGTGACACAGCAAACCTACTTCCAATGGCACTGGGCTCCAGTGTCCACTGGCCACGTGCAACACCTCAGTGCACTGGCTGCAGCACAACAGTAGTACCTGCACCGGACCAAACGCAGACTTTGTCAGTGACCAGTGAGTGCCTACCTAATCGCCATTAAGGTAATTATTATTATTGTTATAAAGGGCGCTCAATGACAATCGACAAGGACAAGCTTTTTATTATTGTTATTAGATACGGAGGGGACACAAATACACACGACAACTTGCACTACAATTAAAGGTAAGAAAACCGTGACATTCTGTGTCAAACAAGATTTACTGTTAGCCACTCTATTCTGAAAATGTGTAAATTGATTGTACCACTACAGAAACCACTGTGAAAATGGATTCTTGCAGAAAGCATAAGAAGCTTCCATGTTTTCTCCATCCAGCTCCGTGAGGGGTGTCTTTCGGTCATGCCGACTCTCTTCGTTGGTTTCAATGTCTACAAAGTTGTCACTTGCTTCGCTGAGCGTGTCTTGCAGACTGTCCAACCGAAGACAAGCTTGCTCACTGCTCACCGACTGCTCTTGGCCATTGCTGTGCATAGCCAAGACAATTTCATCGTCCCTAGTTTGGTCACTAGGCGACATTAACTGCTGTTGTTGTTTTCTTTTGGTTTTGTAGCGACGATTCTGAAACCTGCAACAACATTAAATGAAATGGATAAAGATGCAAAGTAAACATCATACGATTTCATACCAAATTTTTACTTGTGTTTCGGTAAGTTTTAAAGCTGTAAGTGAGATTTGTCGATAAACTGGTTGTAAAATCATAGCAGAGAAACTCACCTTGAGCTAGATCTGCTCGCTCTGGACCACTTAGGTACTTTTGATGAGTGAAGCGTTTTTCCAACTCGTACACTTGTGCATGAGAGAATGCAGCTCGAGAGCGCTTCTTTTTGGGCTTCTTTCCCGAGTCCATTCTGCACTTGTCAGCGGCCACTTCACTCAAGTGCCGTTTCATATCAGGAAAGTTTAGACTGTGAGACAGTTCTGCAAAAGACAGTTAACCGGGTTAAACGCTCAAATAGTTCTGGGTATAATAGTAGAAAGTGATTTATATGCTAATTTTACCTCTGATGTGAAACAAGTCGGAAGGAATCGAAGCGCCAGTAACTGGCTTAATTTTGCATTTAGAAAGATTGCTGTCATTTAGTAGAAAGTTGCACTTTTTTAGAAAGTTATATTTAATCGAGATCGGGTCCACTATGGAGGGGGTCACACTGGCTTGCATCTTAGTGTGCTCACCATGACGAAAGAGATTTTGGTACACGTCAAAGAAGTTGCTTTCTTGTGGGAACATCGAGAGAAACGAAGAGTGCCAGTTGGGGGCAAAACTGTCTTTTTTAAATTGGTGCAAATTAGCTGGTACTGAGTAAGGATGCAGTGATGCCATTGCCGTCAAATTGGCTGACGAAAAACTATTCAAAGAAGAGTTGTTGGAAGGGCTGTTTGACAATGCCGATGTCACCGATGTGCAGGCAGCGGGCACCTCAGCGTCCTTCTTGTCGGATGGAGTAGACCTCAGCAATGACGATATGGAAAAGGGATTCGATTCGGGCAGATTTGGTGCTTCCATGGCTAGGACCGAACTTCATTTGATGGTGCAAGTGGTCGAGTACGTCTCTCGGCAGCTGAGTGCCCCTCTGTCTCTGTCTGTCTGTGTATCTGTGTGTGCCTTTCACTGCCCCTTAACCAAGTGCCCACTCGCACTTGGTAATCCTCAGGCAGTGGCGGCGCAATGCGAAGGAGAGAGAAAGAGAAGGAGATTCACTGGAAAGTGCATCACTTAGCTGGGCGGTTATTGAGTAATCAAAAGGCGGCGTAACGCGAGTCGCGCCAATCAGATGCGAGGCAGGCACTTGCAGTGGCGGGCGACAGGCAGGCGATGGCAGCTTCGCTGGCAGTGCTTCGCCTGGCTCACTGCAGCCACCCTTGGCTTGCTATAGCTAGTGCAGCACGTCGGCTGCTGTAGCTTCGCCAGCGTCAGGACGACATTCAGAGAGTAGTGCACAGTGGTGGAGTTGAGTACTCCTGCTCTGGAAGCAGTGCTCCCACACATGGCCACTGTGCACTTCCAATAATTGCTAGTGCCCCATTCAATTGCTTACAGTCCTCGGTGCTGTACATTTGCAGACTTATAGAACAGAGTAGTGTACTGCCGAGTGGACACAGACTAAGCTCATGAGGCACGACTGATGTTCGTGATTGTCAGGTGAAGCAATGACACACCTCAAAATCTAAGCTTTTATCGAAAGGTTGTCAGCAGTGAACCGATTTAGTGATTGGTGCCAGTCGATAAACTTTTTACAGCAATGTTCGCATCTTGCAGTGCCATTTTCAAATTGCCAATTGAACATTTGACACGATAGCGCTGGTAAGTGCACCGAGTTTACTTGAGAGCACTGATCACAGTGTCTTGCCAATTTATTCTGACCGCTTAAAGGTTTTCTTGTTGCCAAGTTGTCACCAGCCATCATCAGTGCGGCCCTTCCCCAAACGATATCGCTGACCATTTCTTTATTCTCATCTAGCATAAGTTTTAAAAGCTAAGCTTAAATAAATCATCAAGTTCAATTGAAGATAAGGTTAATTGCGTTCAATTCATAAATTTATGCTCATAACTTGTTCGATGGCAATCTATCGACTTGGGGCATCAGCTAGCTTGGAGAGAAGTACACATAGTGCCCATAAATGTGGTGCGACAAGTGAAGCAAGTGCTGCAGTGGCCATCTTAGCTTGTTGTTACTCGCGATTTTACTTGCAATTTGCCATCGACAAGTTTCACTTAGTCGCTCAGCTGTCAGCTAGTTTTGCTATTAGCCGAAGAATTTATAGCATTTTATCGCATTATCACATTATCGCGGCATAATTTAGCTAGCAATTAATTAAGCAAGCTTAAACATTGCCATCTCGTCACCCTGTTGCCGATAAGAGGCCGTCATGACAGGAGAGTCAGTAGCAGCCATCCAAATGACTGCTCTCCCTCTCTCAACTTTCCTCTTGCCACCGACTTGTCACCAGGCCTGCCAAAGTACTAACTGCTTACTTGTCCTCAACTTTGATTGCAAAGCACCGAAGGCAGGCAGGCAGGCAGCACTAATTGACTTGTCCAAAGAGAGCTCTCTAGAACGTCCTCCGCAGTCTTGTTCGACTTTCCCCTAACAGCGTTGGGATAATCTCGCTGAGGTGGAGTATGATAAATGTGCTCCTTGTGAGTCTCAGCATAAGATGCAGCAGCACTTCTTGCGGATGTCTTCTTCAACTATGCGATATGTCGACACTTCTCTAGCGACATACGAGCCAACTATCTCTCTAACCACAGTTTGCCAAATCAAAAAAACTCCGCAGTCAGTCAGTGCGACTGTCTCTTTAACACTGTGTCCGAGAAAAGGATCATCGAATGTTACCAGTTCCTGTGCACGATCGAGTGTGTTTCTGCAATTCTGCGAATGTCTCGTTAGTTCTATTGACTGACAGTGCTACGCAAATAGGACCACGAAGACAAATCGATGGCAATAACTCGATTTCGGTGGTCTTAATCTTTCGTGCGTTTACTGGTTGAAGGAGAAGCTTTTAAAGCACTCATCGCCGCGAGATCATATTTCGGAAATTTGGCAGCTCAGTGCGTGTGTGGCACACACTAGTGTCTGCAGACGACGACGAAGCTGTGAAGGCAAACAGTGGCAAAGTGCTGCCGTTGCTGATGTGATGTGCTAATGCGATGCAAATGTGGTGTCAGTCAGTGCCGAGCTTGGTGGTACTGCTCCTGATGCGACTGCTTCGGTTGCTGCTGCTGATGACCATGTTAGCAGTGCTCTAACATGCTCACGCGCGCCTTAAGAATAGTAACTTAAGCCCTCAATCAGCGAGAGTCAATTGGAAATAGACTCTTGACAGTCGGACAGAACAAATTCAGCGACTAGTGCAGAGGCAAGCCATTTGATCGAGAGGAAATGAAGCGCCCTTCTGAAGACTGACGGAAAGACTTTGTCAATTAGGCTCACGCCAAGGACGGAATTGGCACTATTCATTAGTGCCACTAATGGGCGCATGTTTAGAAGCATCCAAATGGGCGAAATGTGGATGTATTCGCTGCCGGTGACTTCACTGGCCACAACTGACACTGTCTTGATTCCATTTGACTGCATTTGTTTACTGTTCGCAGTGCTCAACATGGATTTATCTTTGAATTTATTCAGCCTGCGTTTCAATCATTTTATTTCACTTTGAAAAAAAGAAAAGTGTTTGAAGCAATAAAAAGCTAGCTGTGCTAATTTGTCTATTGTCGCCGCTTCCCCAGTACGCCAATCAGTAGCACTAATTTATGGTCGCTACATCTCGGCAGTTTGCAATTGTTGCGGCAATTAAAAACGAAATAAAAACTTTGTCGGCGTGTGCCAAAGCAAAATGAAAGAAGTGTAGAAGGGCGAGAAGCTGTAGGGGGAGTGCGTGTGTCGCTATGTGCTCTGCAATGGCCACAGACAAATGCCGCGTTCGGAGATCAAAGCATCGCCGTGTCGAACACATAAACAGAGAACACTTAGGCACAGTGCTGACCTAACAGTGAAACTGCCGTTCAGCACCATTTTGCCGCTACCGACGCATGTGTTTTGTCGGTAGAAGAACACACGGTCTTGTGTCTGCAGAGATGCTACACTTGCAGTCGAGTGCTGCTATTCTCGGCACATAGATCAATTGCCAGATCAATTAAAATATGAAGACAAATCGGGTGCTGATTGATAATCATATTAACGGAATCACAGCAAATATTCGCAGAGGATTGCCTTGTATCTCAGCGAAGCGTTAGAAAACTTTGAGGTACTTAAATGAAACAGGAGAAGGAGAAGAAGTATAAGCTGCCAAGAAGTGCAATCATCAGTCTCGACAAGTGCTGCTAATTGTTGGCATGGCTAGACTGCCGCCAACTGAACAGCATCGGCAATTAGCATTGGCAATTGGGTCCACATTGGCAGCGGCGGCGACGGCAAACACAGAAGCGTTGGCACTAATTGCAGAACACTTCAATGGAGCAGACGCGTGGCGCGAGTGCAGAGGGCACTAATTGAAATGCCATTCAGAATAGCGTTTCATTGTGCTGTTCACTTGGCACAATTGCATCCTCTCCTCTCCTCACTCCGGTGATGGCCGACCAGAGCTGCAACGGACGGGCAAGAGAGTGAGAATGATGCCTTGAATTAACTCGTTTCCGTTGAAATGTAAACAAGAGCAAAGAATCAATTGGTTGATTGTGAGAGTGTAAATGGGTCCGATTGCGCGCCAAATCACGCCATTCAATGGAGAGCAAACTTGGCAATATAAACACGACAACAACTCCATTACCGCAAATCAATTGCCACAGACAGTCGGGCAAACTAACCACTGAAAGTAATGTGGTGGATAAAGATAGACAAGGCCATTTAGCGAACAAATTTATTGGCGCCAATCAAAGATTCAGTCAATGGTATCCTTTTGTGACAAGACAGAGTTAAGCTTTGCGGTTAAGTACAAAGGAATCAGCATGGCGCATCCACCAATGCAATACACCGTTTCGATGCCGTACTTCCAAAATACTACAACAAAAAACAAAAAACAATATATTGATTAGACACTGTTTCAGTTGATCAACTTGCAACAGCACAACTTACAAAATGAAGCAGTGAGAGGGCCTATTGCACGAGCCAGCGCACCGATGGAACGGAAAATTCCAAGTATAGTGCCTTTCTGGTCAGGAGGTCCAAAAGTCGAGACAAGTGTGGACAAAGTGGGCACAACGGTAGCAGAAGCATAGGCGTATAAAACGAGACCGGCAGACATTACTGTTACCGTCGAGGAAAAACCAACAAGCAAAAATGAAGGCACCACTGCGGCAATTCCCTGTAAAAAATACTTTTAACAATTTTTCAATTTAAGAAAATAATTGCATACTGAAAGCAATACTGAGGAATAGTATTTAACGTTGATTCTTCGCACAAAAAGGCCTTGAATTAGAAACATGACGATTCCAACGTAAAAGTATAACTTTCCCTGCTGAATGCTGTGTTTAAAGTTAGTAACTTTTTAAATGCTAAAATGGAGTACAAAGAAAACTTACTTGGTAAAGTTGAATCGAATATATGTCAGAAAAGTCAATGTAAATTCAAGACCAGAATAAATAAATAGGAAGAGAAAGTTAATATATCCGCCAAGTTGGAGCATTTTCTTTTCTGTCATAAAAATACAACTTTAAACACTAGAAATAATTTAAGAAACAAAAGCATACCACCGGAATGTATATTTTTGATGATTTTAAAGGAGAACAATGACCATGGATTGATGTAGTTGAACGCATCTTTCAAACCTGAACCGATAGACGACGCCTGTGAGTAGTCATTAAAGCTTTGTTGAAAAAAATTTTGATACAAACAAGTACACAAAAGCTTACTCGTTTAGAAATTGGAAGAGTCTCCGGTAAGTATAAGTAGGAAAATATCAGATTTGCCAAAGACAACGTCAGTGCAATTAGAGGTGGAAAGCTTTGAAAGCAAGAATGAAATTGTCCTAGAGTCATCCAAGCGCCGAGCAGTGGTCCTAGCTGAAGTAAAACAAAAACAGACTTATTACAGAGAGAATAGCAAATTGAAAAAGCACGTACAATGAATCCAAGAGAAAAGGCAATGCCGATCAGGGCAAAACCTTTACCACGATCCTTCTCAGTGGACACATCAGTGACAATTGCAGTGCTCAAGCTGATGTTTCCTTTGCTAAGGCCACCAAGAGTTCGAAATAATACGAAAACACTAAAGTATCCGGCTGATAGATTCCATAGCAGATAGGACAATGAAATGCCCACCAAGCATACAAGGTAGAGCACTTTTCTTCCGTAAACATCCGACAATGAGCCAATCATTGGCATTGTTATGAATTGAAGTAATGAGTACCTGTATTTGAGGAAATGATAATCAGTAAGTGGAACTTGGCACGTAAATTACAGTAAACATTACCATGATCCAAGAAGGCCACCAAATAACGCTAGAAAAACAGTAAAACAGTTGTTTAACACATCACAAATCAGCGCAAAAATGTTACCTTTATTGAACTTTTCAGGACTGCCAATTAAGCTTTGACTGGAGTCAATAAAGCTTTGAATGAATTTATAGAAACCACTCTTTTAAAATAAAGTTACAATTAAACAACTGATTTTATTACTGATAAAACAAAGTCACCAACCTCGTCGCTAACAGAAAAACATTCCAGAGTAGAAGGCAAGAGGGGTAATATCAAAGTAAATGCCAGCAAATCGAGCAGCAGTGACACAAAAATCACAGTGTTGACACCCATTTTGAAGCAAGTAGAGCAAGCACCGGAACCATGGGAAGCAGGAATTGAGCTGATAGTTGGTGATTACTGAGAGAGGAAACTGTGTGTTGGCGGTTGTAGTGTGCTGACATAAGCAGGTTGCTCTGAGGCTCCTTATCGGTGGGGGTTAATAGAGCAACGTTGCAAATAAAAAAGTGGTCAAACAACAATTCAACAATGCAAGGGGTGGCAGAGGCAGCCGCGTAATACTAATGATAACACTGATTTATCAAATGTTGATGATTGCACTGTTGCAAACTAACTCGTGGCTTGACTTTGCTCTTGCTCTTTGTTTTTAGGTTTCAGCAAAACGCGTTTCATAAATATTCTAGAACGGCATTTGTTACTGTCAGATATTGTTTTCTGATTCTTATCGTAGCTGAAAACAATTGACGAGTTGTTCCGTGTATCGTATTCGCCCATAAAGTAAGAGTCGCCAATTTGGATGAACATGTTTCCGTCGACAACACCTAAAAATTCAATCTTCTTTAGGTTGTGCCGCAAAGGATAAAATCCATGGTCAAATTTGAGGTGCATTAAAAACTCTTCTTCTACTTCGTTTGATGAATCGCTCATTTGCACATCTTGTTGGCTTGCTTTTGATTGTTTGTCGATAATGTCACGTTCGGTAAAGTCCATGTTTACAAGCGATTTCGGCGATCTGAACAACCAACCGGAAAACAGCCAGAAAACATGTGTTTTGTTTTTATAAACAAAATAATTTCTCACAAAAAAAATTTGCAAAAGTTAACTGACTTTTACTGACTGTAACGCCATCTATCGTACAAGTTTACAGCAGTGATTTAAAAACGAAAACTGAAAGTGAAAATGCAAAAATGAAAAGCTTAAGAACTCAAATTCAAGTTAGATTACACTTTTTTTATTTACAACATTACAATTATAACTACTGGTTTGTTTTTGCATTTGTTAAATTTTTTAGTTTTAGATATGACAAACAAATATCAAAGCAAACAGTTACAATTCAAGGAAGTTATACTACAAAATTGAATTAATGAAAAAAATTAATAAAATGATTATTATAGTTTAGGTTTATGTTCCTGATCGAGAAAAGTTTAAAGGTGGTTGAAAAAGATGCAAGTTAGAGCTGTTTTTAAACAGAGATTCCGCAAAAGCTAAAGAGTTTGCAGAATAAGTTGCAGCAGTTGAGTTTGCCATTTCTGCTCGTTGAAAGTTTGGATTAAAAAAGGAAAGATGCTTGATTAGATTAGATTGTGCGCCAATCGGTTCACAAGAAGAATCAACTTTGACCAGGCCCATTAGATTTGGAATAGCAGACGGCGATTGAGGGAAAGTCCGTGAGTTGACCATTTGAACTGAGCGCCATGAAACGTTCGAGCTTTCACTCTCTGCCTCTTTCAGTCTTTTTTCCTTGGCTCGTCGATTCTAAAAATGTTTTAATAAAAACAGTTAATTGATGTTGCAATAAAAAGAATATTTTTGTTACCTGAAACCAAATTTTTACTTGTGTTTCAGTTAGACTGAGCGAACTGTAGAACAAAATAAAGCAAAAAGAAATGTTTAAAATACAAAAACAAATTTTTCTAAAACTTACTTCGAGAATTCTGCTCTTTCTGCAATAGACAGATACTGTTTTGCACGAAACTTGCGCTCCAAAGCTAGTAACTGCTGTGTGGTAAAGGGCGTCCGGGGCTTTCGATTTGATTTGTGACGACGAAGTTGACATTTCACCGGAGCTAGAAATAGAAAATATGATAACTATGCACTTGTTATATAGAAAGGTGTTTTTACTGAATATCGGTCATCTTACTTCAGGCAAGGCACTTAAATACTATACGATAGTTACTAATTTTAAATAAAATTACTTTTATTCTTTAGCCATAATCCTCCAACACTTTGTCAATTGTGTGCAAATTACGTGCACTGGTAAAATTATAATTATAATGAAGAAACTGAACCAAAAGGTGGTAATCATCGTTTTAATTAGTCACATTAAAGCTATGTTTAGCCTCAATTGTGGTAATAAATTGAGCAATTACCATTAAGCAATAGGCTGTACTTTAGGGTAAATCACGACACCAATTAAGACCACAGCAGTCGGCAGGCTAATTACATTGATGGCGTTGAGTTGTCTGATTGAGCCTATTTTGGGCCATGTGCACAATGCTGACTTTGTCTACACAACACCTACAGTCACGAAGGTGATTAATAATTAATTAGCTAATTTTATTGACATTGCACACGAAAGTGATGCCTAGTGATAATAAATGGACTGAAAAATAGGAAAAACATTAAAAAAATAAAATTTTTATTATCAAAGTCTTTATTGTTGTGATAACTAGTGATTGAAATGTAAAACTGTGAATGAATTTAACATGTACGCCAATGTCTGTTTTAATTAAAATGTTTTAAAACTAGAGTAAAACTTAATAGTTTGTGAATAATTGTTTTTAGATTGATATTTATATCAACTTACTAGAAACTCCTGGTTTGATTAGATGAGTGTTGAACCAAGAAAAAGGAGCAGACATTAAAGGTGTTTCAACTTGATTAGTCGTTTCATGCATGGCATCAAAAGATTTACTAAAATTGCTGATATTAGAAAGAAGCTTTCCAAAAAGAAACGGCGAATTTTCAAAGGCGAGTTGAGATCTTTGAGTTGAAGATTCGATTCCATTTCCTCGCAAAAGTCGATTGATGCTGAATGATAAATTGGAATCAATTTGAGCACAAGATGACTCAAGTGCTTCGTTTGGCAAATCAACTGGTAGCAAAATCGAAGACTCTGCAACGACACTTAAAGGAGAGCTACGCTGCATTTTGACCGATACTGTCCAATCAAAGTGATATTCGTAAAGTGATTCGTTTAGTAGGAATCACTTCAAATATGTCTTCATAGAGCAATCACCGGGAAAGACAATGCAGCAGTCAGATGAAAGCAGGTTGGTCATATAGATAGCCTGTGAGGCAGCTGCAGCTGCATTGGAAGTGTGAGCTGAAGAGAGCAGTGTATTTCACTAGTGTCTTATTGGCAAATGGTGGCCGACGAGGCCACGCCTGACTGAGAGTGGAAGGCAGGAGACGGGGCGAGGAGAAGGCGCCTTCTCTGCGGGAACTAGTTCTCGCCGATAACGGTGGCAGTTGCAGGAGGACTTGCTCGGCGTCGGCAAATGCGTCGGGTGCCTCTGCAGAGCGATAACTGCCAAGTGCTGCACTAATTAGCGACAGTACATCACAGCTGCACGGGCACTAGAGGGAAGCTGCTTACTCTCAGGCACTGTCATTTGTGCCCGTCGCCGTTTCTCCAAACGCGCAAAGCGTAATTAAGCTTCTGAAACACGTGTTAATTTGTTGGCACATAGGAAAAATAAAAATACAATTACCAGGCAAGTGTGGGCGGTGTTTCAGTGATCATCTCATATCTGTGCATTGTCTTTGCCAGATGCACCCAAAAGGGCAACAGTGTGATTGTTTTTGAGAGCTTTTGTCTTACCAGTGTCACATTCGAGTGCCTCGGTAAATGTGGGAATGGCAACAGAATGTGACAAAGTTTGACAGTCAAACTGTTACAAATGAGATCATCACATAGCGATCACAATTAGCTTAAAATAACTTTGCGTTTAGAGTGTAAATTAAAATTTTTCAACGTCAGCAACTTTTGTCCAGTTGGTGTAACTGCAAAAGTGCAAAAGCAAAAGTTTTAAAAATAAAATCTCTGACATGACAAAGGAAACGACCGTTTTTGCAAATTAGTGCCATCGACGGCAAATTTGGCACAGTTGAATCACTCGCAAATGAAGCCAATTAGAGGCGACAAAGCGAATGACAGACAAAAAGACAATGAAAACAGAAGAAACATTACAGAAAATACTAAATTGTCGACAACTCTTGCACTTTTGTTCGTATTTTAAGGAAGATTTTGACGCCTCACAGTGGATCTCACAACTGCAATTTCTAGATTTTTGTTGACTTTGCCAAGTAAAACTATTTCTCATTAGCAGTAATGATTATCTTTAAACAATTCACTTTGTCGACCACATATACTAGTGAAAACAGTGCTGCATAGCATTCACTTCAAAGCAGTGTCATAACTTGCAAAAAATAGAAGCTCAAAACTTGTCATTTTAAATCAATCACCACGAGTATGAGATGCAAAATGATTTGTTCAGCTAATAACTCTCTGGCAAAGTTTATTTTAAATACGCAGTAGTTCAACGAGTAATTTGTTTGTTTTTGGTTATTAATGCGACTTCAAGTGTCATAAATATAATGACAGACACTAAATAGAGCCATTTAGTGGGCGATCGAGTGGGAACTGCTGCAGTACTCACTCACACTTGTAGTGAGTGCACTGCTGCGCTTGCTGACTGCTTTCAAAACGCTGACATTTGCAGTGATGCGCGCAGTGTCACCGCAGAATGAGAAGGGAGACTTTTTCCCTACTCCCGGGAACACTTGCACTCTCTTACAGTTCAACGCTAGTAAAGTGTCCGTCTTGAGATTTATACGGAAATTAAAATATTTACTCGCTTTGACAGGCGAGAAATGCTTCACTTGTAACGGAATGCGATGCCAGCAAAAGCAAGGATGGCAATGGTAAATGGGCATTGGGACTCCGTCAGACAATGTGTCACCATGAAGTATTCTCTTCTAATTAGTGACGCTTCATAATTGTCAACTTTGACAACGTAGCACATCTGCTTTCAGGACAGAGAAAAAACTGTTCCCAAGACGGATTCACAATATCATCATTTTTTAATGGTTTCAAAGAAGTAAATCTAAACTTTATTTAGTTATAATTACTTCTTTTTAGTAAAACTTTTTTTACATAAAACAATGTTTTGTTTTTTGAAAAACGCTCGATTCTTTTAGAAGTGCATTGAATTTGAATTAACCGGCACGCCGTTAATGAGTTTAGGTTGTTCGTTTAGATGGCGTTACTGTGCCGAAAAAAACTTGTTTACGTTTTTTAACAAATCAGCATTTTTGGGTTGCACGCTTATCATTTGATGTCCTTTTATTCATCTAAACTCCACTGATCCAGCAAATAGAGATGGACGAGGGCAACAAAGCTGCGGTGAGTATTCTCTTTTCAATTTATTAAGTTTTGGTTTGGCTTACCTTAACTCTCCCCTCTTGTAGGCTCTTGAAGCAAAGAATGAAGGAAATGAGTTTTACAAGAAGCTTCAGTTTGAGGAAGCTTTGACTTGTTATGATAAAGCAATCGAGTTGGATCCAACTGATATGACTTTTTTCAGCAATAAAGCGGCTGTCTTCTTAGAACAAGGAAATTTCGACGAGTGCATCAAGCAGTGTGAGCAAGCTGTAGAGATTGGACGCCAGTACAAAAGCGACTCAAAAATTATCGCCAAAGCGTACGCAAGAATGGCTACTGCTTACCAGAAAAAGGATGATTTAACCAATTCTCAGATCAACTTTAAAAAAGCAGTTGAAGAATATTCTACTCCTGAAACTTGTTCCAAGCTTAGAGATGTTGAAGAACAGTTGAAAGAACAAAACGAAAAGATGAAAACAGAAATGCTGGGCAAACTTAAAGACTTAGGCAATGTTGTTTTGAAGCCATTTGGGCTTTCAACTGATAATTTTCAACTAGTTAAGAACCCGGACAACGGAAGCTATTCGGTTAATTTTCAAAACAACAAGCAAGAGTGATATTAAATTTTTATTTTGGAAATGCCTTGTGTAAATATATTTGTATTGTAATAAACTTTAGTTGCTCAAAGTTGATACTTCTGACCGACTCCGCTGGCCAAGTCAAATACCAAGTTGGCCACCTTTTTGGCAAGCAAATCAGCAGCATCCTGAGTGTCAGCTTCGGCGTAAATGCGAACCACATCTTCAGTGCCTGAAGGTCGCACAAAAGAGCGAGCTTTTGTGCCAAAAGTGGCCACCACCTGGTCAATGGCTGCCTGTAAACCGGCCGGGGTGACACATTTGCGCTCAGCATCGGTGGTCGTGATGGCATTGCGATCCTTGACTTCCTGTTTCAAAAGTCGATTCGGCAAATCAGTGTAGAGTTCGTCCCACTCTTCAATGGTCAGCGCCAGCGAGTTTAGAATGCTCTCCACGATAAGCATATCGGAAATGGCATCACCGACAGTCTGAAAAGGACAGAGGAACAATTGTTGAAGGCTAGCAGAGATAAGACCATTGATTTGTGAATCATGCGACAAATTACCTCGTTGACTAAGTCAATGAAATGCATCAACTGCTGCGCATAGACATTGGACGTTGATTGCTTGATGCGCTCATTAACCTCATTTGAGAAGAGAATCGTACCATGACCGTTCGCCTCAAAGTACACGCCAATTTGGCAGTGTTCCGCTTTGCGATGCAGGTGCTTCACACCAGTTGGCACACAGAAGGTGTCCATCTGTAGTACGTCTCGCATGTATATAGTGGAGCTGCCATTGGCGTAGGCAGTCTGCACAATGGACACCTTCACATCGGCCAGCTGCGCCTTGGTCAGCGTTTCCTTGAGGTACTTGGCAATGAGGACGGCAATCTTGTCACCGTCCAACATGCGAAACTTGCCATCCTTGCTGTTCTGGTAGTAGTAGATGATGCGGTCGGCGTCACCGTCAAAGGAGGCGTACCGCTGACCGGGCTTCAGTGGCTGCACCGACTGGGGCTCGCGTTGATTCACCTTCACAAAGTCAGCTCCGCACTGGTAGTTCAAGACGCCATTCGCATCGTGGACAATGTCGAAGGTCAGCTTGGCCTTGAGCAGTGGAGCCAGCTTGGCGAGCTGCAGCGCCCCGACGCCGTTCGCTGCGTCGACGACCACATGAGGCTGGTAGTTGGCACTCTGTCCGGTTAGCTCAGTCAGCCGGAGGTAGGCACTGGCAAGTTTGTTGTAGTAACCCTCTTCACTGGCCACCCCATACAGCCCGTCGGTGTTGACACAGCGAACAATGTAGTGCAGCTGCGGAGTGGTAAGCAGCCCGAAGTTGGTTGCCGAGCCACCGGCAGCGCTGATCCCCGTCATGAGGGCCTCACAAAGCAGGGGGCTACTCTTTCGAGTGTCCATTCCAACGAGTACCGTGCACTTGGAGGACATGTCCACCTGGTAGCGTGCCACCAGCTCCTCAAAGTGTTTCTCCAGCTCCAGGTCTCTAATTATACAGAAAATAAATAAAAGCTTCCAGTTTGCAGAAAAGCAAGTACTTACGGGACATTAGCCAGCTCAGTGACAATGGACTCCCAGCCTTCGTCCAGCATGCCCCCTGATGGATCGATCAGTTTTATGCCATTATCCTGCTCAGGGTTGTGAGAGGCCGTGATGATGGCGCCAATGGTTGCTGCAGAGAAAAAGGAAAAAAGAGAGAGAGAGACATGTTCAGTCTGGTAAACTCCGAAAAGCAACTTTACTACACCTTTTGTAAAGCGAGCCCTCAGAGTGGCAAATATGCCAACGCGAAAAGCAACATGCGGCAAGTGGTCAGCGCTTTCAATGCAAAAGAGTGTTGATTACAGCACTTGTTTAAAAAAGGTTTGTGGTAATCTTACTTTTGGCGGAAACCAGAAGTGCCGTACTGAATGCGGCCATTCCGTCCCAATGGGTACTTTTTCAGCAAAACTTCGATACCTTTCAAAATGGCCATCATCTACATGTAAGGAGAAAACAGTTTCGATAACACTAACTGACAGGTGGAAAATATATAGCGGTAAAAGAGGAAGCGAATGGCATGCGGTTTTAAATACCTCCGTTGACAGGCTTCATGACGACAGGTATATTTGAAGTTATCATTATCAGACGAAGATAAGAGAAGGCTGCCGGCACTCACTCACTCACACACACAGCACACTCATCTGCTCGCTCAAATGAGCGCCACTGCAAAGGATCATCAGTTTGGTAAATGGATCGATTAAGAGGACGGCAGAATGAGACCGTAGCAGCACCAGGAACTGTGCCGCATGGCGCGGACAGTTAGTTGTCAGCACACTGGCTGAAAACAAGACACACTCTCACACTGGTTACCTAAACAGCGCCAACTGCAGACTACACTGGGTCAGCTGCAGGGAAAGAGAGAGGGAGCAGAGAGTGAAAGAGGGGGAACCCGAAGGAGTGAAAGTAAGAGAAAGCGAGAAAGATTGAGTGAATGGTGAGAGTGACTGGTGTATATAGAAGGTAGAGCAGGCAGCCAGAGTGAATCGCACTTGGATTGAATAGACTGTGAGTTGATTAATCAAGTGCAATCGGCTAGCTAGATCGGTAGATTAGCTAACTAGCGCGAGCGTCAACTCATCCTCAGCTAGGCCCAGGACATGTTTACCGGCAAACAGCCCACTGACCCCCTCCGCAACAGCAACAGCAGCAGCATGTCGATTCAGGGGACCTCGGGCAAGGGCAAGTGCACTCAACTGCAACTTCCCACAGAGCAGCGGACCAGCACCGTGTCCAGCGCATCAGGAGCAAACAGTGCCAAGCTAGGCCACAGCAGCACCAGCAGTCTCTCCGAGTGTCTTCGCAGTCTGTTCGAAGTCAAGTTGGACAAGCTGCGAGACTACATTGCACTCACCGACCACTACAAGTGCCCGGTAAAGTCATTCTCCACGGCGGACATCGTCGGCCAGGAAAAGGGCCAAGGAGAGTCGCCCGGACTGAAAAAGCACATGTCCGAGTGCGACCTGTCCATGTACAGCAAGTATCACCTGAGTAAGGAGATCAACAACGAGTACATCACCTACTCCTGCTCTACACTGGCCATCTGCGGTGACACCATTCACTCCTCGCAACTGCCCTCGCCGCAGACGCAGTCCATCAGGCAAATTAACTCCTTCATATTCTCCGATCTTGATCTCATCAAGTCTATCAGCAAGCAAGTACGCAACAACTGCATCCAGCAGAGAATACTCGAGATGATCAAATGCATCAATCTTTCTACCTTGCAACATAACGAGCAAGAGAAGATTGCCAAGCTAAGCAGCAATGTGATTGTCAAACCTATTCAGCTGATTCGTGATAGGGACGAGCATTTCACGACAGAGAGTGGCGATATTCTCATTCATGTGGTCGACTACGAGGACGATAAGGAAAAGTCACGTTGCGTGACAAAGCACGATAAAGAAATGTTTGTCCTTAACTGGCTTCAGACAGTTGAAGCTTGTCCGCTGGAGCCAGAGTAGTAGTTGATCCCATGATCACCTTATTTTTTCCCTTTTTGCTTCATCAGTTAAATGATGATAGAAGAATGATGCTCATCAACTTCACTTCACTTGATTACCGCTGAAAATTTACCAAAAGTTGATAAATACTCATTTTGTCCATTTCAATATCATCAAAATACTCACCCAAGACACTTGTTATCATTTTTCATTCATTCAAATACCTCCTCTGTCATTTTGTTTTTGCCGTGTGTGTTTTTACATTTATACATGTGTGTGATGCTTACCAAATAAAACGCAGTAAACTGCTTTTTCCGACTTGTAACGAGATAAAATCTGATCAGTTGTCCATGTGGCAGCGGTCAATAAATTGAAAAATTGTTTTTAGAAAAAAACACAGTTACGATGTTTATGAATGGCTGACAATATTTTTTTGCAATTTTCTAAAACTTGTTTGCAGTTGCTAGAAAACATTCAGATTGAATCCTTAGTATATTGGGATTTTGTTTCAAGATTCATTGAAAAGGGAGTTTCCTAAAGTTGCAACCATGTCGGATGAACTTTTACTCGATCCAGATATCCGCGTTTGGGTCTTTTTGCCGATCATCGTCATCACTTTCTTTGTAGGAATTCTCCGTCACTATGTATCCATTTTGCTTCACTCTACGAAAAAAGTTGAACTTCAGCAAGTTATCGACAGCCAGACGATGATTAAAAGTCGCCTATTGCGAGAGAATGGCCGATACATTCCTAAACAGGTAAGTGAACTAAGTAATATAAACTTCTTTGTAATCCTTGTTTGTTTACTTCCTCCCCAGTCCTTCCTTATGCGACGTCATTACTTTAACAACGAGGAAACCGGGTACTTTAAAGTCAGTCTAAAGCGAAATACTCAAGCGCCAAACCCAATGACTGATCCCTCGATGATGACCGACATGCTAAAGGGCAACTTGACCAATGTTCTGCCTATGATTCTCATTGGTGGCTGGATCAACTGGACCTTCTCTGGATTTGTTACTACCAAGGTACCCTTTCCCTTGACCCTCCGATTCAAACCTATGCTTCAGCGAGGAATTGAGCTACAATCACTTGATGCCTCGTGGGTATCTTCAGCCTCTTGGTACTTTCTCAATGTGTTTGGCCTGCGATCAATTTACGTGCTTGTTCTTGGCGAGAATAACGCCGCCGATCAGAGCCGTGTAATGCAAGACCAGATGTCAGGTGCAGCCATGGCTATGCCGGCTGACCCGAAACAGGCATTCAAAGGCGAGTGGGAGGCTCTAGAGATATGCAATCACAACTGGATTTTGCATGGAATTGAAAATAAGCTTCTACAAAGTATAGAAAACCAGTAAACTTTAGCTGAGCATTCATTTATTGTAATTTATCAGTTGTATTTATTATTTTAGACTAGTAGACACCCTCAATTACTGTTGTTATTAAAAAAAGAATTCTTTGCTTGAAAGTGTCTGAGGATTAATTTCTGGTCAGCTAAGTTGTTGTTGATATGCATTGGTGGCATTGGCTGTTCGCCTTTTTTCAAGTCAAATCCCAGCACATTAGCTCTGGTCGGCTCGTTGCCCACTTTTGACTCCTTTCCCTTGAAGTACCAGTACTCGACGACCAAGGTAACACATGCCAAGACCACTCCAATGAGAATTACTATAAAGACACCGCCAATGTTCTGTATTGAAATACCGTCGCTTTGCTTCTTTGAGTCTTGACAGTCCTGGGGCAAACAGACGTGTGAATAAATGGATTATTGCCCTATCAATATATACTTACGATTCTCTCTGGTAATCGATTCCACCATTTTTCTTTTAAATTTTCAAGTCGCCTTTGATTGAGTAACTTGAGTATGGCACTGCTCAGTTTGTCCTTCAGGTCCGAGTTCTGTTGCACTGCCAGAGCCAGTGGTTTTCTACTAAACTCATTGCCGATGTTTTGCAGGTCACAGTTGGTCATTACAGCGTACTTGACCATTGTCGATTCGGCTGAAACGGGTTTTCAATTAATTAGTACACATCACAAAAGCATTGCACTTGAACACTTACAGATGAAAGCAAACTGTTCACTGTTTTGCTCATCATTCTTCACACGCCGAAGACCTTCTGCCCAACTTTGTGGCATCTTTGCTTCAAGAATTTGTGACCATATTTTGGTGTACTTGTCGCTGACTGGATAGTCCCACACTGCCAGTTTTGCCCGTTCGTCATCACTTAGACTATCATTCAGTGACATGTCTTTCCATATTCTGCCAATAATAAATACATTACTTTTGGTGCGACTACTACATTTCTTCTCAAGTCTCCACAAAAAGCCTTACTCATAAAACTTTTCCTCGATTCCAGCCATTCGCTCAAAGTAAGTGGCAGTCGATGTGCCTGCTTGCGGTGCATATCGAATACGATACTGTGATTGGGTGATTCGGATAAAAAGCAGATTTTGATTAAACCATTTGATGACATCAAAAAGATGTACCTGTTTAGAAAGGTCGTCCAGTGAATCGATGGGCGAGTCGAGACGAGACACTGTTAGAAAGGCTGCCAAGTTGGCGGTGTACGATGCGATGATGATGAATCCGAAGAGCCACCAGGTGGCCGCAACCAGACGTCCGGAGAGATTGCGAGGTGCCTCTCCGCCACCTTGAGGAGTCAGTGAGGTCATGCAAAACCATAGGCACTCCTTGAGAGTGAATTCACGCTTCTCTTCATCGTCTTTGTACTTGATCTTGTTGTTGTGATAAGAGTATGGCGACAACCTGTTTGTAGTGGAAAGGAAAAGTTGCACTGATGCCCAGAGATTCTTGTTGCGGAAGCTAACCTGTCAAATAGCCACATCAAGAAGCTAGGGAAAAAAAGATTGTTTTGTACAACTTATGGTTGAAAAGGTGTGTATTTTACCTTGTAAAGAAGTATGCTGCCAAAATGCAAAGCCAGACACTGGTTTCGAGGACAGTTAGAAACTTGAATAGATGGGATGGTACAGTAGGCTTTTTCATGAGAATGGTAATGCCCACCAGGTCGTAGTAGGGAACGGTAAAGTCTACTACGATTTCTCTTTCCGCCATCACTGATATCGGGCCTAGGGCTATGTCTGCTTTCTAAAAATCAATTTTGCTTAGAACATCAAGTCGATTGGAATTTTCAATAGTGACCTACTTTACGAACGAGCTCCCCAATAAGTCCCGTCCATTCCCCGTTTTCGTCTTTGAAACCGTACTGATTGTCGCCGACCACTCGAATTGTATAGTCAAATTTAAACTCGCTTTGATTGACAATTTCTTTAACTGAAAATCAAAGAAATGTCTTGTTATAAAACTGATTTACTTAGTATACCCTCAAAGTAGCACTCAACTGAGATCTATGCAATAGCCGAAAAAACGATCATTTCCTTTGGTAGTGTTGTCATGTACCTTTAAAGCGGAGTATATTGAAGTTAAAAAATTTGTAGTTATTGATGATAGAAAAGTACCTCCATTACAAAGGGCGCTTCCTGAAAACCAGAAAAGTGATTATTACCAAGTAACTACTGTGCACTTCACATATTGACTTACAATCAAAGTGACAATGTTGTAGTGTGAAATACCAGATCGCTCGCTTTTCTCTTGAGGTGACGTAAAGTAGAGATGCCCCAAAGCCCCTTCGAATTCCCACTCGGCCAACTTGCTCAACTGTCGTGCTGTTCCATTTCGAAAAATGACTGTATTAATTCGCATACTCAGCTCCTGGTAGCTTTGGCCAGAGTTAATATTGAACATAAACTGGCCAAACATTCCATCGAGCACTTCGTTTGCCAGCCGGTCATAGAGACCGATGGATGAACGCTGGCTCATTTGATCTTCAGTAATGTACTTTCCACAGACCGGATACACCAGATGATCCAGTTTACTGTCTGCAGTCACACTGGCCACTGCCTCGGCGTAGAAGCGTGCCAGATCGTAGTAAAAATAAGCATCCACTGAGTTGGCCGTATCATTGCTGATCTGATCAGGCGATTCGTGCTCGTAGTGATGTAGCCTTGATTTCATAGGTTGCGACACAGATACCTCAATGTTGTTGCACTCGGCACAGCGCAACTTGCCCTTTTCCTACATCAGTTAAGAATGCTCTAAGATAATGCAATTGAACCAGCTTTGACTTACGTTTGAAATAAAGTAAAAGTTTTTGTAAAGCCCAAACATGTAGTGCTCCCATGCCTAATGTAGTGTAGTTGAAAGAATTATCATAACTTATGATAAATACCAATAAAAGATTAATGGATTCTTACACTGGCCATTACTTGGTTCAAAGTGTTCGTGACTCCAATGACAAAGACATTCAGCTGAAAAGTGTTGCTCCTTATTTCATTCAGTGTTCCTTCTATGTCTTCGGCTTTTAGTGACGGCCAGTACACTGTTTTGAGTTGGACATTCTTAAGGAGATAGTTCTCGAAAGCAGATTCTCAAGATACAAAAACATTTTAGTTAGACAAATACAGAAAGTAAATGTTGTGGTGATCACTTACTAAAAGTTTGATCGTAAATAATGACAATAGACTTGTAGTTGAATTGAGTAGAAATGTCCTTTATCATGTGCATTATAACTGCTTCCGGCGTTAGAACTGAGATTAGGAAACCCTTTTCAATTTCATTCAAGTTTCGCCAGCCAGTTTTATCCCGATATGACTTGGAAACACTTGTAGTGTGAAGACTGGCAACTCCCATTTTTCGAGCTAAATGTTTTCCTACGACTGCAAGCAAAGTTATTATCTTACGTATTTGTTAAACATTGTCGAACTAACCTTCTTTCTGTGTAATGTCCATGAAAAAGGTAGTTATAGTTGGATTGGTGTCAAAGACACGATTACACAGTTTCTCCTCATTCATTGAACTGCTCAGCTGTATGCTCTCGATGAGTAGTTCATCGGTGTGGTTCCCACTATGCAGCCCGAGCAGTGCAGACTCTCGGAACAGCTTCTGATTTTCATCGCTAAGCAGAACTATGGAACAGTTAAACGATTTTCAGTAAGTTAATTTCACATAGTTAATTGACTTACTCAATTTGGCTTTTCGTGTGTCTGTCAAAGCGGGCAAGATTAGCAGAATCCAGAATAGTGTCCACATTTTGGTTTTTACAACAGAGATACTAGATTAAGTAAACTAAAGCTGCTCCAGTGAACCAGTACTCGAATATATTCTAGCCGAAAGTTGTTGTTGTCATGCACATTGGCATTCCATTCCTCCCTTTTCCAGTCAACTCTTTGTCATTTTTTGGACTCTCTGCTGTCCGTCCGCAATGGCAACCAGATCGATTGAGAGCCCAAACAAGCAAACAGTCAACCAAATGTAACATCATCTCCCCGCCAGTTCCAATCGATTGCCAATGGCAGTTGGCAGTCTACTTTCCAATATTATTAATTGAAATAATCACATTTCTCGCCACTTTGCACTTTATTGTTTTCTCGTCACTTTCCCAACCATTGCAATAAACATTCCCTTCTCAGTATCGATTTGCCGTGTTCCAGTAAGGCGTGCCCCGTTGTACCAGGTTAGTGTGGGGAGCGTTGGCAAAGCCGTTCCAGCCATTTCGTTGTAGGTAAAAAGGTCGCTGGTTGCGCTGCAGCTGTGCGCCCCAGTCAGTGCCAGGTGGTGGTGGTGCTGTCGCTCGATTGCTCGTGTTGTACGTAAAGTAATTATGGTAGATTGGTCGCGTTGGAGGGCCTCCCTGGTTTGCCTGTCCGCCCACCTGGTTTGCGGTGCCGTTCTGCGCCCATCCTTCGTACAGCTGGCCGTTCTTCACCTTATCATAGACGGAGGCCATCTTCTGCCACATTTTGCTCACCTTAAAAAGATGAGCCACTTTGGTTAAATTTAACTTTTTGGATTTTTCATCAGCGTCTCGCTCTCCAGGCTTTAGCATTTCTGCTGTCAGTGAGATGATGGCCACAATGACGCCCAGAGCGAGCACAAAGAAGCAGTCGATCCTAAATGTTGTACTGATAAGCACAGGTGTTTACAAGAACATTTAACTTACATTTGTTTCAGTTCAATCTTGTGAACATCACCGGCTCGCATTTGCAAAGGAAAAAGACAGTCATCTCCTTTTACTTCATATTTCTTGTTCCACACGTTAACTAGCCCTGATTTAGCCATTCTTCCGATTCTGTATAAAAAAATTCTAGTTATTGTTTGTAGTTTGAATATATTAAAAAAATTTATACTGACTCGTAGTCTAGTTTTGCTTTGAAGCGCGGCGGTTTGTCTTTGCCCACCACAAACGAAACTGACTTTGTGAGAATAGGCTCTTTGGCTATCATCAACTGGCAATCGTTGTATCGTTTGTAATCCTCTGTTCAGGATAAAAATTTGTAACTTTTTCATAATGCACTTAAAAATGATTTTACCTGCAATGAGGTACTTTATCTCTGTTTCAGTAGCCAAAAAGACCATTTTCATTTTTTTTACTTCTTCAAACAAACTTTCTGAATCGACACTATCGTAGTAAAACAAATTATCGCCCAGCATTTGCATTCGCTTATCTGCCGAGTCTTTGATGAGTTCTTCAATGCCACTGGTACGAGTAGCGCCATACTTTAGCAAGCTTTTAAAAGCAATGAGATCATTCAGATCGTTGATTGGGTTAAATATTTTGGGAAAGGTAAGCAGGGCAACCAGATTGCCACTGTAGGTGGTGACAGTGACAATGACAAAGAGCCACCAAAAGGTGATCAAGATACGACCGGAGATGGCTAGTGGCAAGTAATCTCCGCCCTGCTGGACAATAGCTCCAAAGCAGTACCAAACGCAGTTGCCCAATTTGAAAAGGCCTTTGCCATCTGAGAGGCCATAGTACTCGTAGTACTTGGATGATCTGTGCACCAGCCAGAGAAATGGTCCCATCAAAAAGACAGTCGCCATAATGGACAGCCAAGCCTGTGTGTGTGTTAGCAGTAGTTTAGTCGCCATGACACCATTTCTCTGTCCATACTTACATCCCAGGTGAAAGGTGCCAGAAAAAGGTACTTGTGATCTTCATCTGT
>JAALOO010000721.1_pt1 | contig 27587 bp, 26 predicted proteins | sample 7257641 | NCBI WGS metagenome assembly JAALOO01 (sample SAMN14085613, study PRJNA598686) | mite metagenome | biome: ENVO:01001000; feature: ENVO:01001002; material: ENVO:01001226; isolation source: single female mite from University of Michigan culture on fish food culture... ...
TTTTATTTTTTTGTTTGCTAGCAAAGCAAGGTGTAATGTGAAACATAACTTGTTTGTACTAATTTTGATCAATTATGTTACAATTATAATTTTTGCATTGCAAGTTTTGACAATTTATTATTTAAACACACAAACGTACTTTGATGAAACTACAACGTTTAGGAGCACACAATAAAAAACATGAAATGTACCGAAAGCAGATCAATTCGGGTCGATGGGTAGCTGAACTAGATGATCACTGTCGGTGCCTTTTCCACTAAAACTACTGCTTTTGCTGTACTACTCAGTGTAGGACGTGCGCCGTGTGCGTTGCCACTAACAATTTAGCAACTTTACAAATGCCGCTCAGTGAAAGTAAGGAGTGCAGTCATTGTCTGAATGCAAGAGAACAACAAGTTTTGATTGCAAATCAGCCTGACAAAAGATTATAAAACTAAGTCAAAAGAGAGAATAAAACCACATGAGCACACACATACACATTGTCTGCCACAACCTCGATGACGACCAGTATAGTTTACGGAGAAACGACTACCACTACTGACCAAATGAAAGCAAAGGTGAAGAGAGGATGCACCTAGACAGTTTCAGCAGTTGGCCGCTGATGATAGTCGGAACTGAGGTGATGATGATGATGGTGGCGGCGGCGGTGGTGGTGGTGGTGGTAGTGCTGATGCTGTCTGTCAAATGATGATTGTGATGGTGATGATGATGATGAACTGTCAGTGCAGTGGTCACTTGGCACCTTCTCAATGTAAACCGAATGAATGAGGCAAAAAAGTGAGCCAGTAAAAGAGTGGGGTGAAAAGAGTGTCAGTGAAAAATGATGCTGATCTCAAACAATGCTTTGTTGTAATGAGCAGTAAACAAAGTGTTTTGGACAAATGGCACACTAGTTTGCGTACTGCTCCAAAATACTAAAACACTTGAACAATTGGCAAACACAGTGAAATATATACCAAGTTCATACATGCACACAGACACACACACAAACACATTGTGGAAGTGACTTGAAACAAATGTGCCGACAGTTGAGGATGATGATGATGATGATGATGATGATGCGCCAGACTAAACGACTGGCTGGACAAAATAGTACGACATTGCTACCAATAAATTTGATCACGAGTTTTCAGTGGGGCAGCACTTGTTATTGTTGTTGCGACTGTTTTGTCGGTACGCCTGTCAGAAGACACAGTTGGTGTGCTGAGGTGCAATGAGGTGCTGAAGTGGCACCAGTTGGCCTTTTGTCTCATCTACCGAATCGAATCGAATGAATTGTTGGACTGCTGCTGTCACCAGCTACCACCGAAACGCCTGGCACCGTCAGTCCCCGACGGAGGAGTACCAGAAACATTAAACAGAGAACAGAATGGAGCACTGCACACACACAAACACTGTCAACTGTTGACTGTCAACTGCTGAGAAGGTGTCAATGTGTGAGTGTGTGTGTGAGTGAATGTGAGTGAGTGAGAGTAAGTGCATGCAATGTTTGGGTGCACTTCTATTCACACCGTACACCAGAACGGGTGTGAGAAAAATGAGCTGCTGCTGAGCGCAATCACCACAACTACAGCAGCTAAAACACCCAATCAAAGCGATGACATCAAAAACCAGCTAAACTTGCAGAACAAGAGCAACGGTAATATAAAATGATCAATGGGCAAAGGGGGTGATGGCCAACAGATACCAGTGAATCTGCAATTGCATTTGGCCAAACACAGCAAAACGACTGATTAGTTTTTAAAAATCAAAAAGAAACAGTTGCATTTGTTGGTGAGTCACTCTAGCGCTGAACAGTGCAAAGGTCAGGAAAAGGCAGATGGGACCAATTGGGAATTGCTGTTTTACTATAAAACACGCAAGTTCAAAGACAAAAAACTGTAACGGTTTTTAAAAGCAATTAAAGAAGACTGTTAAAACAACAAAAAATTGCGTGCAGCAGTTTTGAAAATGATGGTTGTAAAGAACCACCTGAAAAGCTAATTTTTCAACTGTTTTGCATTAGAAAAAAGTTTTTTAGAGAAAACACATATTTTTTTAATGTTGGTAGTTGGATATACGGTTATGTTTATTTTAAATTGTTTAATTTTTAAATGAAAAACACAAACACTAATAACTGCATACTAAAATACCAAAAATAAATATAAATATAAAATTGTTAGGCATGACAAAAAACATGTAAGAAAATTAATGCAGCAAAACATTGCAAAATTTTTTTATAAATTTTGAACAAATCAAATACAAAATACGGTTATTAATTTTATACACAAAATATTTAACTACAAACATCAAACAAATTAATATAATTTCTAATGCAAACAATGCTTTAATATAGATAACGAATTAAAGAATAACAGGAAATTCAATCAAATGACACCTCTGAGGCTTTTCACGACTTGTTAACTACAAACAAACAATAAAAAGCTTACACTCTTACTAATGGCATTAACTAAATAGTAGTCATTACTTCAAATTAAGTGAGAACATTCTCAATATTAATTAAAACAATAAAAAAACTAACTGTAAAAAATGTTTTTTATACACGGAAATCTTAACTTAAAATACCAAAATACACAATCTTTTTTAAAACTTCAATTGTAAAAACTTAAAAAAATTAAATAAAACGTTTATTTCGCATTTTTTACTTATTTATTTAACATTTTACACAAATTCAAGTCTAATATTTGTTTTGTTACACAATAAAACTTTTCAATTAATTTTTTCTGTAAAACGATACATTGAAAACTTTAAACAAAAAAGTTTTAACTCAGCAAATGTAAAAGTGTTTGCAAATATATTTCAAAATCAGTTTTAAAGTTGAATATTTTATTAAACAACAATTCAAAACTTCAAAAAAATAATAAAAATTATTAAAACAAAATACGATAATTGAGACAAACAATTGTTAAGTAAATGCATGAACACAAATTTAAAAATTTTTTATTTTTATTTATGTTTTAACTTAAACAATTGTTTGAAGTAATGTGAAACAAAAAGTAAAAATGGCAACAATAACAAGTAAACGCATTAAACTGAAAATTGAGTGATATATTTAATGCAAAACATTGTTTAACGTGCGTAAGGTAAACATGCCTGATTAGAAAGAAATCCTTTACTGTTGCCAATCTATTTTCTTTATAGTTATTTGTTTGATTCACTAAACAAACACATCTGTTTTTAAACAGACGGTTTCACAGTCGACCACAGTTGAAGTATGTGTATGCTGCTTAAAAAAAGTGTTTGCTAATTAATTTTATAGTAACATTTATTACATCAAATTTGCTTAATGCTAATTGATTCATGTTAGAAAAACACTGTAAAATTTAATTAAAATTTAAAATGATTTAGAAAAAACTGGGTTTACACTGTAACTGTTAAAAACTAAACATGTTTGCTAACTGTTAACAAATAATTTATCAAAGACTACTACACAATCATTTAATTGCCAATTAACTGTTTTATACTGTAAACACATCTTAAACATAGAAACAACAAATAGAAATTAACATTGTAATTCCGTAAAATAAAAAGATACAAGCGCATAATTCCTTTTTTGTTGCTAGCGCAAAAAATTATAAACTGTGTTTTTTGCTTAAAATTAGCAATTGCGTAAACTAAATTGTCGCCGGTCAATTAATGACAGATGCTTGAGTGAACTCTAAATGGCCACTAGTTGGTAATTGAATTTTCTTTATATAAGAATTTCAAAAAGCTTACACAAAAAATTTGAAAATTAATGAATAAAAAATTCTCGGTAAAAAACAAAATGTTTTTATCATTAATGAACCACCAAAACAAATAAATAAAAAACCAGTGTAAGCGCAAAGGCATAATTTGTGAGTAAACAGCAATTTAAAGGATTTTTCATGTGCCATTAATATTTGTTTAAAAATTATGCACAAAACAAATATTAATATATATGAACAAAAAGTTAAGCTAAAAAAGTAATTAAAAAAGAAAAATTGCGACATTAAACTGTGACAATTGCAATTTGTCATCAATTAATATAAAATGAGCTGTGCAACTTTCAACAAAACATATTTTACTAAAAACAGTTAATTCAGTTAAGCGCATGTTTTTAAATTTTAAAAACTCATTGATTAAAAAAATTACTGATCTAGATTTAAAAAGTTGCATAATATATTTGCAAAAACAATAGAATTTTTTGTTTAATTTTTAAACACATTCTGCTTTCTAAATACTTTGTGATTTGAGTTTAACTAGGTCTACTGCAAATTAGACTTGTGACCAGTAGACAACTAACATATTTTGTAATAACTACTAATCTGATTGCGAAACTTTTTAAACTAAAGTGATTACCTACTTGGAAAACAATATTTGTCGGAGGAAGAGTGATATGAAGAAAAACGACTGACCAGAAGTGGAGACCAGAAAATTTAAAAAATGAGACCAAGTAGAAAAGAGTAGATAAAATTGGTATTAAACAGCCCTTATACGCTTGAAAAATGACTTGACAACGGCGATATTTGTTGCAGTTAGTTTTGATGTCACATGTAAAAATAGTGTAAAACTTTAGCGGTTTCAATTTAGTTTGAGCTATTAAATGTTTTCAATAAAATTAGTTTAAAGTTGATGATCTAAAAATTATCAATGCTATCAGTTTGCATTTTTAAAAACTAAAAGGGTGCTGGTCAATGAAAAAAAAACTTGGTGCGAAACGCGTGCCAGTGTCAAAAACAAACACAAGAAGGGTGAAGTGTTGAATCGGCGATAAATCGACCCAAGTTTGTCGTTGATATGAAAAAAGTGAGCGATAAAGTGAATGAAGAAAGCAGTTGGCAGAGAAAGAAAAAACAAGAGCAACAGCAGCTGCAGCAGGTGATGTTGCTTAGGCGGCACTGACAACACTACCGACTGACTATTAGAGCTGCTGCTGGTGCTGGTGCTGGTGCTGGTGCTGGTGCTGGTGCTGGTAAAGTTGTTGTCACTGCAAGCGACGACAGGTACGACGGACGCCACTGTTACGGACGCTGTACCAGTCAGACCTTCTCTGTCAGCAGCACCGCTCCAAATGGGCCACATGGAGCGAAGCTGAACTGCTGTTGCTGCTGGTGCTGGTCGTGGTCGTGGTCGTGGTCGTGGTCGTTGTCATCGTGGTCGTTCTATTGTTGTCACTGGTGAAAGACACAAATGAGATGACTGCTGCTGCTGCTGCTGCGGTGTTTAGCTTTGTGTTCAGTGGCATCGATTAGTGGGCAGACACACCGACAGGAGAGAGGGAGCACCGACGGAGACACTAGACAGTGGCCAACCACGACGTGACATAATCGGCCGCCGGTAGTGCTGCTGCTGCTGCTGCTGCTGAAGAAACGTGGACGCCGCAGCCGAAGTTTGGTATTTTGCCTGTGCAGTAGTCAGTTGTTGTGTTTTTCACACCGGTGTTTTTCGGGTGCATTGCCCACTGTCCACTGGTGGGCCGCTAATTGGGCGCACGCAGAGCTTGACCTCAAGTGCCCAGCGGTACTTTTAGTTTATCAGATTTTCCTTAGATTCTGTTAAATGTTTACAAAAAAATTCAAACGGTTATTAAATAAAACTCGGTTTAAAGTTTAACCGTGATGTTAATTCAATGTTTTGATTGATTTGCAAAAATATAAGGTGATAATAAAAAAGATTCAAAAGGCTTACTTGATTTAAAGTTAAGTTTTAGTGTGTTGATTGACACTTTTTTTGGCCGTTACATTTAAAAACACTAAAAAGGAGTTAAGTAGATGCTGTTTGTCGGCTAGTGAGCACTGTATGATCATAAAAACGCTTATGCCGGTCTGGCAGGTTGGTGTCACAGATTAAAGGGTGATTAGGGGATAAATAGGAGTGAAAGCGTATAAGGGTGAAGCGTCAGGTTGCAGTTCAGCAGCAGAGTTGAGCAACGAGATCGAAAGAAGAAGAAGAAGAAGAAGTGATGACAACAGTGGCCCCTTCAGAGCAACATAAACAAGACAGCTCCAGTGAGGGAGTAAGTGCGAGGTGCTGCTGCCTTTGCCTCTGCAGACAGACACAGCCACTGCTCAGCCAGTGCTGATGATCGTTGTTGCTGGCCACACTGTGCAGTCACACCACCACCACTAACACCGAGATTGCCATTGCCATTGCCATTGCCAGGAGCAGCAGCAGCAGCAGCAGCAGCAGCACAACCACCGATGTGTCGGCGGTGATCAGTGTTGAGCTCGTCGAGGGGCAGAGACACACTGCCGTTGGTGCAGTGGGGGATGCTGATGATGATGCTGCTGATGAGCGCATTAGTGTAAGTCAAAAAGTAGTAGTCAATTGTGAAGTGCAGCTTTTTTGGCGACGAGCACTGCCCAGCGGTGCGCGCACACGTGAGCGGTGCACTTTCACTGCCGCCCCCGGTGTTCCACCTCTTAACGGTGTTGTAATCGACTTAGTTGACCAACTGCGCCAGCTGCATTTTACAGTTGAACAGTCGGTTGTGTTTTTATCAGATCTATGCTTTAGCAAAATAAACATTAGTAAAAGCACTATTTAAAATAAAACGGTATAAATGCACGTTCTTGCTTAAAAATAAACTGTTTTGGTCAGATGGCAAAACAACCGAACTTTTAATATTTAACATCTCTAAAAAAACTGACCACGTGAAAGAGATTTTATCTACTACAGAAAAAAACATTTTATCATAACCGTTTTTCTACTTGAACTAAAGCAATTTTCCTGTAATTGCAACAGAAAAAACCGTTGTGCATATTTTTTACTCCGTTTTCACACCATTTGCCCTGTTCACAGTACAAGTATTTGACTCGTTAAAGAGAGCGCGCGCGCCCGCCAATTTGTGATTGGCAGACAATTCTCCGTTTTCCCGTTGGACCGATCCAACAGCAACGAGGCGTTCCCGAGTGACAGCTTCTATCTCTCTCTCTCTCCTACTACTTCTCAAGTGTTAGTGACTCTAGCGGCAGGGTAGTCTAGGAAGGCAATGGTTCTGTCACCAACTTTTAAGCAACGTTGCAATGTGTGTGTGTGTGTGTGTGTGTGTGTGTGTGTGTGTGTGCATGTGTTTTGGTATATGTGTGTGCATTTGCACTGCAGCCTAACGGCGGCAGTGGTTTAGGCCATTGGCGGCTTGTAGGCACTAACCGAAAAGTGAGCGAATAAGAGAGAGAGAATTCTATTGGATCGAATAAAGCGGTGTAGCGGTGGCCATTGCCGGCACACTTTACCCGCACGCAAGCTCACATTGACGGGGATATACAGACTTACACACACACACACACACACACACACACACACACACACACACACCAAAACAGTTTGCCTGCCAATCGATGCGCCCGTCGCTGAGCACGAATATTCCCCACTCACAGAAGCAAAGACTAACTGTCGATTGTCAATTTCTCAGTTGAGCAGTCTCATTTTTCATTCTCTCTCTCTCTCTTTCTTTTACTCTTTCCACCATTTGAACATTCTTGCTCATTGACAACCTGCACTATCAAATTGGTCTTTTTTTCTTTCTTTTTTCCTTTCCAGTCGATATCGCCAGTCACTCAAGTTTTCACTCAAGTCAACTTCTGAGCCACAGAATCATCAGTGGTAGACTTAACTTTCTCTTAAAGTTTCAGCTTTTTGCTTCAACTGTTCAAACTTTTTTGTCTTTTTTTGCAAAAAACTTTGCAAGTTTTCTGCTGTTGTGCTGCAGCGTAAGTCCAAGAAAAGTGAAAATGCTGGTGAAGGCTCTGACTTACCTGGGCATTGTCAGCCTGCTGCATGCCGCTTTTTCCGCCGCCCAACACAAGAGCTACCGGCGCATTGTCCACGAAGAGGAGGAGGAGGGTGCCATCAGCGGCTATGACTTCTTCGCCACCAGTCTGCCGGCGGACATCATCGCCCAGGCGGTCATCTCAATGCTAGTCGTCCTCAGCTGCCTCATTGCCCGGGCTGGATCATTCCGGGAGATTCAAACGCTGGATGATCTCAACCGAAAGCCCACTGATATGTTTGAGAATCAGCCCAGCTTTTACGTGTTCAATCATCGTGGACGAATTCTCCGATAAATGACCGGGCACCTTCTTATCAGAACTATGTGGAAGATAGCAGAACTGACCAATGGAAAAAGTGGTCGTGCTCACATTATAGTACAACACTTCTATTTGATATAAAACTACATAAAAGTACAAACATACTCAAACTGAACAATGTATTGTTTTTATATGTCTAGTTAGATCATATTTTTGTTAATTTATTACTTATTAATAAATTTTTGACAAATCAAACTAACTTTTGGTATATTTTGACTATGTTTTGACTTTTGTATTAAATAAAATAGCGGTTGTCAATTCGCTAGTGACGTGAGCTTTGAGAATTCAAAATCAATCTCATGTTTGTGTATATCTTTTGCCATTAAAGTCAACCTGAGTTACATATTCTTGTGTTTAATTTTTCTATGTTTCTATACTTAAACGCATTTTTAACATTTTTATTAATAGAATACAATAAAACTATGTTTTGTGACTTGGCAAAACAATAATAATTTTATGCTCTCAGTTATGCTGTTATTGAAAGGGAACAATGTTTTAATAACTTTGGTAACTGAACCGTGACTTTTTATGATGTAAATTAATTTGGTTTTTATTTTTTTAGCAATCTATGCAAATTAATACTAGTAAACTAAAAATTTTTTTCACTGAATCAAATTAAAAATATTTTTAATGTTTTTTATTTTTTGTTTTAGTTTTTATTCAGTTCAAACAAATATTGAAATCAACGTTTCAAAGAAATGTTTATAATGCAATGAGTATTAAGCTCATTTCTAATAAATTGTTACAAGGGTAGGAATAGTAAGTAGTTGAACAAACAGGATGAACTTAAACATAGCTTGAAGGGTTTTAGGAAGGATTGAACAACAAGAAATGACAAAGTAGTCAGGCAACAATAATACCATCAACACAAAAAACAGTAAGCCTTAATGAGTTTCAATTAATTAATACTGCTTTTAAAATAACAAATAAAAGTGGTAACAAATAATTAATTGAAAAAGGTTCAAAATCAACATAAAAATGGTTTAGATAAGTAACCAAATCAAACAATGCACGGCCTTCAGTCATCATCTTCATCATCATCAACAAATATTTCCAGTTCTTCCAGAACATAGGCACCGATCATTGCCAGCCAAGCACCAAAGTAAATACCAGCAATGATGATCAAAACTGCTTTCAGAAAGCCAAACCGATTTCGGTGAATGATGCTTTCTTCTTCTTTGAAGATTTCATTCTCGTTCACCAAACTTTCTCTCAGTGTAGCTGAATATGCCTTGTCGTCAAAGTCTGAGGATGAAGTAAAGTTTAAAGGGTGATTGAACGGTTTATCTTGTTTAGCACAACAACTAGACGCCACTGAAAACGGTGAATATCTGCAAAAACAAAAACGAAATTAAATTAGTCAACAAAACAAAATTAAATGGTAAAGTAATTTATAAAAAGTACAGCATGTTAATTGAACGTACCTTTGCATGCAAAACACTGAACTTGTAGTTGGATTAGAAAAACTAGAATAGGGCAATCTAAGGAGAACCGCCTGCTTTCTGCCCGCATTAGTGTACAGCATCAGTGATCGCTTCAAGTGCAAGGCCGATCGACGAAGCAGCCTGCCACTTTGACTAGACACCAGATTTGCCTGTCCAAGCATCGTCGGTGTTGTTGTTTTGATTAGTGGATAAAAACAGTGCAGGAGATAAGAAACAGCAAACAGAAGGCAAACAGTGCGACTAACACACAGATACACACACAGTGAGTGATAAGTTAAGCTGGCTAACTCTGCAACTAAATGTGTGAATGTGGTGTGAGTGTGTTGACTGCTTTGAAGAGTGTGTGTGTGTGTGATTGTGAAGAGTTGTACAGCTGCAATTAGCTGCCGTACGACAGTGCAAGAAGAGACCGATGCTAAAGGGAGAAACAGTGAAAGAGAGTGAGCCAGATGTGCGGGGATGGCACTGCCAGAAGTGAGGGCAGCACAGCACCCAAACACTCAGGCGTCCTCTAGCGCTTACTTGTGACTAGCTTCTTTGGCAGGCAAACAGCAGACAGACACAAACACGCTATTCAATATTCACAAACAATCAACACACCGTTTGCCTGGCACAGCGAATCACACTAGCACATATAATTTTCTCTTTTTTTCCTAGCAGTGTTGTTCTTACCCGTGTTTGCCCGTCGTACTGCTGCGCCCGCGAGTTTGTGTGTGTGTGTGTGTGTTTGCCGGCAACTTATTTGTTTTTCTTCCCTTCCATCTTTTCCCTGACAAACTGATTGCTCTGTTTAGCATACTGCCAATAAGCGAAAATGTCACCCAAACTGAATCGCGCACAGTTGAAGCCCAAATCAAGCTACAAAGGCGTCTGGGTGGCCGTTGGCGTGGTGACAGCCATCTTCACCGCTCTCTACCCTATTGCCGTTTATCCGTACTTTCATATAAAAGAGTACCGTAAGTTTGCTTGTCTATTCTAATTTAAAATGGTATTTTTGTTTAACACAACTGCATTTGTTATTGGTTTTCCTACAGAAGACGCGCAAAAATCCAATCGAGTTGGCATTCCACGGGAGCAAGTGCAGCCGGGAAACATGCGCGTCTGGAGTGATCCTTTTGCGCCGAAAGACGATTGATGTTAGTGTTCAAATGTTTGTGTTTTTGCTCGAATGGTTATCATTTTTATTCGGCACTTTGTAATATCAAATGTTAAGCAACAATAAAGGCAATTAGTAAAGTAAAAAAGGTTACAACTGTACAATTTTGTTTGTATACAATTGGCATTTGGCGGTGTACACTATACAGTGTGTGTGTGTAAAAAGCAAAAGTGTATAAAAGCAGCACTTTTTAGGTATGAAAGAACAACAAATCAGTTGCTGAAAAAAGCATCAAAGTTGATTCACTAGCTAGCCACCTGAGTTGGCCTTTTCCTTCTTTTTTAGCTCATTTCCATCATTATTGCCGTCAAACAGTCCTCGGCCGTAGTACTTGGTCGCATTGAGGTGCAGCGAGTCGGCGATGGCCTTCCGAAAAACGTCATTGTCTAGGAGGATGGCGGAGACGTGGCCCCGGTTGAGGTAGCGCACCGAGGCGCCCTTCCAAATGTTCGTCAGCGGCATGACGCCCTCACTGGGCACGTAGGCGTCGTGGCGGGCGTTGATGATGATCGCCAGCTCAGGGTCGATTAGCGGCGTAAAGTTTGCCAGGTGGGTGCACTCGTCCATGATGCCGCGCATAAAGTGAAACGTATCTCGTTTTACCTCATCAGGGTTCACCGGTTTGTCGGCCGCTGTTGAAGACTGATTAACCGAACTTTGACTGCTTTTGGAGCTTTTTGGGAACAGCTTCTCCAAATACGAACCCAGGCTCATGTTCAGCTCAGAGAGCATGCTATTGAAGTTGATGGAGCTCTTGGCAAAAGTTCGACCAGCGTCAATGATCTCCTCAATGTTCTATTAAGTGCATGGTGATAAAATAAAAAATAAAAAAATAAAATATTAATAAGAAGTCAACTTTTGAAGTAAATAAAAGGTGTTTACAATAGTTTCCGGAGAGTGAATTAGCTTCTTGAGCTCATCCTTGTCGTCCTTGCCGTAGGAAAGGTACTGCGACTGAAGCACCTGCCAGGGAATGGATCCCGACATGACGCCCTGAGTAAAGACGCACGACGCCGTCGTCCAGGAGAGACAGGGCACGACACCGATGGGTTTGTGCCAGCTGGTCGCAGCGAGGGACGCGTTCTGTTTGGTAACATTTGATCAGTTGTATACATTTGCAAGTATTTTTAAGCAAAGTGTGTTACGTACATGGCCCCCCATTGAAATGCCCGTAATGCACAACGGACCAAAGCCCATCTTTTCCGCCCAGTGAAGCAGTGCTAGTGTTTCCAAAATCAGACAGCCACCCATGATGAAGATGTCTGAAACGTTGTTCAAATTGGAACGATTCTGGTTCACTGGTTTACGAAGGCCGTCTGTTGGGAGGAAAAACAAGTTGGTTATTAAAACAATGCGTCCAAACAAGGTAGTCGGCCATTTCATCGCAACCATTTCATTGCAAACCTTTTCATCGCGCGACCTTTTCATCGCAAGCCTTTTCATCGCAACTTTTTCGTTAGTTAAAGTAATATAGCGGGGGGTCAAGGGGGCCTAGGAACCCCCCTGAGGGGTGTGTGCAGAAGGGAGCCTAGCGGCTCTCTCTGCTAGTTTGCACGCGATAAAAAGGCTTGCGATGAAAAGGTTTGCGATGAAATGGCTTGCGATGAAATGGCTGCGATGAAATGGCTTGCGATGAAATGGCATAGAATCCCAACAAAAAACATGCTGACTAACAGAAAGGGTTTTCTAGAATGATTGACCCAATGCCATAGTCTTTAATCAGCGGTTTGGCCATAAAGTTGCGTCGCCTCCAAAAGTTCTGTCAAATCAAAAAAATACGCTAAAGTTATTGACAGTACACTTAAAAAGCACACATTTTTTATTACGCACATGATCTCCCGTGCCGGCCAGTTGAATGCAAAGTGGGCGAAGGTAGTCGGAGGGCCACTTTGTAGGAACAATCAGCTGAAAATGTGCGCGATGAGATTCCTTGGGAACTAGATCGTGCAGGTAGTCAACCAGTGGCGACCAGAAGTGTCCCTCGTACAGTTTGTAGTGCTCTGTTTGCTCCACTTTGCGATCAATGTACACTGGGTGGTCGGAGGAAACCAGGTGCTGACAGGTGTTTCGATTGGAAATGATTTTGCGAAACTTGAAAATTCTATAACAAACAAGGATAGTCATTTAAAAAAATGGTCATTTTTGCAAACTCCCTTTTCATTAAACTTACTTTTTCATATTCTCCGGGTTGCCCCATCCTTTGACGAAAAACTTGGAGAGGAGAATATTTCGATAGATGGTATCCAAACGACTAATAGCAGCGGAAGAATTGAGCACCATATTGAGAAGCAGCTGCGCTGTGTGATTTACCAATTTTCAAAATAAGCTGCTTGTTCATGAGTTGAATAAACCTGAACAACGGTACACAGAACTAAACCGGCAATGACAATGGCACCGGTACAATGAAGCACGCTAAGTGACGTTGCAAATTGGATGCGCGCTGGTTTTTTGTTTAATTCAGAACACTGCTGCTGCTGCTGACGCCGGTGCCTGTCTTCACACACTGTGAGTTTGATCGTCGGCTGAAGGGTGACAGTGAAAAGTTTTGGGTAAGTGAGCCCTGCTGTTGCTGTTGCTTCTTTCAGTGTCACTCTAGCGTTGGAGACAGACGCAATGATGTGCTAGCGTGAACGCGGTCTGATTAGTAGCTGTTGATAGTATAGGAAAGGAAAGAAAGGAACACACAGCACAGTGAAGTCATTTACACTTACATTTAGTAAACAGCAGAAGTGTATCATCAGCTTTCATCGAATGGTATCATCGATGTGTGAAGAGATACCCTGTCGAACAAGAGGAAAACAATATTCAAGAGTGATCACGTAAAAGGGATTGTCACTGCCAGGCTAGTGACCGGTGGTGCCCGGAAAGGTAAACAGAAGAGGTGTTACTTGCTTGTGACAGTATGACAGTGTGCGCACTTTGTTGTACTATTTTGCATTGCATTAAGGTAGTGAAAAAGTGCGAACGTGTTGCCAAAGATAGCAGGTATTAGTTTGGGGAACACTAGAAAAGTAGTAAGTGATGTGAATCACGTAGTGCGAAAGTGTTGCCTGCTTTGAATGTGCTGAAAAGTGCAGAGAAAAGCACAACAGTGTGCTGCGATTAGGGGCTGCAGACGCAAGTAGCAACTAAAGGCGGCACTGTGTTTGCGAGAGAAGGGCACTGCAATCGCTGTGTGTCTTTCTGACGATAGCAGTGCACACATACGCCAATAGTGAAGTGAAAGAGTATGGACGCTGCTGCCCTTTCTTCCAGTTTACAAAATATTTTTTTTAGAAACAGTGTCTTCATCTAGCGGTGATTAATGTAGTTTAAAATTAAAAATTGAATATTTTACAACTTATTTTGAGCTGACATTTAGTTGTTTTAAAAACGGCCTGGACTTAAAATGGTCTACAACTTTGATATTATTTGTAAAAATTTTAGTTTTTAGCATTAAAAAAATTAGTAAAGGCCTTTGCCAATCTGTATAGAGAAACTCCCTATTTTTGGAGGCTTCTAACTCTAGTGCTCCCTAATTTTATGGGTCATGTGTGGTATCAGAAAAACCGATAGACTCGCTAGTTTCAGAATAAAGCCATTTTGTTAGGGGAAACTCAGTGGTTTTCAAATGAGACCTTAAAACATGACCCATTGTAAAAACAGAGTTTGGGCCACTTGAAGACTCATAACTCTGGTGTTCCCTAATTTTATAAGTCATGTTTAGTATTAAATGAACAAGTAGTTTTTCTAATTTTTGAATATGTTTTAAAAAAAACTAATTTAATAAAAAACTAGAGTTTAAAAAATTCAAAAACGAATTTTTTACTTTGACAACTCGTAACTCTGGTGCTCCCTAACTTTATGGTTCTATGTTTAGCATGAAAAAGCCAATAAACTTTTTAGTTTCAGAATATGTCTACTTCGATGGGGGAAACTCAATGGTTTAAAAACTAGAACCCAAAAAGTCCGGTGATCTCGGGTCGCGTGAGGCTATTTCGACTAAACCAGCCCCTGTGACTGCTTTAATTTGACCGCCCGCGACCCGAGTTTACTGGACTTTTGGGCTCAAACCAGGGTTTCAAACCACTGAGTTTTCTTCATCGAAGTAGACATATTCTAAAATTAGAAAGTCTGTGGGTTCTTTTGATAGTAAACATGACCCATGAAGTTAGGGAACACCAGAGTTACGAGTTTTCAAAGTAAAAAAATTCGAAGTTTGTACCTGTTTTTAGATTTTCTGCAGCGAACCATTTTGGATCACGGTTTTTTCATGGACAATAAAAAATATATGAGTGCGCAGCAGACTTCAGAGATGCAAATAAAACCTTTGATTTCTATTAAAAATGTTTCCAATAGCTCACAATGCTTCAAAAAGTGTCCAACAACCTTCACAATTGTGGGTCACGTTTTTTAGTTTTCAATATAAAACCCCTTTGTTTCTCCCAGCGAAACCGACATATTTGTGATTCAAATGGTCTACCTTTTCTATCCATAACTATGTTGGCTTTTTTAACGAGGAAACAACAAAGTAGGGAATCGTTGGCAATGACCTTTATATTTTTGGTTAATGTTTTTTTTATTAAAAACAACAATGCAGTGTTTAAAAAAATTATTAAGTTTAGTGACATTTTAGGTGGGTCATCTTGTATATAAAAAATGCATTTTAATTAAAAAATGTTTCACATGTTTGAGGTCAATTGAACATAAAAAATTCCAATGTTGAATTTAGCTAGAAACACGATTTAGATTTTTTCGTTTAACTGGCCAATTCTCAGTAATTCCATTCTAACCGTTTGTATTTTAATTTCAAGCAAACTGTTTTCAATGTGGTTTAAAATACGTGATTTTGTAAGTTTAACAAATAAAAGTCTACCAAACTATTGTCCATCTCTTTTTTTGTTAATCAAACAAAGTGGTCACACAATGATTTTGCATTTTAAAACATAATTTTAATTAACACTTTAAAATGTCAATGCATTAGTTTGATTAAAAATGATGAAAAGCTCAAAACGGAAGTTTGCACTTGAAAAAAACATATAAAAAATTTGCCTAAAAAAGCAAAATGTTGACATGTTTTTGTATATAAAGACCGGTTTCTATAAAAATTTAAAACAGTTTCTGATTTCAAATTGTTTTTAACTTTCTTTTAATCAAATTTCACATCATTATGTTGTGTTTAACTATTAATCGTTCATTTGTTGTTATTTATTTATGTTTAATCATAAACAATTTTTACTTTATAGATGCGAAATTAGTAAATAAAAAAAGTGACAACAACTCTAACAAAGATAAAGACATTTCAAAAAGTGAAAATTCTTCAGATGGTCAAAATAAACTGGCAAACATAGTGTTTTTAGATGAAACGTTCTTTCGAACACCTCTTTGGCCTGGACGCAAACGATCTTTTAAAACGGTTGATACCTCGCGTCAAAAAATTCGTTTTAAAAAGTTCACAAAGTTTTTGAAACAAGGTAAAATCATATAATATTCAAATAACAAAATGAACTAACTTTCAAACTATTTTAAAATTACAATTTTGAATTTTATATTTAGGAAAACGTATTGATTATTGGTAAAATAACAAATATTACAGTCAATTTTGTTACAAACAACCTGAAGTTTTTAATAGCAACGCCGACATAATCCAAAACATTTTTAAAACCAGTGTATTTTTTGTGTTAATTTAAAAACAAATTAAAATGTAGTTTGTTTTAGCAAATCAAAATTTTGTGTGTTTAATGAAAAAACACAAGTGTTTTTTAAATAATTGTATTTTTCTAAATAAAATTTAAGAACGATATTCAAAAACAAAATTGTATTGATAAACATAACACGCCTTTTTCTTGAATTAGTAATTTCCAAAACAATTTCAATATTAAACAGAAATTTTGTATTAAACGCAAGCATGGTAGGGTTCATTGGTGCGCAACGGAAGTGTTTTCGTGACAATTCATTATTAAAACATCTTAAAGTTTGAAACTTAAAAAATTAACAATAAGTTAGTAATTAAAATCAAATTAACCTTGAATTGCTGATAAACGTCAAAAAGACATTAAAGGTTTTTGTTAAACTGCCAATAAAAACTCCAACAAATTGATCAGTTTAATTTTTTAGTTTTGTGTGACAACATTTACGATTGTTCAATTAATATTTTTTGCATTATTTTTGCATTGTAGTTTCATAAATTGTTGAACTAAACATGAAAACTAAAATTTTGATCCGTTTGTTTGCTACTTCATTGGTCATTTGCATTGTTTTTGAAGCAATTGCTCCAGTTAGTGCTCAAATGACTGTTTCTGATCAAGGAGAAAACATTCAGCCAACAGCCGTTCCCGTGGAAAGTACTGTTCCCCAAACTGCTGGAATTGATCCAACTGTTGTAGATCCAGTTCCACCAGGGCCCGCTTTTACGCCTGACGCGTCAGTGCCTATGCCCCGACCCTCTAAACCTCGTTTTGATCGTTTCAACCGCTGGATGAAAGTGCTGAATGAATTCTTCACTAAGGGCAACTGGCTGAACGGTGGACCAGATGATCTTTTGCAGTATGCAATGCACAATAATAAGTTTTTGTTAGTGTTTATTTATAACAAATTTAATTTTTAGGTACATTGGAAGCACTTTAACTAAACTAATGGACATTCTAATGAATCGAAATCTTGATGATGTAACCACTTCGCAACTTTTTGGCGACTATGCTCCTCAAGCGCGAGCCGTTCTTCAGAAAGACCGTTCACAACTGACTGTTGCCGACATTTTACGAATGATTCCACAAGATCGTTTGAATGTGCCAGCTGATCGGTTTTTTAATTAAACATAATGTTTTAAATTTTTTGGGAAATTTTTAATTAATTATATATAAGTCTGGTTCACTTTTACTAAATTCTCTAATTAATACAAACAAATGTCCAATTTAGTTTTGGTTTTAATAAAAACAATAAATAAGTTATTAAATTTTGTATTTTAATTGCTTTATATAAACTTCCATAATAACATCAAATGATGAAAATTTAGGCAAAAATAGTGAATACATTTGTACAAAAAATGAAAAAATAAATTATCAAAAAATGGTTACAAAAAGTTGATTAACTTGATAAGTAAAAAACTAATGAAAAAGGTAAAAAGCGAGCCAAAGTTCACACTGCCAGTCCAAGCAGCATTAATGGTAAATTCCAAACCGGCTGCGGAGAAACGGGCCGGAACGCTGTCGTCCACTCGGAACTCAATCTGTTGGGGAAATTCAAAACAAACAAATGTTAAACACATCGTTAAAGTGTTAACACAAAAGCAGTGTGGCAATATTGGTTGTGGATTTCTTTACCTGTTCAGACATCTTTCCGTCGCCGCCATTGCTGAAGGCGAGAACGCGCAGTTTGTAGGCCTTTCCGCGCACCAGATCGGAGATGATGGTCTGCAGCGCGCCGCCGTCCAGGTACTTGTACACCTCAATGGCGCGCGTGATGGGATGGTCGGCGTCCCAGTAGCGCACCTTGTAGCCCTTGATGGGCTCCTCGGCGGCGGACAGGGAGCTGATGCCGCGCCAGGTGACCAGCACCGACCGCCCGTCGATCGCAGTCACATTGACGGAGGTGGGGTGCTGCTGGGGGGCGGCCTTGAAGGTGCGCGCCAGGAAGGGTTCGCTCTCCGGGCCGGCACCGGCCTCATTGTAGGCCATCACGGCGATGTAGTACTCGGTGTCGGGCAGCAGGCCGACGATCAGGCCCCAGGGCTCGTTCGGGTCGCGCTTCAGAAGCTGCAAGGCGTCCAGCTGCGGGTCCTGATTGAGCTTCCAGTACTTGATGCGGTGGCCAATTAGCTGGCCGCGCAGCTTCTCTCGATTGGTGTCAATCGGCAGCCAGGTGACGTTCATCGCCGTGGAGTTGTGCGCGATGGCGTAGACGCTGGTGGGCGCCACCTGGGGCATCGACTCGGCGGAGTAGGCGACCACCGGGTCGGAGATCTTCAGACCGGCGCCCACTTGGTTCATCGCCTGCACCATGACGAGGTACCGCTTGTAGTAGTTCTCCTCGCCGACGTTCACCGCAAAGGTGTTGGTGTTGCCCTGCTTGGTCAGGTTGTGGTCAATGTACGGCTGCTGGTAGCTCTCCTCTGGCCTGTAACACAAATTTGGTAAATACTCAAATTTTAATGAAAGAAAGAAAGAAAAGCACACTTACTTGTAGAACACTCGGTAGTAGATGTCCGGTGCGTTCCAGTCCTTAGGTGGCAGCGGCTGCCAGGTGATGGTCAGCGTGCCCACCTTGCCGTTGAGGTAGCCGACACCGGAGGGCGCCTTGAAGGGCACCGCCTTGTCCGTATTGTAGCTGGGCGACGCCTCAGAGGGCAGGCCGACGCCCAGTTCGTTGAAGGCTGACACGCGGAAGCGGTAGGTGGACCAGGGCGAGAGGACGCCCTTGAGGTGGACCATCTTGCGGTTCGTCTCTCGATTTGTCTCATAGGGATTCGCGTACTCGGTGGTGTTGAGAATGGTGTGCCACTGGTTGAAGTGATTGGTGATGCCTGTGCTCAGGTAACAAAGGTAAAAAAGTGTTAGTTATTAAAAAGCAATCAAAAAAATAAGTGTGCGAAACGCGTACCCTCGACTTGGTATCCAATAATACGACGGCCATTGTCGGAGCCATCGCTCCACTGGAGACGGGCATCAGTGGCGGTGATGTCGTCGGCGACCACCGCCCCGGGCGCCCCCGGCTGTGCGTACAGCTGAATGCGGGTGCTGGCCACCACCGAGCCGACCGTCGTCTGGACGATGCACTCGTACTCGCCCGTCTCCGCCAGCGTCAGATTGACAATGGTCAGGTCGCCGTCCATGGTGCTGCGCATGCTGTACTGGGGCGCCTTCGCCAGGTCCAGGCGGAGGCCGTTGTGCTGCCAGATGTAGGAGACGTCCAGACTGGCGTCAGTCACCGCCATACAGGGCAGACTGACCGACTCGCCCACACGCCGTTCATAGACCGGGTTGGGGCGGACGTACAGTCGGGGACGGCTAAAGACGCGCAGGCGGCCGCTGGTGCGGTCCTGGCCCAGTGAGTTGCGGGCAGTGCAGGTGTAGGTGCCCTCGTCGCTCCGTTGCACCGGCGAGATGCTGAGGAAGCCGTTGGCCAGCTGCCGAACTCGGCCGCCGCCAGTGTTCAGGCGAACCCCTGTGGGGGTCGAAATGGGCAAAGTTTGGTTAGTTTGATTGTTTATAAACACACCCATTGTACCATTAGCACTTACAGTCCTTCTGCCACTCAAAGGTGGGCACGGGCAGCGCCTCCGGAACGCAGGGAATGGTGATGTTTCCGCCCTCGCCGGCGTACAGCTCCGTCGGCATGGGGTACTTCTGAAAGGAGGTGGCCATCTGGACGATGCGCAGCTGGCCGCTGCTGAAGGCGGTGCCCAGCTCGTTGGTCGCCTTGCACTGGTACATGCCCTCGTCGCGTTCCGGCAGCAGGCCGTGAATGGTCAGCCGCTTGCCGCTCACCTCGTACCGATTGGCGTCCTCAATCGACAGCTTGCTCTTGTCCGAGATCTCAATGCCGTTCTTGAACCACTGGTAGTACACGGCGGGAATGCCGAAGGCCTCGCACTCCCAGACCAGCGTCTCCAGGTTTCGCTCCTCCACCTTGTTGCCGATCTCCTGGAGGATGACCGGCAGCGACTGAATGGAGAGCGCCACCGACTTGCTGATCACGTCCTTGCCCGAGGTGGCCGTGCAGATGTACTCCCCTGAGTCCTCCACCTTCGCCTGCGGAATGATCAGCACTCGATTGTAGCTGGTGGGGTAGGAGCCCTCGGGCATGCGGTCGGTGATGCCCGTGCGGCTCCAGTTGTAGTACGGCACCGGGTAGCCGTAGGCCATGCACTCCAGCCGAATCTCAGAGCCGGCCAGCTTTATGTCGGGGAAGATCTTCGGGAAGTGGTTCGGAAAAAGCAGTTTCTGTGAGCTGGACGCCGACTCGACGACCAAGGTGAAGAAGGGCCCCGTCCGACCGGAGGAGGCAATGGAGGACTTGACGTTGCAGGAGTAGTTCGCCCGGTCGATCTTCTCTAGCGAGGAAAAGTAGAGGTTGCCGTCGCGCGAGATGAAAATCCGCCGGTCGTCCTCGATGATGTACTGAAAGGAGTCCCGCGACCAGTGGTAGTTGACGCCGGGGTGGTTCTTCGGCGGGTCGCAGCTGATGGACTTGCCCCAGAATTCGCGGCCGTACTCAGGCGAGCGCTTCTTGGTGAACTCGCCGATGTAGCCGAAGGTAAGTTGGACCGTCTTGGAGATAACGGTGCCGTACATGTTCGAGGCCATGCAGTGGTACTTGCCGCGGTCCTTCTCCGTGGTGGGCCCGTTGATGGTGAGGATGCCGTCGGTTTGGGTGTAGCGGCGGTCGGAGAGCGGGTCAATCAGCAACGGGCGAATGTAGTTGCCCTGGTACTCCTCGCGGTACCACCGGTACTTGGGCGTGGGAAAGCCGTCAGCGACGCACTTCAGCGACACGTAGTTTACCGAGCTGCGACCACTCACGTCAAAGACCACCGACTCGGGCTCGTGAATGAAGCGAGGGCCGCGAGGGATTTGCTTCTCATCAATCACATTAATGCCGTAATCTGGTGAATCAGAACAAAAACGTTAGTTGTTGTTGATGATAAATTAAAACAGTTGTCTTTACCAATATTGCGCTCTATAGCGGCGGCAAAGTTGACATCCTGGCGACGCATCTTGCAAACGTAGCTGTGGTACTCAGCGCCACCTACGCGAACCAGGCCCCAGCGGTTTAGTGACTGAGAAAAGCTGTAAGTAAACAACAAAGTGTTAATAAAAAGGCTCATATATGATAACAAAAACCGTACTTGTACACGGCGTTTTGAGCATTTCGGCTGTCCCACACTGTTGGCTGATTTACATTCAGTCCTCCTCCTCCTCCTCCTCGATTGGCATCAATAATGGACTGCTGCTGATTGGCGGGAAACTGATTTGCCGGTGATGTCAGCTGCTTCAAGTCCTGTGGCAGCCAAATGGTGGCAAGAATGGAGAAGAACTCTCGCGCTCGGCCGCCACCACCACCACCGCCACCACCGTTGTAGCCGGCAGGGTCGAGCGGCCCTAGCGCCCCCTGGATGCCATTGGAGGCGCTGGAGAGTGAGCTGGTGGCGCCGGTGGTGCTGAGCACGTGGATGGGCACATTCCACCGCCAGCTGTTGCCGCCCACGTCCTGGGCGCTGGTGTACCAGCTCTGGTGGACGGGATCTCGTTGGCGGAGCCAGTCAGTGATGAACTTGTGCTCCTCCACGGAGAGCACCGAGAGGAGGTGGGCGTTGAAGCGGCTGCAGGCGGTGCTCGCCTCCTCGTACGTCTTCAGTGGATTGCGCACAAACTTGTAGCAGTTGGTGCCGTACTCCTCCCAGTCGGAGGGACAGCGGAACTCGTAGCCGCTGACCTGTGTTCTTGTGAGGTTGTTGAGCAGCAGCAACAGCAGCGGTAGTAGAAGGGTGGAGAAGTATTTGGCGAAACGTGGTAGGCAAGGCATTTTTGGTTGTTGTTCGCTAAAGCGACAATTAAAGTTTGAAATAGTAAAGTGGAATAAGGTAGGAAAGTTTGGTGAAAGTGCTGAGAATTGATCAGATTTGGTAGTGGTTAATTGAGAGTGCAGGTTGAATGCGGAAGTTGATGATGACAGAGTGGTGGTGGTGATGATGGGGTCGATGATTCTAAAAATACAACAACAGTTGTTATTACTTTCACTACAACTCTAAACAATCAGGCTCGTTCAAACTGCCACTTTACCTAAAATGAAGCTGATCACTCAGCACTGCTGCTTTGAGCTTTCATCATTGCGAGCTTTTTGATGCGGTATCGGTTTTCATGATTAGAGTTAGGTGATCAGTTTGGAACTTCTTCTTTTTGGTGTTGAATAGTTTTTGGCTCAGTTGGTGGGCAAACCTACTTCCGATAACTACTAAAACTACGGTCGAAAGTGTGGTTGTTGTTTTTATTCAGCAGCAGCACTACCACCGTGAGCTTGTGCATGCCATCACCTCGACAGCAGTGCAGTTGTCAAGCATCGGCAATTTGTTGGAGATGTGTTGTGGACAGTGCACTCGTTGCTGCTGTAATGTTTGAGCTGCAAGTGAAAAAGGAGAGAGAGAGAGATGCTAACCGTTGCCGAAGCGCCAATGAAGCGAGATGACTAATTGCTGAGGTAGGGCAGTGGTAGTAGTAATGGGAATGAGTGTGTGTATGTTTAGTGTCACTGTGCACTCTCTTCTTTCTTCCTCTCTTCTCCCCTTTGCCTTCCTCGAAACGGCTGAATAGTCGAAGTGGGCAGTGTGGGCAGAGAATGTTGTGGCACACTGGGCAAACTGTTATGACAACGAGAATCAAACAAGTGGTAATGACAGGCACTTGAATTAGTGGTGTGCAGTAAAAAAATAGGCTGAGAAACAATGTGTAGGTAATAAAGTGGTGTAAGTTTAACAATACGATAACTGCTGACTATTGCCAATGATCAGGTTTATATGCGTTTTTAATTAAGGCACTAAAAAGCTACCATTGGATGTGGCAGTATAAAAGAAGCTGAAAACTACAGTGGCAAAAAAATGAATCAAGTGATTGACAAGTTGATCATGCGAAGTTGCTTTTTCACTTGTAGCCAATTACTAAGAAAAAGAGTAAAAATAGTTATCAGCTAACTGATTTCACCAAAAACAGCAAAAAGAAAAAGATAAAACAAAAAATCTTAAATAATCACAGTGGAGAGAGTGGAACGACAAGTGTAAAACTCGTACTTACTGCACTCATCGATGGGTCACACGCGACAGCTTTAACTGTCCGCGGGCAAGGTGGTATGGGTTACATTCTAAGTAAAAGGACACACACACAGCTGGTATCAGTTCAAATTAGGTTTATCAGTTTGGAGTGGTGGTGGTGGTAGGCTAGGTGCAATTTTGTAAAGAGTCAAATTGGCCGACGATTTTCCGACGAGACAGACAGAGAAAGAGAGCTGTTGATGGGTGGACAGAAAAGCTGCAGAAGAGAGGAAGAAGAAGGCAGCAGGCGAAGCGAAGCAAGCGCGGACAGTCAACGGCAAGGGACGGTGAGTCGGTGGCAGTCCGGCAAACTTGTCTTTAGCCAGCAGGCACTTCACACTCACACTCACATTCTATCACACTGGCATTCGCATTCACTCAGGCTGACTCACACAGTGGCGCAAGCAGAAGACCGCTTCGACTACCACCACCACAGCAGCAGCAGCAACAGCAGTGTCCGTTGATCAGTTCTTCTGTGCTATGAGCACTGAATAATATTCAAACGACGGCTACCTTTCTCTGTCCTGTCTTGTCTCGTCTTTTTCCTCTCTTTTTCTCTCTCTCAGTTTTATGCTGCCCGTTCACTTTTTTTTGTTGCTGAGCAACAAAAGCAAAAGGAAACTGTCGTCAGGTGCGGTTGCTAGGAAACTCATTGGTCGCACTGGCTGTGCCGGTTTCACTGTCAACCTAATGGTACTGGTCTGGTCATGGACGGAAGCCGGTGAAAAGGGGGATGACTCTGATCGGCTCTTTCTATATCTAATTAAAAGTGCGTGTGTGTGAGTGTATGAGGTGGCCTTTGTCAGCCAATCAAGTGAGGAGACATTTCTTCATTTATTGTGTCATCTTTGTTTAATGTTAGACAGTTTATTCATTGCCTTGTGCGTTGATGTTTCATATTCTTGCCACAGCAAGTGTTTTTCTGTCTGTGTGCAGTGGCTTTGTGGCAACTGTGCTGCTGCCAGAGCAGCGTCACTTTTCATTGCACGATAGCTCCACACTCTGCAACCGAACAAGTAGAGAAGGTAACACTAAAAATTGTTTCCACAGGTAGAGAAATAGAAAGAGAGAGAAAGAGAAACATTAAGCAAGGATGTTGCCCAAAAACAGTGTAAAATGTGAACTGTTTGCTGGTTTACGGTGCCAGTGTCGTTGACTGACTGACTGACAAACTGACTGACAATTATACTGCAAAATACCCTTACTTTTTCTTTAAGATAGTATTATCCAGCAAACCGGCTTCTCACGTAAACAGCATTTTACACCTTTGACCTGAAAAAAACAGAAAAGGTCGGCTATAAAAGAAACTCATTTACTGGTGTGAGCTTTTTACTGTCAATTTAACTACTTAGCAAAGTAACTTTAGCTTTGAATTAGCTCACTAGAAGCCGACTAGACCGTTTGTCAATTTTAGCTCAAATATAACAAGAAATGAACGCCGAGGAAAATGTTCAATCGATGATTTGACCAACTTTAGTGGAAGAAAGTACCAAGTACAGCTCTACAGTGATTTTGAACTAAATCAAAAACTGACAATTTTTTGGGCTACTTTTGGGTGAAACGTAAGTGAATTTAAAATTAAAATAATACAAAAATCTACACTCTTTGTTTATTTATTTTTTGTCTTTAGCTCATCGAGCAACTCAGTTCGTCATTGAAAAGGTCACCACTATTGCTTTCGGTGCAGTGTCGAGTACCCGCACTTTCAGGTAGTAGGCAAACTAGAATCAGGTTGGAATGTATCACAGCTCAAATGGTTGGGCTTTTTGAACTACACCAAACCTGGTCAAAGTGGTTAATTAAATCAAACGTAAAAATACTATAATTTTTTGTTTATTTTTGTATTTTAAATGAGTTATTTGTTATTAAAGATTTAGCAACATAAAATTGCAACAACAAAATTTTAGCAATAGTTAAAACTTGTCAAAAAATTAAGTGGTACTTTAAATAATAAAACAATGTCTAGTGGTATACTAAAAAAACCACTTAAGTTAATCTGTAAGTTAAATTGTTGATCAAATAAAAGTTAAAACTTTATATTTGCAAAAATTTTATCCTTTAAGTTTAATTTGTAAATTTTCAACATTTTTTAAAATGTTAACTCAAATTGTCAAATGGTTGTCGTTGGTTGTTTTCTTTTTTGTTCATCTCATTGTTTTCAAAAAAGTGTCGGCAGAACTTGGGCCACAACCACCACCTCCAATTGCTTCTACTAATGTTAGCACTGTGTTAGCAGGCAGTGCATTTACAATGAAGTGTGAAATGCCAAACAATTACATTATTGGAAATGAAGCATTTACAATGAAATTTGTTAATAATATTAGTATTTCTGATTTTGCTTACTATCATTTGCCAGGTAAACAATAAAAACTAATTATTTTTATTTTAACTAATAAATTTTAATTTTAAACGCATCAAAGCATTATCTACTCAACAGAGAAAAAGAATATTTGAATTACCTTCAGACACCAACGACATCCCTTACATTGCTTCAGTGCATCAAATGAACAGTACTACGATTGCCACTAGTAACACATTTGAAATCATTATCACCACAACTAAAAAAACATTCAGTGCACAGTACTTCTGTTGGGCTTCGTAAAATGCTAAAGGGTCGCTTAACTCTAACCGAATGCTCATCACCACAGTCTCAACCACCATTCTTTCTATGAGCGCTAATGTGAGCCATGTTCAGCTGCCACATCCCTTCATCCTCACCTGTTCACTGCCCAGTCAATTCAATCGAAACATCAGTGCATATCAAGTGGCATTCTTTAACAGTCGAGATGGACTGATCGCAGACTACAAAATTGACGGTACAACAAACTAATCATTTTTAAATGCGACAACTAAACTTTTGTTTTCATTAACAAGCAGCACATGGCAAAGTTTTTCTCTTTTCAAAGGAATTTACAAACGTTTCAGCCCACCTTGGAGCCAGAAAGTCATTTCCCATCTTTGACCTAGTGGTTCGAGAAAGAGGCGATCGCAAGCTCAGTTACTGGTGTCAACTTCTGTCAGTCGACTTAACCCTTCAAAAAACAACTTCAGTCTTGAATCAGCTCACTGGAAGCCAGCCGGACCGTTTGTCGACTTTAACTCAAATATAACAGGAAGTGAACGCCGAGGAAGGTGTTCCATTTATGATCTGAGCAACTTTAGCGACAGAGAGTATCAGGTGTTGTTTTTCAGTGACTTGGGAACGAAAACAGGCGCCGATAATATGCTGGGCTACTATTGGGTGCGGCGTAAGTAACAGACTAGTTATCGTGTTTCAAAATCTTTGCATTTAAGCGTAACATGTACTGGTTTGCATTTTGTTTTTAGCTCACGACGCAGTAGAATTTGTGGCCGAGACAGTGGTTCACTGGGCGTCAATAGTCAATGGCGCCAGTGTTGAGTATCCTCAATTTGAGATTGTGGGCACACTCCAGTCATCCAGTTTAGGTGCTGCCAGCAGCCATCGGTGGTGGTGTGCTCTCAACCTTCCTGAGTCGGGACAAACCAAGTCAAACTTTGAATCACTTTAGCAAAAATTTACAAATGTTTATGCTCATTTGTTTTTAATTTTTTTTAAATAAAAACTGTTTGATGGCAAAATAATTAATGATTAAAGATGATAAAAAATAAAGTAAACACTTAAAATAAATTTATAATAAATAAAGTAAATTAAAATAAGCACAACTTTATTGATATCAGTAGTTTATTTGGCAGCAAGCTTACTAATCTGTTTTAAAAAGGAGTCAAGTGACTTTTAGTGTAAAAAGTTTTAACTAGTCAATTTTTGAATTATGTTTAAAAACATTTTTTAGTAACATACAAGGGTGTTAGTGTCGCTTCGCGCCACAAACCATTGTTTAATTTTAGCGTTTATTTTGTTTATTTGGTTGTTAAGCATTGACTGATGTCATTTGGTTGATCGGCATCGACCGACGGCTCGGGACACAACTCGCAAGCTCGTTGTGCCCCGAGCCGTCGGTGCCGATCAACCAAATGACACCAGCCTTCAACATTTGGGGTTTACTTGGCTGGTTAATTTGTAAAAAATTTTGTTCAGTGTCATTTGGAAAATCCATAATAAAAAATACTTTTAGTAGTCCAGTCAACTCAAATTTAACATCAATAGATAGGTGTTTATTAGCGTCGTTTTTAAA
>JAALOO010000722.1_pt1 | contig 27508 bp, 19 predicted proteins | sample 7257641 | NCBI WGS metagenome assembly JAALOO01 (sample SAMN14085613, study PRJNA598686) | mite metagenome | biome: ENVO:01001000; feature: ENVO:01001002; material: ENVO:01001226; isolation source: single female mite from University of Michigan culture on fish food culture... ...
CAGGGCAACCGTCCTGTTGCCTGCCTCTTCGCCCCGTCGTCGGTCTTCAGTCTTCGAAGTTGTCCATCCCGGTCGTCCATCCTCGTTGCTATCCATCCTGATCATCCTCGTCGTTGTCCATCCTCGGAGTCGTCCATCCTTGGTGTCGTCCATCCTGATCGCCATCCATCCGGGTCGTCGTCGGTCCTGGGGCTCGCTGAAAAAAGTTAAAGATTAGAATGGCCAGGTGCTAATCACACTGGCCATGGGTTGCTGCCGGGAAAAGAAAGGAAAGAAAGAAAGAAAGGAAAGATGAAAAACACCAGCATAGACACTGGTGTTCTGGTGATGATGATGATGGTGGTGATGATGATCTTCAGCCCGGAGTGCGGGCGTGGATGCCATCCGATGGGCGCGAGAATGAGAGAGGCCAGAGTGTCTGCAAAAAGTAAATGAGAGTTAGAAGCGGTATGAAACAAACAAAGATCAAGATTTACCATCTTCGGCGAAACTTGAGATGATCTTCACCATCAAAACAAAGAGCGCGCACGGGCGCTATCAGCAACAGCAGCGGCGGCGGCATGACCGCTTTCATCGGTGTCTGTACGGCAAATGAGGCGACTGTGGCGCCGGCAATAGCGGCGGCTGCAGCAAACAGTCTGCTGACAGCTGTCAGGGGTGCCCGTCGTAGATGAAATGCAAGATACCAAAACGAGGACTTCAAGTGCGGATATCTCGGGAAGTACTCGAGCTATCGAAGTTTCGCTTGCGCAGGGACACTCTACTAAGCGTTCTGCGTCGAATGGGACCATAAAACGAGGGTGTCAGATTTTTTGCCAAATCGGCCAAATCTGTAAGGCTATAGCCTTCAAGATTTTGAAAATCTGACCAAAAAAATTTTATTGCAGATTCTGACAGTACTCGACGAGAGAACTTCAAATCTGAAAAAGTTTTCGCTCTAGGACCACGAGAACATAGTCAAATTGAATTTTAAAGTTAATTTAAAATTAAATTATAGTTTCCGATATTGGCCGCTAGGAACGCCACCATCGTCGCCATCTTGAAAGTGGCGTCAAAAAATCGTCCGTGAATTTTATTTTTCTCGTGTTCAGAAAACCAGGAAAATAAAGTTTATGAAACCCCTGTCGCCATCTGGTGTCTGTCGGATGAACACGGGCAATGAACCGGACTGACCCGCACCAAAATGGAGAAATTCAACTGAACTTGTACAATTCAAATTCCATGATCAAATAGTACCAGAGAGTTTTAGTAACAGAAAAACTGTTTATTCTGTAAGTTAAAAAGTTATAACACTTATCTGTGGGGTAAAAAGGCGTGTAAAGTAAACAAAACTTAAGATGTTGTTGTGGTAGTTGTGGTCACCGAAACTTTATCTTTTCCTCCTTCACCTCCAAAGTGCATCACCTTCTTCAGCTCCTGAAGAAAGCGACACTTGAATTCGACCATCTGCTGACGTTGTCTGTAGCTGGTAACGTAGAGGGCGGCTGTAAAAGCGACGAGAAAGAGAGCGCCCACAATGGCAAAGACGTTCCAGGCGTAGAAGGCGGTTCTCTTTAGGCTCCATTGAGGCTTCCTCTGAGCTTGTGGTGTCACTGGTGACCGAAAGTCCGCTTCTTCTTCTCCAGTTTCAGTTTGCGGTGTCAAATCTATGGTCGGTGAAGCCGCCTGAAGCTCCTTTCCTTCCCAGAGAGCCTCAGAGCACCGCTTCTCGCCGACCATCTGAGCCTGCTGTGCCAGCTGGTCCAGCTGTTCCGGACTGAGGACAAATCGGCAGTCGAGGGCCCGTTCAAAGGGCACCACCGCCAGTGGTCGGGTGAAGTTGCTCGCCGAGCGGTGGTGGGCGAGCAGAGTGGCCCGGTCCGGCGGCGAGTCGATGATGGAAAGACAGCCGACGGCACCGTCAAAGAGGTACAGCGAACTCTGAACAGCTTTTTCTTCCTTCTCCTCTTCTTCCTCTTCTTCATTGTCATCTTTTTCATTCTTGTTCTTCTTCTCTTTCTTCTCATCTGCCTCCCTCAGCGAGGAGACAAAGCCGATAGGCAACGAGTGCAGAAGTGGCAGCGGTCGATTTTCGGTAGAGTTTGCAGTTCGGAGAGAGCGAGGCACAAAGGTAACCTAGAAAGGAAAACGGTTAACAAACGTACTAAACAAGGTAAAAACAAAAACAAACTTCGCTTCGATTTTCTCTGCTCAGTTCGAGGTAGAAGAGGGCCAAGTGCTGCTCATTACCGCCAATCTGCAGCAAGGTGGCATTGCCAGTGTCCAGCGGAGTGATCGATCCTTCTTCTGAATCCTCTCCTTCCTCGCCCTTGATCTGATAGTGAAAGGGATAGAGCACGTAAACACCGCTGATGTCGACACTGAGCGCATAGCCCTGGTTGAAGGGATCCAGCGCCAGCGAGTACCGCAGATGCTGCTTTGAAGAGCTAGAATTCTGACCATCCAAAGACGTTGACAGCACCTTTCCAGTGACCTGACTGACCAGCAGATCAGCCTCTTCCTCGCCACTCTCCGCCACTCTCCTGATGAGCAAGTGGTAGCCGGGCGGCTTGTTGCCACTGTACGGCGTCTCACTGTTGAAGGCGTACAGCGAGAGCAGAGTGCTGCTGCTGCTAAGCTGAGTGTTGATAAGACTGCTGTTTAGCATAAACTTGCTCCACCAGACAGTGCTCTCCAGATCGAGGACCAGCCGGAGGCTGCGGCTGCTGCCGCTGCTGTCACTGTCGTTCTCCTCTTCTTCTTCCTCTTCAACCGATCCATTCCTTTGAGCAGTGTCCCTGTAGAAGTGGGCGCCGTACACTTGCCCATCCTCAATTAGGTACAGTTGAAAGGCGTCTGGATGCTGTCGTTCGGGCGTCTCGCGGACGTAGGTGGCCGACTGCAGGCGAACACTGCCAGGCTGCTGCTGCTGCTGCTGTCCACCACCAAGCAGTTTGCTGCAAATGTGCTGATACGGTTGCTGTTGTTGCAGCTGTTGTTGATGTGGCTGGATGAATAAGAAAAACAGTGCTTAGTTGTGCGGCAGCGAGATGAGCAAAAACAGCTATTTTTTCTGTTTCTGCTTCTTTTCCTCTTTTTTCTTTCTGGCTGTCAGTTCTGTCAGTTACCTCGGATGTGGCTGCTGTCAGAATGCTAAACAGAGCAGTCGCCAATTGAATAAAGGATGCAAAAGAAGACAAACTTGAGTGCCACGGATTCCAAAGCTGCTGCTGCTGTTTTTGCATCGTTTCGCTGTTTTTGCCTTTTTTCTTAGCCTGAAAAGTGCCAACCCTAGAATTAAAGTGCAAATGAATGAATAAGTAATGCAAGTGCAAGTGCTCACTGGTTCGCACACTCACCTTGAACTTTTGCTGGCCATTTGTAGAATTCTTCGTTTTTCGCTTTCTCAGTTTTCGAATTTCCGCTTTCAGAAAAGTAAAAAACTCCGCAAAATTGAATAAGAAATGTGTTTTTGCTTTTTCGTTATACAAAAAACAAATTACTTGGCAAAAGTCTGCTACAAAGTAATTTTTTCATGTCTTCTGAAAGCATTACTCTAGTCTATCTAGAAGACTAAAAGTCTATTACTAAATTTAATAATTAACTAAATTGCATTTTCAGTAAATAAGGGCAGCAGTAGTAGTAGCAGAGAAAATATTTACTTTGGCATTAGAGCTACTGAAAGATAGAAAGAATGAATGAATGAATGAAACAGTCAGCAAAACGGTCTCTTCCTGTTGAAAGAAACAAAATCTCCCAAGTTCAGTTAGCAGGCAAAGAGTAGGCTCTACTTTTACCGATTTGTTACACTGTGTGTGTGTGTGTGTGTTTATCCGGAAAGTCGTAGTAAGTGTAGAGCGTAAAAAGAGATACCCAAATCGATTGTTGTCATTGGAATGAGGCAGTCAAGCAGCAGCAGCAACGGCCGCCGTAGAAGAGGAGCACCTCGGCGAGAAAGGTGGCCAGCGCGGCGACCACGCCGAGCAGGTAAATGTAAAGGTAGGCGAGCATCAGCCTGATTTGCTCACTGCCTGACTGAAACTGGGCACCGCTTTGCCTGTCGGCCATCTGCAGCAGCAGAGCGGGGGACACTTTTAAGCCGGCGGTGCTCTCCAGTTTCAGGTCTTTATTCGGCTGCTGCTGCTGTTGCTGCCGCTGCCATCGAGGCAGGGCACTCTGAAGATTGCTCATCAGCACTGCCGAGCGGGCGAACTTGCTGCGAAGGTCAAAGTAGAGCAGGTGCCGAAAGCTGAGCGGAGAATTGGGGAAAAGGGCAGAGATCATCATATGATGAGAATCAGTTAGTCATCTGAGCCTTCCAAGAAAGGGTCTTTTTACTAAAATTGTTCCCACTCACAGCCTCTGCAGCCGCCCTCGTTTCAGCCGGTCCAGCGTCCGCCGCACTGCGTAGCTCTCAAAGACGGGCAGCAGGCCCTCCCGTGAGATGTGAAAGGGAATGGTGGGCGCAAAGTGGGCGACAATGGCCGCCGCCTGGTCGCGGGCGAGCAGCAGCACCGCCTGACCACTGAGCAGGCGGGAGAGCGTGCTCGGGGCGCTCTTCTCGTGGTGACTGAGCTTAGTGATGCGGGGGGAAAGGTGGGGAAAACGCTGCAACAAAAGACAGGAACTTTTGAGGCTAGGTGACACATCTCTCTCTCTTTCCACCTACCTCTCTGAAGGTGAGGTACGTCGATGAGGTGTTCTGCACCAGAATGCGCACCTGCTCGTTCGCCGCCAGCTGGGCGAAGCTGTCAAAGGTGTGGCGGCGCCTGACGAGCAGGTACGAGAGAATGTCAGTGGCGAAGAGCTGTCGCAGGAGCAGGCTGACGAGGAGCAGCAGGTAGAGGGGGTGAGTGAGAAGGCGTCGGAAGCCGTTTCCAGCATCAACTGATGATGTTGTGTTGTTGTTGTTGCTTTGAAAGCTGACAGATCCTGGAAATGTGAGTCGTAGAAAGAGGATTATTAGTAATTCAAGCCACAGTAAAAAGCCAAAAAGCCGTGGTGGCGTTAATTAAATTTGTGGCAGTTCTGCTTTCTTTCAAAAAGAATTTTCTACCTACCTTGTCCGAGAAGCACTGCAAAGACGGCAGTGGCCGCCTCGGCGGCCTCTTGGCACCATTTGAATTGTTGGCTGTTCTTCAAGTCAAAGCCACTCGCCTTTGTTGAAGTTTCTTTGTTAATAAAAGCTCCGCTTTTTCTTCTTCTTGCTCGGTGCAGGTAGTTGAGCACGGCGAAGGCGACCACCAGGGCGGCCACTGCCAGCCAGGTGGCACCATCAAAGACGTGAAAAACGCTGAGGGGTGACTGCTGGGCACCAGCTCCGTTACCTTCCCTTGTAGTGGGATAGCTGAGCATGGTGACAATCTCTCCGGCGGGAAGCATGAACTGAAAGTCGATCAGCTCGTCTCGGCTGAAGGACATGCTGAAGGAGTGAGCGATAAAGTCTGCTTTCTGGGGAATTAGAAAGGAGAGGGGAGGGAAAGAAGAATGTAAATATTAGCACGACTGCAAAGTTGTAGCAGGCTGATGTGGTTGATGATAGTAAAGATTGAAAAAAGTTTCAAAGTTGAAAATGATAGCAAGTGCAAGTGTCCGCAAATTTCTTTGCTAGCTTTACTTTACTTTCTCCTCAAACAATGCCAGGATGCCGTTCCAGGAGCCGTTCCCCAGTCGACGGCCGCCAAAGTTGTCCGCTGCTACGGCAAAGTTGATGCTGAAAGGGAAAACAACAACAAAAGTATAAGTAAGATATAAAGTGTGTGTGTGTGTGTGCACTTTAGAATGGGAAGAAAAAGTTAAAAATGACAAACTTTTTTCTCGACAAAATTAATCACCTGCACTTGAGGTACCTCCAAATGAGGCGGTAAATGTCATTTGTGGTCGTGCAGATGTACCGGCAATTGGCGTCGATTGGCGAGGGGAAAATCTGAGATGATAAAGATGATGAATTGAGAAAAAAAGAAAGAAATAAAACGATTAGATAGCGTGATGAATAATGAGAAAAAAGTAAATTAAAATTCAGACAAAAATGAACTAGTGGGTACCTCATTGGGATAGAGTCCTGCTCTCAGGTGGCACCTAGCTGAGGAGTAATCGTCGCTGTTCGGGTAAATTGGCCCAGCAGTCTGGTTCCAGGCAATGCAGTACTTCTCCAGCAGTGGTAGATAGGTGTGCATACTGACTTTGCTGATTAAAAACACAGTGAAGTTTCAGGAGACACCATGTGGGACAGGAGAAACGGAGTAATGATTAATTAAAACAGACGGGAGTAGACTGCAGAGTAGGCAGAGTGGTGCTGCTGATAAAAAAGCACACCATAAAATAATAGCAGAAAAAATTGCTCACAGTATTTGCAGAATGACGACCAATTTAGCCTGTCACGGCTGCAACAGCAGTACCAAAAAGAAGTGAAAAGATATAATTTAGCTCGAGAGCGAGAATACTAACTCAATTTCAATACCTCCTCTGTAGAGAACTTCATTAGAAAACAGAAAAGCATAACCCACATGTGTGGCTCAATTAAAAATAGAGCGCCAGAGTAGTAAAGCGAAGGGAAAGGTAGGGACAGGTAGAGGGAAAAACGGTAGAGCAAACAACAAGAAAACAAAAAGATAGCCAAGGTAGCCAGCCAAGTCGGGGGCAAAGCCAATCGAACCCCAACAAATTTAGCGCTATCAGGTGAAAGGGAGGGAAAGTGAAAAAATGGTGAAATAAACAAAACACTCAAACAACATATGTACTATTACAATTGACTCGTCTAACTCTCACTTTTTGGCGACACACTGCTCTGAGAATGCACTTTTTCAATGAGACAAAACTGCCACCACCACTACAGCTTTTCCACTGAATATCACTGAATAAAAAGAAGTGGGGGCATAAATAAATAATACACACTTGCCTGAGAAGCTAAAGCAGAAGCAGAGTCCTCTTTTCTCTTCCAACTGATTGAGCAAGACAAGGCACTGGGTAGTGTAGTGCTTTCCCTTCCGAGTACTGAAGTGAGGCAGAGTTGTTGGTTGAGCAGAAACTGTACAGTTGTTTGCAGATGATGATGATGATGATGATAGTTTTTGAAGTGGTCGTGGTGATGATTGAAAGAGGGCGTCAAAGAGAGAGAGAGGGAAAAAAGTCAAAGTACTTCGCTGAAGAGAAAAGTACTGCACTGGCCATTCTTCTTCTTCTTCCCGGAAAGGCCGACGTCTAAGAACGGGGAAGAAGAAGAAGAGGGCAACTCTCTAAGGCCTTTAGGCTGATGAAACTTTTTTTGTTCAAGAGGTGATTTCGATCCATTTTCCCTCTCTCGTTTTCTTTTGATGATCATGTCAGGCAGCAGCAGCATCAGTGCTTCCATCACAGCCAATTTAAATATTGACACGACCATTCAGGGCACTCTTTGCTGAAGAGGAAGAGAGAATGAAGAAGAGGCCAAGAGTGAGTGACCATGGTTTGGTTTGATCTGCTTTGCTTTGCTCTACATTCGGCGTAAACACATCACATTTCGGGCACTTTCTTTCAGCTTGTTCCTCTCTTTGTTCTACTGCTGACAGACACTGGTTCACGTTCTGTTTGATCACCGTTCGTTCATTGCCATTGATCACACCGCTGTTTGACTTACAAATTGCTTAATCTTTTCAGCCGTTTGCCGGCAGAATTCTCGTCTGGTTGGCAGAATTGATGAATTACGTCAGTAGGGAAGGGAAAGTTGGCCGGAAATTGGAGAAGAGAGTGTTTATGTGAAAGTGAAACCTGAAAAAAGATTGAAACGAAAAATTATACTTTTTAAAAGCATTTTTCTTCTTTCTATTTGCTCACCGGTCTGTGCTCATCGAGAGCGAGCATTAGCTCAAGTGTAAAGTAATTTTCCAGCACAGTGACTTTTGCTAAAAAATAAAATAATTTTTAAAAGCACACACTGCGAATCAAGCAAATGTTTGCTGCAATTCTGTCATAAAGAGAGATGAGAGAGCTTGAGGTTGAGGTGCAAATAAAAGCGGGCCAATTCAGTAGAGAAAAGAAAAAGTCGAAACCGAACAAAATAAACATTTTCATGCTCAAAAAGAGGAAGAGGAAAGCAAACAAACAGCAGCAACAGCAGCAACAGCCGAAGAGGCAACCTTGGCTCGGCTCGGCTCGGCTCGGCTCGGCTGAACCGAAAGAAGAAGAAGAAAAAGAAGAGAAGAGGAGGATTTGCCATTAATTAATTTAGCGACAACGCTTCCGCTGAAACTCTCTGTCTACTCTGGAGCACTTTGTCTGAAGGGCAGCAAACTGAACTGGAGCACTGAGCTGACTAACGGGAGAAATTCTAATGAAAACGAGAAGAAAAAGAAGAAAAGAAAAGAAGACTAAACGCTAAAATCAACTAATAATCAATAATCAATAAGGGAGAGGGAGAGGTGGACAAATAATGGCGATCGACACGAATTGGGATGTCTGTGCTGCTGCTGCTGCTTTTCATCATCATCATCATCATCATCCTTATCCGCTAATAAGGGATGACGCGCTCTGATTGATGATGACGCAAAACAGCTGAAAAGGAGAAGAAGAATAATGTCAAATGATGGCGGCGGCAGATGAGCGGCGATTCAGGAAGAGACAGCAGTGGATAGTAGTAATGAAAGCTGAAAATAGTAATCATAATCAAAGCACTGCGAACATCGTCCGAACATCGCCCGATGCGGAATGCGGCGGCGGCGACTGCTGTTTGGAATATGTTGCCAGCAGCAGCTGTCGTTAGTCGGTTTTGACTGTCGAAGTCGGCGTCGGCGTCGGCGGTGGGGTGGACGAATTGGCACCGGCCGTCGCCGTGGTCGTCGCAGATGGCGCAGTTGTGGTCGACGACTTTGGTGTGGCCGGTGTTTTGCGCTTCCTCTTTTTCATCTTTTCAGCTGAACGCGGGCTGCGAATCCACTTTCCACCACCGCCGCCGCCGCTGTTCTTCTTCGTCGTGGCCGAAGCATTCTTCACCTCCGCCGCCTTGCCCACCACCGCCTCCCAGCAGCAGCAGTAGGTGAGGAGGAGGGTGAGGAAGAGGAAGAGGGCGGCGCCGATGCCGACGGCAACGGCCATATTCCGACGATCAATCTTTTTGCCGTACTCATTGCAGGAGGGGCACCAAATGTCACCAGTATCGGCTTTGAAGCTCTCGGTGTGCATCGTCGTCTCGCAGCGCTTCGGATCCAGCACCTTTTCGAGGTCTTTCATCTTCAAGCCAAAGTTCAGTACAAAGTTGAATGGCAGCTCACAGCTCACAGTACAGTACAACGTTGTACTACTTACCTTGAAGTACTCGACGTCGCAGCGGAAGAACTCCTCGTAGGGGACATTGGTCCGACTGAAGGTCATCTCCGCGGCGGCCGGATTGCCCTCGTACTTCTTGTAGAGCGCCTCGAGGGAGGCGGGCAGGCGGTGGATGATGTAGACGCAGCCGAGGAGGTTGTCGAAGAGGAAGGTATTCTCGCCGTTCTTGTAGCCCACCGGGTGGCTGGAGGGCGGCAGCAGCTGGCGCATCGCCTCCGCCTTAAGCTCCGCGTCGGACTGCGCCTCCTCCGCCTTCTTCGCCTTGAAGTTGGTGCGGTGCACCAGCAGCACCTGGTCGGGGCGCTCGTTCTTCTCCAGGTAGAAGTAGTGGGCGGTGGCGCGCTCCTCGGCGGGCGCCTTCAGCCGCTGAATGTGCAGGGCGACGGTGAAGAAGTTGTAGCTGAAGCCGAAGGAGCGCTCCACCACCAGGTCGTAGAGGATGAAGTTGCGCGTATTTCCGTAGATGTCTGTGTCAAAGGCAATGGTGTTGATGTTGATGTTTAGGTGATACTTCTACTTCATTTTCTTACCCTGGTGCACGACGTAGCCCTCCGGGTGGTCGTTGAGCTGGTCGGCGACGATGGCAAAGTCGGGGTGCACCCGTCCGCCCTCGCTCTTCCACTTGAGGTGCGGCTTGCTGATGACGTTCCACCAGACGTCCCAGATCATCTCCTCGTGCTCGCCCACCAGCACCGCCAGCAGGCACTCCTTGGCGAGGAAGTTGCGCACCCGGTGCATGCCGTAGTAGCGGTCGGGGTTGGCGTAGCCAAGCAGGTACACCGCCTTCGGCGTGGGAATGGCCCTCTTCGTGAAGGCCCAGAAGACGGGGTCGTCGACGAAGGCCATCTGCTCGGCGTTCCAGGCGGTGAAGTTGGCCACGGGGAGGGTGGTCGCCTCGGGGCCCATCTCCGTGGTGCGGTTGACGTTGTACTTGCGCTCCGACTCGAAGAGCCACAGGCGTTTGGGGCCGTAGTAGGTGATTGAGCGGATGTAGATAGCCTCGAAGCGGCCGGTCATCACCTTGTGGCAGAGGTGCTCCGGGTCCTGTTGGTTTGGTTTGGTTTGGTTTGGGTGGTGACTGGGAACACTAGAACAGCCTAGGTACTTACCAGAACCCCGTGAGCCACCTGGGTCACTAGAACCGACAGAAATAGAATCGACAAAACGGCTGACATTCTGCTGATGAATAAGAAAAAAAGCTGAATCGAATCAGAAGACTGGAAAATGGAAACGACTGAGAAACAACAAAACTGGTGCAGCTATTGCCACCTCAGCTTAGGCCGGGAGGTTTAAATGGGCGTCTTTTCGAACTTGGGCACAACTTCGAAGTGCTCAAACGTCAACAATCTTTTTTTATTTCGAAAAGGTGAATACAAAATGGATGGTTACATGATGGTGACGGCGAGGCTGCGTTCTCCAGAAGCAACAGCAGCTGAACCGGAATTCGCTGGGTAGTTGATCCTCAAAAAGCTCCCTCCGGCTCCACTGAACTCTGCACTCAAGTTTGATTCATCAAAAACCGGCGGTGGAGGCGGAAAGATGGACGCCTGTCGACTGGAGGCGGCACTCGAGGAGGCGGACAGGTGAAAAGTGGGCAGATGGTGGTGAAAGGGGTGATGAGAAGGATATCTTTGACTGGATAGCGTGGAGTTCACTCCAACGCCTCCAGTTCTGCTCGTCCGAAGACTGGATGACCTTGAGGACCTTGCAGCAGCAGCAGCAGCAGTAGAGCTACTTTGGCCAAAACTCCAGCACCACTTTCTCGGTCTTCTTTGTCCACTTTGACCACGATGACCTCTGCAGGACAGTCCTCGACAGCAGCTGAGCAGACAGGCGATGATCAGAATGAGCGAAAAGCGAAGTCGACTGTGACAGGCGAGCAGCAGCAGCGGCAGCAGCACACAGGAGGTCGTCTCATCGAGGAAGGAGAAGAAAAAGCTCGGCTCAAAGAAGGAGTTTTCTTTTGAAAAAAGCTCATAATCAGCTCCTCTTTTAGCCACCGTAGCATGGACCAGCGGTGGGCTGGGCGCCTCGTCGGTGATCACCGGATAGGGAGAGGGCGCCAGACAGGCCTGACAGCCGCTGTCAATCAACTTGGGAAAGGTGGCAACCAGAAACAGCCAACAAGCGGTGGTGATGGAGGCGATCTCCCGAGAGGGCGTCAACACATTGGAACGACTGTGATGAGAGAGGAGGGCGGCTGAAGAAGAGGAGGTGTGACTGCTTAGGACGTAGCTGGAGTTTGAAATACCAACAACTCCTCCTCCATTCAACTCTCTAATCTGAAGCAAGGAAGGACTGAGCGAGTACGCTTCTGATCGAAGTTCATTGCCAGAGCCGGTGCTAGAGCTGGGACGATGGTAGGAGCTGTAGGAGTTGGAAGGTTGTTTTGGCGAAACGTTGCCGTTCTCCCGTGAAGAGCTGTGCCGGCAGAAGATTCGATTACGTGACTTTTGTTTTGTTGTTGAGGATGACTTTCTCTTCTGCTGAATTGCTAAGGATGAGCTATTTTGCTGCTCAAGACTGCTGCTCAAGTTAGTGTTGGCAGAGTTTGGCGGCACTGATGGCTGATCACCATGGTGAAGGTCAGAAGAAGAGTGTTGATTCGAAAAGGAGGAGGAGGAAGAAGTACGACAGCAGGAAGGCAGAAGATGAGATTTTGACTGCAGCATCGACGACCTGCTGATAAAGTTGGCCGTTTTGGAAGGTCGAGTTGGTGGTAGTGGTGGTGGTGGTGGCAGGTGATAAGCACTATTCACCACAGGAGTGGCTGGTGGTGATGGTGATAAAGATGGTGAGCAGCAACAACAGCAAACACAAGAACAGATTGAGGAGCAAAATGAGGCTAGTGCCGAGAACTTTCCAGTCAGTTTTTGGCAGGTGAGGAGGACTGTCCAGCAGGCGATGGCGCCCAGCGCCGGTCCCCGTAGCAGCAGCAGCGAGTACACCCAGTACGGACAGCTGTAGCGGGCCAGCCAGTCGATGGTGCACGTGTGCTCATCTGATAATCACGGTAACACATGTTTACACTTGACAACTTTGGTTAACCAAAACAAAAAAGACACTTACCAGTTACAAAGCGGTAGGCGGAGAAGCCGTAAATGGGCGCCAGGTAGTGCATGGTGGAGAGGAAGCCGACGCCAATCAACGTCACGTAGAGAACGGTGTGGCTGCACTTGCAGAGATAGGAGGAGGGGTCCTGGTGAGCGATGTATCTGAAGAACAAAGTTACAGTTTTTAAGAATTCAAAGTTTGATGATTTTAGGACAAAATTTACCGATCCTGGAGCAGCAGTGCCACCGACCACAGGTGCAACGTGTGGAGAAAGGTGTTGAGGAGGCCGTGCAGCGAGGAGCAGGGAAGGGGCGTGAAGAAGGTGCAGGCACCTGTGGGAATTGAGGAGGAACAGGAAAATGTTGTTGTTGTAGGAGATTATTAGTATGTTCTTGCGCTGCTTTTAATTCACTTTGTCCTTCACTTCTGTCACTGATCAAAAGTGATGGCGATTTGGGACACTAGGCACTATATCCTAATTTGATCAGGCATTGCACAACATAGTGAACCAGTCAGCTAGCTAGCATCACATTTTAAACTGTAATGTTGTAGAAATTCCACTGAATGAAATTTCATTCATTGAGTTGAATTCCCTCTTGAATTCAATGAAATCGAGAAGTGAAGGCTGAAAAGTTTTAACAAAGTTTAATGTGCTCTCTCTCTCTCTCTCTCCCTCTCTCCCTCTCTCTCTTTCTCTCCCTTTTCAGCAATTGAGTCAGCGGAAGTGCCACTCACTTTCTCCTTCTCTCTCTCTCACTTTTTCTCTCTATTTCCTGGTAATTGACTGTGACAAGTAACTCTAGTCGAGTGGGTTTTAGTAGCCAGTTCAAACTCAAGAATTGTGCTCAGTTCGTGATAGTTTGCTGGCACTTGAGCACTGCTGGTGGTGGTGATACCAGGAAAAGCGACTGGAGAAAGTCTAGCAGCAGCCTGAATATGTTGTGATTATTTAATAACATTTTGGTATGATTAATCATTTTTCAGCGTAAAGTATTTTTAAGCTTTTGATACTGTTTTTGGTGGTAGTATAAGCTTTCAAGAACAGAAGCAGTATTAGCGGGTTCTTTTTCTATTTCTAAACAGAAAATATTTGTACGCATAGGAAAACCATTTTGGGCAACGATTAGGAGCAGACTGAATTCGTTAATTCAGTAAGTGACTGTGCAAAATTAAATATATTTTGCTGCATTAAGTTGCAGTGCTAATTTGTGTGTGGGTTTTCTGTTTTCCTGTTTTTTTTGTTTGTTTATCACTGTCGCTGTTCAATGACTTTTCCTATTTATAAAAGTTGAGCTGATTTACTTCTTCTTTTTTTGCTATCATTTAAAATGGCTTTGTACTGGCATTATCATTTTTTGTAACCAACACAATTTTGTCTCCTTTTCTTCAGCATTAACTTTTTGTTGTTGTTGTTGGGTGCCTCATTAGAACAGGCCGAAAGAACAAAAAGAAAAGATTGTACAATGCTCCACTGCACTGAGCAGTGCATAAAGTATTTATGCAAATAGTGAAGAGAGCTGAAGTAAGAATCGAAGGAAAAGAGGAAACAAATAAGAACCTTTTCACCCTCACCCTCACCCTCACCATTGCCACCACTACCATTTTTCACTTTCAAAGAATACAAAGAAAAAACATAAAAGAACCACAGAAAAATTACCCTCCTCAATACACTAAATTATTAAGCAGACAAAGAAGAAGACAGACGGCCAAATATCAGCAGCAGCAGAAGCAGCAGCAACTGAACATTCCTTCTCGGTTTTGCGGTGAAAAGGGAACTAAAAATAGGCCAACACCAATGTGTACACTGTACACTGAACAGGCAAAGAGAGCTGTCGATTTTTACTACCCATTCCGATAACAAATGACTCCCGCAGTAATTAAACTCGGGAGCTTCTGATGACATTAATTACCGACTTACCGTAGTAGAAGCAGAACACCTGCAGACCGGCCCTGGCCAGCAGGCGGAGAATGGCAGTGGCGGCAAAGAGGCCCAGAATCTGGTCCACCACGGGCGTCAGTCGGTGGGCGGTGAGGTGGGCGCCACGCCCGGCGCCAGAGGCCACCGAGGCGTACAGCGACTGGCGGTGGGCGTAAGGCGGGCCCGACTGGCTGCGATTGGCTGCCACTACCGAGGCGAGCAGGGCCAGGTTCACGGCTAGGCCTAGCAGCAGCTGGGCAAGTAGGGCTCGAAGGAGGACCACCTCTAGAGGAGGTAAAGTGGTGGAATTGACTGAATTCACAGGGGAAATCACAGAATAATTTGTCGGGGAAATAGTGAGCTGGTCGTCGTTTAGTGAGGTGATGTTTGGCAGAAGAAGGAGGAGGTGGTGGTGGTGGTGGTGAGGGTGAGGAGGGTGATGAAGGTAGTGAAGCTCACTTTTGAGAGCCATAAGAAAGGAGGTGGTGATGATATTTGAGGGTATAAAGATGGGTGCATTATCCTTTATACCGATTGTAGGTTATTATCAAAAGTAAAATACTTTATTTATTGACATTAGCAAAAGAGAAAGAAAGTATGATATACAAGCGATTGAGCAAATAATGACATAATCTCTCTTTTCCGGCATGGTTTGGTTGTGTGACACTGCGAAGATTGAGAATCAGTAGAAAAAAACTATTTTGTTCAGAGCGCTTGGATTGCCTCTGACTGCTCTCTCTCTCTCTCTCTCTCTCTCTCTCTCTCTCTCTGCTCACCCAATTTGGCGGGCGCTTTTATATGAGGGAAAATTTTCTCTTCTTTTTCTTTTCAGCATCCAAAGTAGGCTTTTCTCTCTCTTTTGCTCAGTGCTTTTTCTCACGCATGTGCGCCACTATCTGCACTGAAGGGTAGTACACCCAAACACAGAAATACCGCTTTCAAGTGAGTTTTTCTTTGCCTGAGCTCTAACTACCAACACACTAAAGACATTGTTAATTTTTGTGCCTTTGAGAGCAGCTGCAACAACCTTGGTCTCCTCTACTAAATGTGTTTAAAAGATAAATTTTTAGATGCTTCAGTTTAGAAGAGAGAAGTGAAAGTAAATTCAGCTTTCAACGAAGTCCCCCGCATAATATGGTTAAACTTGGCAGTCTATTTCTCTTCTTTTCTTCTTTTTCTTAGTCTTGAAAATGTCCCTTTTCTTTTATTTTGCATTTTATTTTTTGTCTTTTTCTCTATAATGGACTACTTTTCTCCTAGTGTCTGTGCTTAGCAAATTGCTTTATGTGTGAACCAGGAGAGAATGGTACAGCGTTAACGGTAATAACTGTCCAGTCTGCCAGTCATCTTTTTCTTTCTTTATTTTTGTGTCTTCTAAACGGATAGCCATTTCACTCTTGCCTTTGTAGAAAATAACATTAGAGGGATATAAATGCAAAGAAAAAAATTGGAAACGAGCCAAAATGATAGACGGAAAATGAATGAAAACGCATAATCATAAATGTAGAGGAATATTTTGATAGGCAACAAAAAGAAAAACCAGATAACATTTTTATTATATAACATGGTGAAAAAAACAAAAGTGTTTTCTTGAGCAACTGACCCAAACTGCTTCGCCTCTGGTAAAAAGCAATAAGAAATTGGCTAAAATAAGAATTTATAATGAAATTTTGTTTGGAGCAGTTTCGAAAAAATATTTACATTAGTTGAAAAAACAACAAATGTTACTTGATGCTTAAAACCAGTTTTATAACTTTTTTTAGTCAAAAAATTGATTTAAAAACTTTTGTACTCACAAAATTTAAATAGATTTTCAAATGTAAAAAAGTTGCCAAAACATGGTTTACAAGTGATTTATATTGTGCCCAAAAAGTAGAAACAGACAAGAAAATCGACTGCCATTTTAGTTTTCACTCATTGCTCTTATTCTTTGCGTTATCTCTACTGTAAAATCACTTGAATAAAGTCTACTCGAGTTGTACAATATTTTGTACAACCAGCCTTGTGAAAAATTGTGTGTATGTGTTTGTGTAAAATAAAATAAAAAGTATTTGCCATTATTTGATTTTCTGATTTTTCTTTTTTCATCTTTTTCATTTATATACATTTCCTCTCCTTCTACTCTTTACTGAGTTCACTGCTCTAACTTATCTGCAACTTGTTATCAACATCTAGTAGTAATACTAAATTTCATTTTTTACTGCCTTGTTCAATCACTTTACAGTTGTTGTTGCTCACTGTAACTTTTCTTTACTTTTTGTTGTTCCTTTGAAGCAGAATGACATTAGAGGAAAAGAATTGAAAAGTAAGCAGTGTATATTTTGTATAAAATTATTAGGCAAGTTGATCCTCAGTTGATTTCACACGCTCCAGCCGCCGCCGCCAACAGCATCTTGGCAATAAAGAAAAGGAAACGCTTAAAGTTGAAAACATTATTGAAAATCGAATTGAGACGGACTAGAAAAACTTTTCATTTTTTGCCATAATAGTTAGAAAAAACTTTGAGCTAAACTTGCTGGTATGAGTTTCTGAAATGTGGCTCCTTTCAACATTTTTTATTGCCTTCTAGTACACTATCTTTAGGCTGAAGCAATCCTCATTAATTATGATTATCCATTCAGCGCACTTCTTCAAGCAGATAATTAGGGCTGAATTAGAGCTTGAAAAAAGTGATTAAGAAAAAGTGTGCTAAAGAAAGTTTTCCATTGAATTTAGGCACCAAAAAATGAGACATTTTTAATGTTCAGTTTTTTTAGTGTACACTTCATTTATCATCAAGTGAGCGCCCTCTTCATCCACATCTTCACCCTGTTCGCCTTGCTTTCACCACCACTACTACCACCACCACCAGGACCAGGACATCGTCTGCTCCTTCTCCAGACGACCGCCACCTGAATCACCCTCAGCAGGACGACCATTGCCCGTCGCTGAAGACCCCTCAGCGACTGCGGCAGCACGCCGGAAATCTTCAGCCCGCCGAGCACATCGTAGAGGGGCACCACCCGAACATCACGACCACTCTTGGCGATCTCCTCTTCAACGGGAGCTAGACAAGCTCTAAATCGCTCCTCGCCGACCTTCTCCACGATGCGCCCCAAAGCGGTCTCAATCTCCGCCAGACATTCGGCCATGTAGTAGAACTCTTTCTCATCTAGAAAACCAAGAAAAATTGAAAATTTTAAAAATCTCAATTAAAACTCTCTCACTTACGTCCTTTGACGATGTAGTAGCAGAGATCGAGCAGGCGGTGAACCTTAAGAAGTACCAGGTCAAGGTCTGCCAGTCCCTCCCCATCCTCATCACCCCCGGGCCTAGCACAGCGAATATATCGGCCGAAAACGGCCCTCAAGAGGACGGTCAACTGCCGGATGACCGTACTTTCAAGAACTTGAGGGCTAATCTGATAGTGCTTGTACAGCAGCAGCCCCGGCTGCGTGGCAAAGCTGGCCGACTGCGTCAGGTTGACGAGCATCTGCAGGACCACTAGAAGAAAGGTTTCCGAATCGGTGAAGCTCAGTGAGGAGCAGCAGTTCTCAGCAGAATCCTCGAAGCAGTCCACCAGGCTGGCGAATATGTTCTGCAGGAGGTAGCAATCGGCGCGGAAGTGCTCCAGCCGCAGGCCTGCCTCGTACACGGCAATGTACGGCAGCAGCGACTCGAGGAGGTTGTAGAGGACTGCCTCATTCAGGCGAACTCCCTCGATTGGACTTTCCGACCTTCCTCCTCTCCTCTGGCCCGGCTGCTGGATCACCAGGAGCTCATTTAGAAGGCGGGCAATGGCCAGCAGCAGCGTCGAGCTGTTCGGGTAGCTGGGACACTTGGAATAGTAGAGCGTCGCGTAGAGGCGCAGCTGATTGGAGAGGGCGTACAGCAGCGGATTGGCCTGCTCGCGAATTAGGTTCCGCTGGACGGCGAACAGGGAACGTGAGGAGGAGGAATTGGTAGAAGCAGGATTTGGTGGTGGTGGAGGGGGGCAAAAGAGGAGGCTGGAAAGGCGACGAGTGGTGTCGATGGCGAGGCCGTTGCTCTTGATCGAGAGGTCGTTGATGCAGTGCAGCAGCTGGTCCACTGAGGAGAAAGTTGTTGAGACTTTTCTCTTGTTTTTCTGATCATCATCGGTGCTGCAAAGCTGAGGAACGCTGTTTTTGGTTTGTTCACATGGTGGTTCTATTTGCTGTTTCTGCTGATTGAGAATAACCTGGAGACTGAGCTCTTCCAAATTAGCCCTCAGAAGGCTGGTCAGCTTGTTGATTTCACTTTGATTGGAGTTTGAAGGGGAATTTTTATCTTTAGCAAGACTGCAAGCCAGCTCTCCCAGATCCTCAAACTTGAGCACCTGCAGGAGCATCTGCGAGAGGAGGTCAGCTTGGGTGCACATCTTTTAAGTGAGTTGTTGTTGTTGTTTAGGAGAAACAAATTTAGGAGCTAGTTTTGTGGAGTTGGTAAAACGCACAATAACAGTTTGTTAATACGAGTAATAAATCACTTCTCTCTTCTTCCTCAGCAACCCCACTGCTAGTGTGTTTTGTCCAATTTTGTCACCCATAATGTTTTTGTTTGGGCAATCTGCTGCTGCTGTCACCCGGGCTCACTCCTGCTCTTGACATTGAAACTATTGACAAACTTAAAGTGCCAATTTGTTAGTAGGAAGCTATTAAGCGGATGTACTACTGATAAGTGCTCTAGTGATTGAATGAATGTGTGTGTGGGCAGTCAGTCAATTGAGTTAAAAAGTGCCAATTGCTGGCAATTAACGTCACCAGTTTCCTGCTGGCTGGCTGGATGAAATGGGAAAATGAGTTTGATTTGGGGTTTTTGAGAATCAGTCAGAATGCAAGGCTTGATTTGATTGTGGCGCAATTTCCTCTTTATGAAAAAAGCCGGCTTGATTTTAAATTTTGAAGAACTGATTTGGAGCCCATTTATTGGGTATTGATTAGTCATTTAGTTAGCAGTAAAAAAGTTACTATTGGCTTAGTTTTTGGAAACTGTAAAATGGGATTCTCAAACTAATTTTTTAGTTTTCAAAGGAATTTTTAAGTGTCCCGCTCAAAATGCATCATAAGACAGCGGCCGCTCACAAACACTGTTACCTGGCCATGCCTGTTTTGGGCCAAAACTTTTGGCAGCCACGCTGCTAGCAAATCGCAGTCGGCGACAGCGTGCTCTTTGTGTCTGTTCTATTTTCCTCGTGTTTCTGGAACTGCTGTAACGGATTCATTCCCTTTTTTCTCGGTATCCCGTTCCTATTCTGAGCCACAAGATGGCGATTCCGTTTCGGTGGATCGGATAATAACATTTGCTAACGCTACTTTTCCTTCTCAACAGAGATCTCCTCAATCGCATTCTTTAAGATGGCATCATTTCTGCCTGTCTGCTTTGGGCTCTATTTCTCTCTGATTCTCAGACCAATGTCCCTCAAGGATCGATTACATTTTTTTCGATGGCAGAAATCTGATGGCCAGCTGCAGCATCATCAGCGACCACAAAGTGGAAATGCGCTCGGACCAAAAACATTTTTGCTGAGGTAAGCAAAAGCATGCTCTAAGCAATTTTTCCCTTACACATGTACTTCAATTGATTGTGTGTCATTTTGTGTGTGTGTGTATGTGGCCACTGGTCTATGATTTCTGAAGAGTCACAGATTCTGAAAAAGAGAGCACACAGATTGTGCATTTTAGATTGCTCAGTTTTTTGTTCTGCTGTTTGCTTTTACTATTCAAGAACCTAAAAGACCCTTTCTCCGTGTTGTTGCTTCTTCTGTATTTCCTTCTCGGCCACTTCCAATTTGATAGAAATCACCGATTTCGAAACAACAACTGCTAATCTGCAGTCGCACACACACACATTTCCCTTTTCTTCTTCTTCATGTGAAGGACTTTAGTGGTGGTGGCAGCACGCTAATTTGACTGCTGCTACATGACTCTTAAATGTCAGCATTGCTGCTGCTGCTGCTATTTCACTTTATAATCCAATTTGCCTTGCTTCTATTCTTTGATTGTTCTTTGATTTGCCTACCCTACCACCACCACCACTACCATTGATTAGGACAGCATCAGCAGCAGCAATTGTAATAGCGCTTCACCGACACACACACACACATGCACTGATTTCTCCTTGCTCCAGCAGTGTGACATAGCAGCAGACTCTATTCCATTGCTGCTGTGCACTAATTTCCTCATACTCAGCAATTTTATAGCAGCAACAGCAGCAGATGATGATGCCATGTGGCAGCAGCAGCAGTAGTAGCAATCTGCTTCTACGGCATCGATTTCTCCCTTTCTTCCCTTCCCTTCTCAATTTGACTGCCACAATCGAATTACAAGGAGAAAGAGAGAAGAAAGGCTTTCAGACTCTTTCCTCTGCTCTCTAAAAGACGCTCGCTTGCTCGCGTTGCAATCGACTGAAAGATATGCTTGTACAGCATCAACAGCAGCAGCAGCAGTCTACATAATAATTGGTCTTGTACGACTAGGCCCTCTTTTATTCTCCTCTATTATATTCTTTGTCATTCTAGGCTCTTGCGCTCAGTAGTTAATGTTCAAAGTATGAAAAGTGGCTCTATTAGAGAGAGCGAGAGAGCAATTGTGTGTGTGATGGCAGAATGCTGAATGACAATTCTGAAACACAGACAGTCACACACACTCTCACACACTCATACATTCACTTGTCACAGATGTCGAGCAGATCTCTTTTCTGTGTACGTCGGCGGAAATTCTTGCTCGCTCTCTCTCTCTCTCTCTCTCTCTCCCTCGCCAATCAAATGTGGCCGGCGAAACTGTTTTGCGGTTCGGGGAGATTAAAAGACACACAAACGCTGCTTTGGGCAGCGCAGGAAAAATGAAGTGTTGGAGGGATTAGAAGAGTGAAGGACGACAGCAGCAGCAGCAGGACGCGATGCTCATTTGGGCAGCGCGGTTTTTCATGCGGCAAAGAACGGACGCTCTTTTCCTTCTTTACTCTTGGGGCAGCATTTGCCTCCAGAATTGATCCTTTTGGTCACCTAGCAGCAGCAGCAGCAGCAGCAGTGGCTGTGTTTCATTGTGGTTTAGAATAATTGAAAACTAGCAGCGTTTTCCTTTTTTTACCAGCTTTGGTTCTGTTTTGTGTCTATGCTTTGTGTGAGAACATTCTTTTTCTCACTGGTCCTCTCATTGTGCTCCATTGGCGCTGGACACTTTTATAACCAGTAGGACTACAGCTACCCCTTTCCTGTTCACTCTCACTCTTTCACTCTCTCTCTCTCTCTCTCTCTTTTCTGATCATCCCATTGTCTGTCTGTGGTGGTTGAGTGTGAGTTACGCTGGTAACGACCTCAATTGGACACTTTCTCTCTGTCTCTGTCTCACTGATGAGTGGGCTCTCCCATTCTTTTGCTTTAGTTTCAATTGGGCGCATTGAGATTTCCTCTTCCAATGCTGCTGCTGCTGGTATCGAGTTTCATTTTTCTCTTGAATTCTCGCTGCCTCCGTTTCCCAGCATGTGTCTAATTGAAAATTTAATAAAAATAATTGTTGTCCATTACCGGTTTCCGGGGATTCGGAGCTGCTGCTGCTGCTGTTGGAAACTGCTTCACTGGAGCACTACCAACACCAGCAGCAGCAGCAGACACATTGGCGAGAGTTAATAACTGAAAAATGATTTTCCGGTTTTCTAGGTTCTCCTTTTCTCTCTCTTTTGGTTAGTGTTGCTGCTGCTGCTGCCCGTTACCAACCGCAAAATGTGATTGTCAAGTGCGTCAGAAAGAGTGGCACTGGAAAAGAGTGTATTGGTGGTGGTGGTGCTCGATCACCACCAGAACTACTTCTGTTCAGTAGCGGTGGCAATCGATCTTTTTATTATCTTCTCTCCTTTTTCGCAGTGTTGTTCCCTCTCACCATTTAATTGCTTCATTCGACTGAGTGTCTGTGTGGCCAGCAGCTAGCCCAGGGTACTTTCTCTCTGTCTATTGATGAGGGCGTGTGCAGTCTCCCAAATCACTCTACGGCTGACCACTGTAGTGTGGTGAAGTCGTTAGAGTGTAAAGGAGGAAAAGTGTCTTTCACTATTCCACTCAATAGCTTTTATTGGAAGTGCTGCACTGAGCAACTGCGCTTTCTAGCTTTCTAATAGTGGTTGAAGAGAGGTAAACCTAGGTCGATTTTCCGATTGTCCAATGCAAACGATGAAAACAACAAAATGAAGATATATTGTTGATGAATGCGGTGATTTCTTGTTTTGGTTTTTGTGGCTTTTTCTATGCTTTGCAGTGTGCTAATTATCGGCACTGCTTTTTACTGTTATTACAGCCAATCACATTGCTCTGCCCCACCACCGCAACCGTAATTGTGTGTGTCATAATTGCTATTAGGCTTTGTGTGTTTCACCAGTCTTGCTCTTTTACTCCTCGTTTAACCCGTTTGCCTTTTCACTTTTGCAGCGTTTCTTTATGGCGGACAAAAATGGGTGACGAGCTGCAGCAGCAGCAGCAGCCAATCAAGGAGCAACGGCTGAACACACTTCACTTGAGGTAATGTGCTTTTCCTTTTCTACTGGTTTGCATTTTGCTCGTTTTGCCTTTCTGCTTGTGATGTGTTTGCAGGCCAAAGTAGTCTTGGCCTCATTGTGTGATTGTGTGTCTAGCTTTAGGTCATCTGCTGCTGCCTCTGCTTGTGTGCATTGTCTCTGCCTAATTGATTGTGGTGATTGTGTGCCTGTGTGTAATTGTATTCCCCATTCTGAAACTGGCGCATCCTGAATCCTCGATCCGGGATAAAATAGGGGATGCGGCGGCAGGGGCCCTTGTGGCATCCCCACACTTCACTTTCATCCCTCTCAGCTCAGCTCTCTGCAGGGCGCTCGCCAATTATGCAAATGACAGCGCCAACTCAATTTGACTGCTCACACTTTCCCTTCCCTTTCTTTCACTCTCTGGCACTCACTAATTTAGTCTTAATGAATTTACATTTGCATATAACACACTCATCTCTGCAATGACGGCAGATAATAGAATCGCCCCATTACGTGGTTAGTGATTTGTGTGTCTGTGAACAGTGCAATGATGGTACTCAGTTTCTCTCTTTCTTTTCCTATCTGCGGATTGATGCGCTCACTGGTGATGGTGAACTGAGAGAGTTCCAGAGCACCACTTTCTTGCGAAGTTATTTGTTTTTTGCCTATGTGTGTGTGTGTGTGCATTGATCTGATTTGCTGCTGTTGATTTGATTGAGTGCGGTGGTGGTGGTGGTGGTGGTGGAGTGTGCAATCAGAGTTGTGTGACCAGTGAGAATTACATACCACCACCACCACCACCACCACCACCACCAGAGAGAAGTATCGAAAAGCGAAAAGGGCAAAACCCCCACTTTCTCTAATATATAATCGTCTTGAAATCGTCATTCCCTCGCTCCCTCTTTACCACTGTCCACCCCTGTGTGATCCTTATTTAAATAGTAGAAATGCAGTTCAGGCCAGCTCGCTCTGTTCTAATAAATAATTAATGAGCGGCAGTCTAAATTAAAACCCATCTTGCGTGTGGTCTGGCCATCCAGTCAGCCAGCAGAGCGACAAATTGCAATCTCAATTGCTGCTGCCGTTGACCACCAAACTGCTGGTGGTCACCACTGACGAGATGAAGACTGGGTAAATAGTAGTAGTACCGCCAAAGTTCGTCGTGCTGTTGCAGCAAAAAAAGTGCGCCTCAAAAGTCTCAGCCGCCCGTCTGAGATGACCTCTCTCTCGCTCTTTGGTGGCGTACTTTTTCCTTTAGTTGCCCTTTGATTATTTGAATAGAGAATGGGGCAAATTGGAAGGAGAAGTTATTAAAAGGGGAGATTAATTATTTAGTGGTGGTGGTGGTGGAACACAACAGTGAAGAGTGACCACACCAGAAAAAAAAGTTGAACAAGTTCAGAACGGCGGTAAATTCATTAGCGCAAGACAAACAGCAGTTTGCTCTTTCCCTTTCTCTCTTGTCTTATCTCGCTTCTTCTTCTTCTTGGTTCAAGTTTTAATTATGGTCTCTCTGTGTCATTCTGTTAGTCCTTATCGTTCCAGTTTGCTTTTCTATCTTACTCCTCCTCTTCACGCAACTGTTTCTCTTCTTTTTGTTTTGCTTTTGTTTGGTATTTGCATTTTACGGTTGGTTATGATTGCCTCCCTTCTTCTTTTTGTTGTGATCATTTTAATTAATTTTATTTTGCCTTTTGGTAAATATTTGACCTGGTCTGTGTTTTTGTGTGTATTGCAGACTGTTGTAATTACACTTTGATGATTGGAATAGCCGTTTTGCTGTACGCTGCTAGATTAGTTTGATGATTAGAGTACTCTCATAGGCCAAAGTGAGACTGAGAGTACTTTTATTTGCTTTCGATTAAGTTTCACCTACTACACACTACGGCTTTTAAAAAGTGTAATTTAATTTGAATAATGTAAGTTTGATGAAGTATTTAATATCCAATCTGTGTGTTCAGTGCAAAAACCGGGCGAAGCAATTTGCGAAATTAAGCCGCGCTTCAGCCCTTTTCCTCTCTCTCGTCTTCAGCGTTGACGTTGAGCTAATTTAGTAATTACACTTTCCAGAAGGAGCAGAAGGGTCAACCCCGGCGCTGGCATCTTTGTTTTCTCATTTTGTCTCCCGTCTTTCTCATTGAACTTGTTTTTCCATATGGAAAAGTAGCTGCTTTTTACTTTCTTTCTCTCGTTCAGAGAAGAGCTGTCAGCATTAATTGAGGCTAATTGTGCCTGCTCTTAGCTTTTTTTCCCGTCTACAAAAGTCACTCAGAATCAGATTCTAATTTCTTCTGAATGTGTGCCACCAACTCCTACTGATTTGACTACGTTTGCCTACTTTACTTTGACGCCTGCCGCCGGCACCGGTCGAGTCTTTGGAGTGCGCTCTCTGTGATATCTAATTAAATTAATATTTGCAATCTATTTAATTGATCGAGAATAAGGGAATGGAGGAAAGTGGAAAAGACTTACTTGCTGCAAACAATGTCTCAAGACGAAGACGAAGAAGTTTGCTTCTCTGCGTTTCCTTTCTTTATTTTTTGCACTCTCTCGTTTGCTAGCTTCAATTGTTCTTTGCATTTTATTTGTCGTTTAGTGTGTGTGCCTAGTTTAGTTCCTTGGAGTTGAGTTTGTCGTCGTTGCTTTCGCCTATTTGTCTAATGTAAATTTAATTGACAACACACCATCAAAGAAGAGGAGAAGGAAAAAATAGACAGTCGTTCGATTTTCTTCTTTTATTTTCGGTTCCTTTCTCTCGTTCTCTCACTACTTTGCCTAAGTAGTGCCCAATTTGTCGTCGATTTTTTCTGCCTTTTATTCTTGACAGAATCTAGATAAAAAAAGAGGAAAGGAGAAAATCAAAATCACACGTTTGCCAGTCAGGCAGAAGAAGGGGAGAAAGCTCTCGCAATTTGCCGTTTTCTTTCTTTTTTTTCTCTGCGCATCCATTCCGCTAATTGGCTTAATTTAGCGTTGTCGGCAATGTTTGAGGCTGTTCAAAGAAGCTTTGTTGTTGTGTTATTTCAGCGCAACAAGTGAAATAGTTTGAGTGTGCTGAATCAGGTACAAAGAGTTTATGATTTAAAAGCGTTGGCAGTTGATTTTTGAAGCATCTGCAAAAGGTCTGCGTTGGCTTTGGCCAACTTTCCATTAGGCCATTTAGAGCGAGGCGACTCAAATCGACTCTTTATTGAATTGCCAAGCAAGTTGATTTCTTTTTTGTTCGTCTGTCTGCCAGTCAGTCTGCTAATGAATATTGACACTTGTCATCTTGTCTATATCCGGCGGAGAGTGCTCGAATGTACTTGAAGACGGCGACGACGACGTGTCTGTCTGTCTGTCACGCGGCGACTTTTTGCCCGATTCCTCTTCTTCCTCTTCTGTTTTGTCCGTCCGTCATTTGACTCCCTTTTCCTCCTCCTAAAATCGCTTTGATTGCGCTTGTCATCGTGTTTGTGTGTGTGTGTGTGTGTGTGTCTGCGAAGCACACATAATCGAATTGAGTAGTAGTAGTGTTCGGGTTCAATTCACGAGTTGCAGCAGCGAATGCAAACACACACACACACACACTGCTGAGGGAAAACAAAGGACAAGACCTTTTCCTCCTTTGCAGTGTGAGTCTGTTCGACGACTCAATTTGCCATTCACTGGGGCGATCGTTTTTTGCGCTCAGTTTGTGTGTTGTTTTATTGTAGTGTGTGTAGTGCCCTCGATTTGTTTGTCGAGTTCTGTCTGTCTGTCTGTCTTTGCCGAATCGAGAGAATATAATCGACTATTTATCTTGTCCTTTCGGTGTTTTTCCTTCTTTCAGTTCGGTCTTGTGTTTGCTCACTCAGTTTGTCTGTGTGTGTGTTTGTCACTCTCTGCAAACACCCAATTGCACACACTGGGCTGGAGTTCGCTGTTTGGGGGAAAGGGGAAAAGTGCAAAGTGCTGCAGCAATTGAGCTTTACTTGTCTTGTGCTGCTGCTGCTGTTTGTCGGCGTCGTTAAAAAGCGGAATGCTAAATCTCCAGTTAATTGAGACAACTGCTGTTTTCCCTCTCTCACTTTTACTTTCACTCGGGCGGCGGCAATCAGTTCTGCTGCTGCTGCTTCTGCTGCCGCCGTCGAACACCAAACACGACCGTAAATTGCGAATGTTAATTTTGATTAATTGCTGCTGGCTGGCACACTTTGTGTGTTTGTTTGAAGTAAATGAAGCAGATACAGTACAGTGCTTTAAATTTAAATTGTACCAAAAGGAGTCAAAATACCACTCACTGATTATTGTTATTACAGTAACTGCTGCTGCTGCTACTGTTCGTTATCGTGATCCGGTGTTTTGGTGCATGTTTTAAAAAGGGACTTTTTAGTGCAGTCTTGATAGATTGAGTCTAAAAGACTTTTCTTTTTTTTACCGTTGCAAAGCGGTAATTTAGAGTTTAAGGGTTTGCTGCCTCGTGCCAGACGTCTTTTTGTTTCTCTTTCTGTTGCCACGCTCACTAAGGTCGAGCAAAAAACTTTTCTTTGTCTTTTGTTTAAAAAGAAATTGTCGGTGATAAATAATAATGAGATTGCAACGGACTGACAGAGAAGGGGATAAAGGAGGAAGAAGGGAAAATGCGGAAAGGCTTAAGGCAAAGGCTGTTTGGAGGGGGATATTATTGAGAAGTATGGAAACAAACCAAAGGGTCGGCGAATCTGGCGGCGCCAGTGCAGGCACGTTTCAAGTTCTGAGAGAGAGAGAGAGAGAGAGAGAGAGAGAGAGAGAGAGAGAGAGAGAGAG
>JAALOO010000723.1_pt1 | contig 27506 bp, 26 predicted proteins | sample 7257641 | NCBI WGS metagenome assembly JAALOO01 (sample SAMN14085613, study PRJNA598686) | mite metagenome | biome: ENVO:01001000; feature: ENVO:01001002; material: ENVO:01001226; isolation source: single female mite from University of Michigan culture on fish food culture... ...
AGAGAGAGAGAGAGAGAGAGAGAGAGAGAGAGAGAGAGAGAGAGAGAGAGACTGTGACACGAAAATTGTCACTTGTTACCGTCTCGACAGGAAAAGGAAAGAAAGGAAAGAAGGCAGGCAGGCAATTATCGCCATTTAATTTATGACAATTACCCGTCGTTGGTTGTCGTACTTCGCTCTAACGGTGTTATACCTTTTCTTCTTCTTTCTTCCACCCGGCTGGCCAGACCAAGCCGGACAAAAAAGAAAAAAAGAAAGAAAAGAAGGGGAGCAAATTAATTTACGCAAATGGACAAGCCAGAAAAAGAAGTGGTAGTGGTAGAAGTGGTACTACCTCTAAAGGCTACCTTCTTTTTCTAGGTGCTGTTATTCTCGCTCGCCACTGTCCAAAAGCAGAAGAAGAAGAAGAAGAAGAAGAAATTAATCAACTGTGCTATTTTTAATGGTCGGCAGAGGTGCGCTCGGCAGATTCCATCACCGCCACCATTACAACACCACCGATCCATTGACCCCTGCGGTGGGAGTCAAGTACAGTCTGTAGAGTGTATAGTGAAAAAAGGTACGACAACCTCTTTCTCTGCACTGCACACTTTAGCCATTAAAACACAGGAGTGTGCAGTTCTACCACCATTTCCGGTGCACGGCTCACGATGCACACATCACAGCCAACAACGGAAAGCAGACACCAAATCTCTCGCTGGCCGAAGTTTAACAGCCTCCACGGCCTGAAACAGAAACCACAGCACCAGCACAGCACTATGACAACGCAAATAACAGACAGATGCTGTGCTGCCGAGGAAAAAAAAGGCGACGCAAAAATGTGCGCCCTTTGTGTTTGGCAGCAGCAAACAAAAAAGAGGAGGAGGCTCCAGACTTTGACTAGTACTCAAAAAAGCGGGAGAAAGTGGTGGTGGTGGTGGCAATGACACAGAAAAGAGGTGGGGGCAAATGGGAACACAAGCAAACACATCAGACATAAGCTTTCGGTCATCATCACCACCATCATCATTCGCTTACATTCTTACTGTTGGACCTGCTGAAGCCGAGGTAGTTGTGGTGATGAGCTGGATTGCTGTTTTTAGAAGAGGAGGAGGAGCTGGTGCTGAAGCAGCGCAGCTTAAGACTAGAAGAGGGTGAATTACTGCCGCCGCCGCCCTGACTGTTGTTTCGATTCTTTGAAACGGAGTTTGAAGAAGGGGCGGGAGGAGGTGGCTGGGGAGAGGGCGTTTTCGGGGAGGTCGAGGTGGAGGACAGTGAGGAGGAGGAAGAGGAGGAAGAGGTGTGCACCGCTGAAGTTCCGCCATTTTGAGGAGGCAGGGGCGGGGTGATGGTCCCCAGGCTGGAGGGCGGTCCTCGCAGTGGACCACTAGCTCCTGAACCACAGAGTCCGCCGCTGCCCATTCTTCCACTACCTCCAAATGAGCTCGTCGATGAGATGGAGCTGTGCTTCGTCGAGGAGGAGGTCGAGTCGCCTCTGCTGCTGCTGCTCTTCCAGATGGACTTGAAGCTGGAGAAGAGCATCTTGGTGAAGCCGCGCTCCTGCTCCTCCTCCTGCTGCTGCTGATGGCGATGTCCTCCCGAGGATGTCTTTGGGACCACTTGCAGCGGTGGTGAACTGGACTGGCTGATCACCCCGGGCGAGGAGGCCTCAAACCGCTGCTGCTGCTGCTGCATCAACTGTTGCACCATATGGTGATGGTTGGTGGTGATTGGGGTGATGAGGGTGATGACAAAGTGGTGATGAGAGTGGTCAAAGTGAAAGAGGAGAAGAAAAAGGATAGCTGCTGCTGGTGACACACCAAAAAGCCAAAAACTACTGGTAAAAACTACTGGCAAACTGTAGATGAAACCCCAGGCAGCCAAAACACAGTGCTTAGCTGCCGCTGCTTATCAACAGCAGATTCTCTCCCTCTCACAACGTGATAGTGTCGTACAGTTGTTGTTTGGATACCACCACCAGCCAACACCAACACACAAAGAAAGAGGGAAAGTGAGAAGCTGTTGCTGCTGCTGCTGATGACACAATGCAAACAGAGAGAAAATGAGAAAGAAGAAAGGAGACCTAAAAGTGATCTGAGTGAGCAAGTGAGACTGGATGGCGTTTTTGTAGCTGTGTAGTTGTTTTGCAGTTGTTGTTAAGAAGGTCGAGAAGAGGTGGCAAAGAGCTGCTGCTGCGGTTGGTGCTGATGGTATTTACACACTGCACCGAAACCAGTGCACTTTGGGTGTAAGAACACAGTCTGGTAAAGTGTATCTATCTTCAGAGCAGAGCAGGGCAGGGAATGGCCCTCGGATAACACGGTGTTGTTGTTGTTGTTGTCTATGATGATGTTATATTTACTTTCCCTCACACTTCGGCTGGGCTTTGCTGATAATGGCAGCAGCAGCTCCTCTTTCTTGCTGATTTCTTGCTGACAAAGTGGAAAAGTGTAAAGAGAGATTGAAAGAAGAGACACTGGACGCTACTGTGCGTTAAGAAAGAGATGAGGTGATAATTGGGATGAACTGTGATGCTGGTGATGATGCTAAAAGAGCTTCCGGTCGCGGAAGGTAGTGGTAAAATAGATATGCACTCTCTCGTAAAATATGTCCTTCCAGAGGGGTCTTTAAATATCACCCCCCAAAGAATCTGATGACAGCGGCAGAATCTGTTGAGAACAAGAGGATTGCCAATTTCTATTTTTTCTCCTCTTCTTCTCAGCAGTTGTCGAACCAGAGGAGACAATAGGACAATTCTGGAGGATTCTTCTTCTTCCAACGACAAAAACAACAACAACAGCCAGACACTGCACAAACACAGACACAGACCTCAATCACAGAAAAAAGGAAAAATGTAACACAGGATTTTTTGAGAAAGAGTGAGAGAAAGACGACCGGAGAATCACCGGAAACACACAATGGAATACAAAATGGGAAATGAAATGAAAAACAAACAAATAATAAAAAGGGTAGAAAGGTGGACAAAAAAAATACAATATCGCCCAGCGAATCAATAGAGAGGACACAATCCGAGAGACGACCGGCGAGACAGCAAATACAATCAGAAGAAAAAAAATTGACCAAATATCAACTGAATCGCAAATGATCACAGATTTGATGTTTGATGGTGCTGGTGGTGGTGGTGGTGGTCTGCATTACAACAGCAACAACTCTCTGTGTGTCCGTCTGCTTCGGCTGGCGTCGTACAACTGAGAGAACTGAGAGTGTGGTGGCCACAACGACTGTGTGTGAACACACGACACAGTCACAGTCGGCTACGACGACGACGACGACGATGACTGAGGCATGAGTTGAGAACATTGAAAGAGAGAGAGAAAAGCTGGAGGAGAGCAGAGCTGCCACCAGCACACAGGCAGCAGAGTCAGCCTGTCTGCCATGCGCTCCTCCAATGCTAAAACACAGTTGTTCCCATCTTTTTTATTTTACTTTCTAACTCGTACACTGCTGCTGCTGATGCCGGTGACGATGGTGATGCCATCATCAGCTGTGTGCAACTTCCCCTCCTCCTCTACTTCGACTGATTTATCAGCATCAGAGATTTTGATAAGAGGTGGCACAAGTGGTGGTGGTGGATGAAGGGGCAAACAAAGCGGCACCTGAGCTGGCACATCTGCTGCAACTGGCGGCAGGAGCCTAGTTCAGGCGCCTGCCAACTTCTGCAGAACAAAACAGGTGGTGGTGGCACAGAATGAAACATCAAATAGGGGCAATAAAAAATACAGGCAGGTACAGCAAAGGAGAATGAAAAGCAACAAAGTGAAAGGTGTTTTGAAACAGGTATTATTGTACGGTGTGAAAACACACGCCGGTACGGTGCTGTACAGCAGCAACATACAGTACAGATTAATGAGATTAGGGCACTTTTCGCAGGTAATTGCATCCTCGTTTATTCTTTCAAAACGAGCCATTTTTTTCCTAGAACAGGTGAACCCATTTTAGTTCCACTCTAGTATTAAAAAAAACAAAACGAGAAATCCCAAAACAGTTTATCCCAAGTTTAACCCAAAAAAACACACAACAACAACCAGCAAATCTTCAGCACAAGCTCTACTTATTCCTCCTCACGATTCGCCTCTGTCACAGCATACCAGAACAACTTCAACAACAACAACGTTACAGCAGAAGCCATTTTTTTTCATCCCCTCTTTTCATCTCGTCATTCTCATCATCCTCAGCAGTAGCAGCAGACAACAGAGCAAAAAAAGTGCACCTAACCACCACCACCACCGCCGCTACCTCGAATCTAATCGCAGTGATACTTCACTTTTTTTCTTTCACTGCTCGTTCTCCGGTCGATTAGAGAAAAAGCAGCCTAAAAACAAGCCAAGAGTACAACTACTGACTGTTTGGCTGGCTGGCTCGCGACTGGCACACTGCTATTTCGAGCGAGGACACTCAGAAAGAGAGGAGTCAAACGGGAAAAAAAGAACAAGAGGAGGAGGATGACGATGACGATGACGATGACGATGAGTCCATTATGACAAATGCAAGCATATGAAAGCACTGCTGTCTGTAGTAGAAAATGTGTATAGTAACCGATCAAATGTTCGGAGAGCAAACATTCGATGAAGATGCAGAGGCACAGACTGACTGAGATAGACAGACATTCAGTGAGTGAATCATGTGTGTTACATAAAATCAAGAGTTAGATCGCTCATTCATTCATTTATTCATTCAGAAAAAAGGGAAAAGAGGGGGAAAGGCAAAACAAAAATCTTTTTCATTTCCAAACATCCGCAACTAGCTGAGGGTGATTTGGACAGAGATGATGAAAAGTGTAACAATAAAAAATGAATGTAACAACAAAAAGGAAAGCAGCGGCACAAGCCAATAAAATGAGACCTTTTCTATGTACAGTGTACAAACAGAAAGTCCGTCTTTGGTACATCACCACCGCCTTTACCATCATCAGGCGATTCTTGGTCCCACCTGGTGACTCCTAATCACACACACACTGTACTGTTGTCATCATGCTATTACACAGCAAACTCTGTACAAAGATACCTTTACTATACCTTTTATTGGGTGAGTCAGCAGCCCTTCTCTCTGATAACACTCTCTTGGATTCACTTGGCTGTCTGCCGCTCTCTTTTTTGGTATCCTCCTCATCACCATCATTTGCATTTGCCGATGATGATGATGATGGTGATGATGATGATAATGAGGATGATGCGGAGGATTTGGGCTACAGTGACTAAAAGTAAGCAGTGAAACGTACTACTCATCCTCATCATCAAAATCATTGATCAGCAGTCGCCAACACAGTGGCACAAAACTCACACACCGAGCGAATTCTTTGCCCTTTAGTCAGCGGTGGCAGAAAGGCAAAAAACAAATGTAAATGTATCGCAAAATCGGCGGCATCGTCAACGGTGGCGGCGGCAGAAGATAAGCGTACAAAACGTTGTTGAGTGATAAGCTCAATCTGCCGCTGTTGCTGCTACCGCTGCTGATAAAGCAGGAGAACAAGGAGAGCAAGAGCTCTAGAGCTCTAATTTTAGGCAAACAAGGTCAAACAAGCTCCCTTTTTCGGTGAAGAGAAAGAGCGAGGGCAAAGAAGGTACTCAAGTGTCTGATCTCTCTCCTGCTTTCTCGTTCTAAAAACAATAGAAGCACTTCACTTTTTTTCCTTTCTGTCAGTCTAAGTTGGCACAAGCCGCACAAGTAGCAGCAGCAGCGACAAGGCACGAACAGAAAATCACGAGAGGGCAAAAAGCCTAGCTCAAAAGAGCAGAAGAAAAAAATGGCTGAGGTGGCCCTTCACCACCACCACCACCACCAATCATAATAATAAAATGAAGTAACAGAAAATGCCAAAAGCTGCCATAAACACACTTGACATATCACCACCACCACTAGTGTCTATTTTCTGATAATGGAAGAGAGAATGAGGCTGATGTTTCCGAGAATCCACTTCACCGAGCTCACTGATAGATACACACACTGACAGTTATGGATAGAGATAGAGAAAAGTGAGGCAACTACTGTTACCTCACTTTTCCTTCCCTTCTCTTTCGCAGCAGGAGGTCAAGTTGTCCGGGAGACCAAATATAAAAATGGAAAATAAAAAAAGTAAAGAAAAGGAAAGTTGATACAAAGTATCGCAACAGCAGCAATCCAATTTACCACTCAAGAGTACTACTAGGCCTCTTTAGAACAAAAGTACCTTACTAGTAATATAAATAAAAAAATTAAAATCAGAAAATTACATAAAAGCAAAAACTGAAAAATGTATTTATGCCAGAACTTCGACATAAACAAAAGTCATTTGAACCTTTGGAAAGAAAAATCAGTAGCACCAATTTCCTAATTAGTGCCAAATTACAACGCACTAATTTCCTGATTAATCAAGCGTAATCGTGCTTTGAACAAAAAACCTACGTCTCAGCTCTGGCCAACTAGTTAGTTGGTGAGCTTATCAAAACACACACACACACACAGTGTGCAGTGTTCACTAAAATAACAATGCCAAAAAAGCAGCCTGTCACCGTGGCTGCTTGACGACAACACCGGACAACGACGCGCCGTGATCACTGCGATTTGGCATTTAAGCAGCAGCAGCAGCAGTTGCTGACTAATGAGAATGCCAAAAGTTATAGGCTATTAATTAGCGCGTTTGTACAGCGACGTGCGTTTGTACAAGAGCAGGTTTGAGCTCAGACAGAGCTGATTGTGTGCGCACAATTAAGCCTCTGAGAAAGGTGAGAAAAACAAAAACTGATGAGTCAAGTCACATTGACCGAAAGGCAACTGTCAAACAGAACAGGAAGAGACTGTCACTTCCACTTTAGCAGATGAAACGGTATTGAAGCAGCGGTCAATAGCATCGCAACAGCTCTGAACAAGTGCTCTCTAAGAAGCCTGCCATCTCACTAGCTAACCAGCTGTGATAACTAAAATTATGGAAAAAACAAAAATACTTTTTGAGAAAAAGGGAAACAACAAAGCAGTGGAAAAGAATGTTGTTCCAGGAAAATAGCAGCAGCAGCAGCAGCAGCAATAAAACACGTCCATAAAAACAGTTCTGAGCAGAGAAGAAGAAGAAGAAAAAGCAGCAGAAGATCTTGGAACACTGATAAGACCAAGTGCAAGCGCACATTGCTCTCTCTCTCTCTCTCTCTCTCTCTCTCTCTCTCTCTCTCTCTCTCTCTTCCCTTCTCACATTTATGCAAATTCGCCCTCCACCTCTTCCGTTCATTCAACTCTCTATCCCTTTTCGCAGCAGCAGCAGCAGTTCACCAGATCCAAAAAAAAGTGGGGATCCAGCAAGAGAACCTCCAGCAGGACAACTGGGCTATAAATAATGAGAGTATTAGCAACGACGGCAGCGGTGGTCGTAGGGAAATTCCAAAAGCTGGCCGTGCCCAAAGGCTGCTGCTGCTGCTAACGAGCAGAGGTAGCTCCGAAAAAAAGACTGGATGCAGGGAAACAGGAATTTAGCCCAAAATTAAATCCTTTTGACTGCACAGACAAACAGCACATTCAACACTGAAAAAACCTTGTCTCAATTAGAGCAGAGAAAAAAAGATGATGGCCAAATGTTGCTGAATAGTTAGTGGAGCCCCGGAGTTCTCAAGACTTTCACACTTTTCAAACACTTTCAGTCAACAGCAGCAGCAGCAGCAGCTCAGGTCAGGTCTCTGGGGGTGACACTCTGACCAGCCATTTTCCCTGTCTATCTTACCAAACTTGGCAAATGATCTAGTGGCAGCCGCTTTTCAAATAGAAATCAAGCAAGCAAGTCAAACAAAAATAAGGAGAAAAAGGAAAAAGAAAACTTCTGCCCCGTTCACTCAAGTGTCTCTCTCCAGTCGCTTGCCAGAATCTCAGCTAAAATCACTCAAGTGCAAAGTACTGCTTCTGCTGCTGCTGCTGCTGCTGTTTTTACCGAATTATTTTTCCCCTCATCCAGGACTGAGAGACATTCAGGTCTCCAGGACGACACTCACATTGGCTTTCCCTTTAGAAAGGTCACCTGGTACAAATCTCGACCTGTACGATGTCTTATCTCTGGTTGTGAAGGGAAACAGTTTTCTTTTGGTGAAAGTAAAACCGAGAGATCCCAATCCGCAAACCACTTTGCCACTTTCTCCTCAGACTCTGATGATTTACTACCTCCTTCTCCTCCGCTTCTCTTCCACTCAAGCAACTTTCTTCCTATTCCAAGTTTGGCACTCTTTAACTCCTCTCTTTTTTTGCCTGCAAAAAAGTCATCAGTCCCTTGCCTTCTCTCTTCCGCACTCAAACTCTTATCAACCACCGCCGCCGCCAACTTCTGTTCCAGGTCAAACTGTACTGCTAGTGTCATAATTTATTGGAGGGCACACACCGGCGCACAATGTACAGTGCACTTCTTCTGCCTTTTTTCATTCCTCCTTTTCTTCTTCTGTGTGCTCAAATAATTTTATCGATAAGAGCAACAGAGGTAATAATACCAAAATGAGTGTGCATTAATATAAAAAAAGGTTTTTTATATGAAAAAGTGCCTGCCTTTTAATGTGCACCTCAAGTAGTGGCTGAGCCGCAGACAAACGACGCTAAAACGCAGTCAAAGGTGCATTCACCCAAACGAAAGCTAAAATAAAAAAAATATTAAAAGGCAATTTAATTTTCCGGCACCAAGCTCAAGTACAGTGCTTGGTACAGTGTGGTGCACCGGTGCTAGGAAAAGCATGCCTGCCTCTACTTGCTAATGTTCAAAAGTATAAATTAAATAAAGCAAATAAAGCGAGATTGTCGAGTGTTTCTCTCTGGCTCATTAAAAAGTCCATCTCACTGTGAGGACAGTCATTTGCAGCTGGCACTTTTTTGCTGCTTTGGAATCAGTATCCAAGCATAAGTCTCCTCTAGCTTACTCACTTCCGCCGGTGAATTCAACAGCAGAAGTAGCAGCAGTGGCGGAAATCGATAAATAATCGTCTGGAGCAGCTAACTCTTGAAATAAAAAAGGGCAGCTAATCTTTCTTCAACAGCAACGAAAAATTTAAATGAGAAACTTGAGATTGTAACACTAAAACTAATAAAACCACTTTTTTCCTCAACAAAAAACACACTTTTAACGGTACTACACTGCTAAAAAAATTCAATGTCATCTAGAGATTCGCTTGTAGCCCAGAAACACACAAGCACACAGAATGTTCCATAAAAAAAATCAAATCAAATCAGCACTTACATTTACGTTGAGTCCAGATAGGCAAAAGTCCGCGTAGTGAACAAGTGATGAAGTCTGCCAAAAAATAAAACAAAAAATACAAAATCAAGGTTAGTTAGCCAAACAAATTGCAGCCATTCTGTAGCAGCAGAAAGCTAATTTAAAAAACCCCAAACAAACAGCCAAATCTGACTTGTCTGGCATGTCAACCCTCAACGTCTGCCTGGTCATCTCAATCATTAGTGACTAGTCAACTAGTCAACACACTCATGTGTGCACTTAATGATCAAACATTTGGCAGTCAAAAGTGAAGCAAAAGTGGACACCACTACAAACACTCACTTCTGTCAACTTCTGTTTTGTGCCCGAACAGAGCAAAGTTCTGTCCAGAACAGAGCAGAACAGAACCGAACGGAACCAAAGAATCAAACACAACAACCAAACAACATCACATGCCAAGGGCTCATTTTGTTTTCTGAAACTGCTTTCTTCTGTCTGGTACTTCTTCAACAAAAGCAAAAGTAAAAAAATAAAACTTCAAAAAGTTAATGAAGGAGAAAATGTGGTAATAAATAGCTTGTGCTCGTACGTTCTGCTACTTGAAGGAAAAAAGTATCGACTAGCGATTGTCATTTCCAAAAAAAGAAAGAATTTGCAAAAAGCAGTTCAAACCGGTAGTGGAAAGGCAGCAAAAAAAGTGACATTGAAAAGGAAAAAACAGAATAGAAAAATCATCATCATCATCCTCAAAATGCTTTGGTTGTCGGGTCCAGCGATTTTCACTGATTTTTTTCATTTTATAAAAAAAATTGTTGTGTTATTGAAAAGTGAAAAATGCAGCGGCAAATTGGGCCAATAAATAAGACGTAAAAAGCGAGAAAAAACAGAGACGTGAAACAGGCGCGCACGCTCGCACTCACTCAAAAGATATAATAAATCATAAATACATTTTTTTCTGAAAACAATGGAACACAATTTTACATGACAAATGACAACTTTCTATGTTTCACTACTGCTGTTCATCTCTTGCTTGTAAAAAGCACATTATTTTCTTCCCTATTCAGTCATCATTATCATACAAAAAGAGAAAAAAGTGAAAACCAAAATAATAGCAAGCCAAGCGACAACAACAAAAACAACAAAATGTTGGCTAATTTAAAGAAAAAGTAAAAATAACAAAAAAAACTTTTACAACTAAAAAGTAAATTCCAACTAAATTAAAAGTAACTTGAACATCCCTCTTTTGACATTGAAAAAACATTAGCTAGCTTTTAAAGTATTAGCAAGCCTACAATTCATCAATTAGAGTGCTCGTGTTCAGCAATTCATCCTTGAGTTGAAAACACTGTCACTAATTAATTAAAAAATTGTTTTCGGTGCAGTCCCCTCTCTTTCTCTCCTCTTTAAAATGACACTTTTAATTAAAGTTGCAGTTTAACAAACAAACTGCAAAAAACAGCACAGTGCGACAGCTGAATCGAGTTCAAGGCTAAGTTCGGCAAAACAGCACTAAAAGAAAGAGTAAACGAGAAAATGGGCATGGGATTTATATTCGAAACAAAAGAGAGAAAAAAGTTATTCCTCAAGTTGGTAGGCCAGTGTCAGAATAGTTCCCATTTGTTCCAAAAAAAACTAATGGTCCAAGGAGAGGAAAAAAACTGCCGCCGATTTATTCTTCCCCGTTTTTTTGTCTGTCTCCGCACACTGCTAGTGTTCGAAATATCGATAAATATTGATTACACTGGGTGATCGTGATTTCTGCAAGAAAGGCAGAGAAACAGGCACACCAAAATAAAGAATTGCAGAAAAGTGAACATCCAGCAGAATATTCTTATTCCTTCATTCATCCATTCCGACACATTCAGTGTTCTGCAGAGTGAGTATTTGTGCCATCGTCATCAGCAAAAAAAATTCCATGCACGCACTGGCAATTAGAAGGCCAACACTACTAAGTCAAAAGCTTTTGCTCGCTTCGAATTGATCTTCCTCTTCTTTTGCCTCCTTCTTCAATTGACCGTACAGCAGTGCAAGCCAAAGAAGTCTTAAGAAGAAGTCGAGCAATGAAAGTACTGCACAAACACTGTACAAAAGCAGCCATTAGGGTTCCCCAAAGTTAAGCACACACACACACATCACAAATCACACGCCAGATTGCACCGAAAAGCGAGGCAAGGCCGGCGCCAAAAGTTTTCTTTCTGCAGCAGCAGCAGCAGCAACAGCAAAGTGGCCACCAAGTTGTACAACAACTCAAAGTACTAGAAGTGTACACAGAGTGTCCTGCAGAAATCAAAAGTGTGACCAAAAGAGTTGAGACATACATTCAAACCAGTAATTACCGGTTTCTGCCTCTGTTCGGTTCTGCCAACTAAATCGCACTCAATTTTGCTCAATAGTCATTTTAATCGACAACCGAAGGAAAAAACTTTTGATAATGATAATAACAGACAGAAAAAAATGGTGATGTTTAAAGAAGGAGGAAAAGAGCTCAACAAACAAAAAACAAAAAGCGGCAATTTTTTTAGCGGCTGTTCCCTAAAATCAAATCTAAAACTTTTGCACTCTTCATTTCTCTCTTTGAGTCTCGGCTTTACGTCATAGAGTTGGGTTAAATAGAAAGTTTGTTCACTGCTGTCTCTCTGAACGATTGGAGCCATTAAAATCAATCCAACTGCTGCTGCTGCTGCCTCGGCACAGAAAAAAACTGTAACTACCAAAATCCGAACAAAAGTCTATTTTTGCTGAGGCAAATATATTCCAGCACCACAACTAAAACAGTACCGCAGTACTACCACCAAACACCGATGTGTAATCCACCGATGTGTGTCAATTTCTTCTCTCTCTCTCTCTCTCTCTCCTTTGATGCGGGCACACATTAATTTACCTAATAATCCCCGGCTGCAAATCGATTGACTGTCACTCACTCACTTTCTCTAGCTCTCACTTTCTCACTCTCTCAATCGATAGCACAAATACAAAAAAAATGTAGCAAATAAGGAGAAAAGGAGCAAAAAGAAAACAAAAGCCGTTACATCCTTTTGATTTGAGGCTGCTCATCCCCCGTCCAATCCAATGCAATCCACTCCAACAACAAAAATGATGATCAAAGATTTTGATGATTGGCAAAAGATCGCACACACACACACACAAACAAGTAGCCGATTTAAGTGCCCAAAAAGCTGCAGTCGCAAAGCAAAAGTCGGCGCAAAAAACACTGGTCGTAAACACTAGAAAGTATTTTTTTCCAGCCAATTTTTACACCCGTTTGCACTAAAGCAAATAAAAGCAAAACGAAGCATATTCATCCGCTTTAAAAACAGGCGCACTCGTTAGAGTTAACTCATAGTAAAGTGCAGCAAGAGGGGACATCAGAGACAGATGGCAGCTTAGAGATGTACAGAGGTAGTGTACAAACACAGCGGAGAAAGCAACAGCAGCAGCAGCAGCAGCTGTCGGTAAACGGTGCCGCGATTACCGCCTAATCTATGAGAAGCAAAGTACACCTAGAGTTTCCGAGGTAACAAACAATACCACAGAGAGCACACACAGGCAAGACACAGAGCAAACAGACGTAATCGAAAGAGTGAAAGAAGAGAGTGAAAAGAGTTGCCAGCGTCAACTGCAACGACAACAACAGCATAGTAAAGCTGAAAACAGGTAAAAATCGATATCGCCAACTCCTCTCTCCAAACTGTAACTCCGTCTTTTCTCACCCTAAGCGGATAAGGAGAGCAAAATAAGAAGAAGAAAAAGAAGCACATTGATTGACACTGCTACTGATGACTTTGCGCGACAAGGAGGAGGTGGTAATCTCGAATACCAAACCACTTGCACAGGGTGCTTCCAAAAAACTTTTTAGCTCTTCTAAAAGAGGCAGGTGGTAAAAGAAGGCAAAGCAAGGCAAGGCACACTAACCCAATTACCACACAGCAGCAGCTGCAGAAGCAAGCCAGTACCACCTCGTTTTGTTTTGTGTGCTGCTGTTGTTTGCTGCACCGTTTCGATGCAGCTCACTAGTGATAGTCATTAGCAATCAGCCCAATCAGCCAAATCAGCAACGACCGTACATCGTACACACTGGAAACGGTGCAGACAAAGGCTGCTGCTGGTAACTGTAACTGTGGCAGCAGCAGCACCTGAGCAGCAGCAGCGGCAGCACTCTACGTGTCTCAACTGCTGTCACTGCCACTAATGCTGATGGAGTGATAGGATAGAAAAAGTAATCAGTGCGACAAAGACTGGCTTCGCAGCAGCAGCAGCAGCAAAAACACCGATTGCACCCAAAGTCGATCAGTCAGTCAGTCAGTCAGTAAGCCAGCCAGCCAGCCATTGTGTACGACGTACACTCTTTTCTGCAACCCATTCCCAAAACCGCTAACAGCAAAAAGATGTCTTGTAAGTAAACCAAAAAAACATTTCACCTTTTCTAACCTCCTCAAAACATCCACTTCTTCAGACGATCCACCCGAGCCCGGTCAGAACCAGTTCTCCACCGTCTACGACAACAGCAGCAGCAGCAGCTACCGTGGAAGTGGATCCAACGATCCCCCGGAACCGGGTCAGAACCAGTTTAGCACGGTGTACAACACCAGCAACACCTACTACACTGGTTCTTCCGGTTCAGGAGGTGGTGATCCACCGGAAGCAGGACAGTCAACTTTTCACAAATCTGGTCATCACCAGCACCAGCATCATCACAGTAGCTACACTACCAGCAGCAATTGTAAGTATCGGAATTACAAGTGTACCTAAATTAATAACTTTAACAACTTTAACTTTCCGCTCAGACGGCGACCAAACCGACGGTCCACTGGAGCCGGGTCAGCAGAAGTTCACCACCACCAGTACTACTACTTCCAGCTACAACTACCGAAGCAATGGTAAGAGTTTAGAAATCTTTTAATTAAAAAATTACCAAATTATCTTTCCCCCCACACAGACGACCCCCCAGAACCTGGTCAGTCAAACTTCAAGACCGTCTACGATTAGAGACTAGAGATGTGGTCTTTCGCAAACACAAAAAAACACTGTAGTGAAACTACCTGTTTTTTTGCTGCCATTTCTTCAATGACTAAATAAAAATCTATTTCAAAACTGCTACCATAAATCAAAGTTATTTCACAGGAGGAGAAAAGCAAAAGAAAGGTAAATGAGGTTGCAGTCTACCACTCAACAGGTTGCACACTCTACTTGTGCTCTAGTGTGAACTGTTCCTCAACTTTCCCCAACAACTCCACCCAAACACTAAAAGCGAATGTTCCCTTTGTCAACTTTCACTTAAAAAAGTGTTGCACACATTTAGAGCAGTAGAGCTTCAGTTTCAGAGTGGATGAGAATCATCAATCACACACCTTTCCAAACCATACTTTTCAGGTGATCAAACTTTAAAAATCCATTTGACTAGTTATCAAACACATTACAGAAAAAAAAGTTAGCTCTTGGTGTCACAATGAGAATCGCTTGAGCAACTTAAAAAGTGTGTCTTCCTAAATTAAACTAAAGTGTCAATTAGCCCGCCAGAAAAAAACTGAGAGAGAAAGTTAATCCTCAGCAGCACATCCGCTGAAATGAAAAAAGTGCTGCAAGTGCTGCAGTGTCAGTTGTCAGTGAGATTGTGCTGGCTGGAGTGTCTCAGGAGACAGTTGACGACAGCCTTTTAGACAAGGACAGAGACAGACAGACAGACACTTTCCTCCCACTTGTCAAAACAGTTTGCAAAGTGGCGAACAACAACAACAAGAGGATCAGCATCAGCAGCAGCAGCTGCAGTTGCAGCCAAACAAGAGCACACACACACATCTCTTCTCAATGAACCGTCTTTTTCTCGCTCAAACAAATTAGCATATCTCTCCATTAGGCAAATGAGCATCTGGGGTAATGGAGAAAAAAAGAGGGGAACAGTCACAATAAATAAATAGTAATAATGATGCTGATGATGGCAATGTGCCCAGCACTAAAAGGCTTAAAGATAGACTGAGCAAAATTACTGAGAAAGCATCTACAATTCACGCTGATAAGAGGCGGAGGAGGAGGAGGAAGAAGACCGGGTAATCTACTTTCACTTTAAAGTGCAACTCTACTTTCTCTACTTTTTCACCGCTTCTTCCTGCAGAAACTCTTTCGCTAAATTAATTCAACCAACAACGGCGGCTCAAGTCGTGTGTGATTTAATCACAACTGCAGTCGGAGAGGGAAGCTAAAAGTAAAACAAAGAGAGAGAGAGAGAGAGAGAGAGAGAGAGAGAGAGAGGTAGACAAAGCTACAATGACTTCTTTCTTATTTTTATAGGTGGATCAAGTAAATAAATCAACACAATGTGACAGAGAAAACAAAAGTGTGCGTACTGCACTGTACTGAACTGCAACTTCATCACCTCATTAGGCTGTTTCGTTCAAAAAAGTTAGGTAAGAAAACTAAGACAAACAGATTGCTTCACTAATTTAATTAAAAGCTGAACTTGTCTGTCTGAAAAGTTAAAAGCAAAGTCGAGTTGTATCATCAAAAAAACTAATGTGTTCAGTTTGAAAACTGCTACTAATCAGAGCTGATCAAAAGTGATACGCGCACAAAGCACACAAAACGTGAGCACACTACTTTTGATTGAGAGTAGTAAAGGAAGCGGTAAATAAAAAATAAATCAAAACAACAGTCACGGCAAGGCATTTTTGTGATGCCTCCTTCCTCAAAAATGCCAGGCAGACATTGGCATCGCACTAATATTTCCGAGCCATCACAAACCACACGTCAAGACACTTTCACTGAACACAACAAACACAGGCAGGCCAATTTAACTTAATTAAACGTCCAAACATGTCCACAATCACAATCAAAATCACAAGAGCAGCAGCAGCACCTGCGCTTCTGAATTTGTTCTCTCAAATCGGTAGGCTAACCTCGACGCAGAGCACTAATTCAAAGAGACCGCCACCGCCTCCCTCTCTCTGTCTTTGCCTACCAACGGTATTATGCAAGAAACAAGGGAACAAAATGCGATAATCCGCTGTGTGCTATTGATACGTTACTGCCACCAGTGCAGTGCAGTGCAGGAGCTAAGGCCAGATACGACAGATGTAATCTATTGACAAACAACAGCAGCAGCAGCAGCAGCAGCACTCAAAGCAAGAGCAGCAGCCGTCATTTGTCGTGCACCTTTGCATTATTTCGGGCAATGTACGTGAGATGAGAGTGTACACAGGTGGTGGTGGTGATTCATCAAGTACTTCACCATCATCACCACAACTTTTCACCACTACCAGGAAAAGAAGAGGGAGAGAGGGTGCCAAAAGTACAAAGGAAAAGAGCGGCCGCAGAGGCACTTTTGCTGCGGCCATTTTTGCTGCTGCTGCTACTCAACCACAAAAGTCAACACCTAAATATTTGCTCTGCTAGCCAACAAAAATTAGTAGTAGTTTTGCTCCTTTTCACTGCTTTATACTTCAAACGATTTCACACCACCCGCAATATGCCAGGCCGCAATTCTTTCCGAAGCAGCAGAAGCAGCAGCAGGCAAATTACGAGTAGGCACCTCCAAAAAGAGCAGGAGCATCTCTTCAACACCTCAAAGCACTAGACAGAACACCAAACGAGTGAAGAAGAGTCAAAGAAGAGCTAACAAGAGTGCCCCGTGCACTTCATAAAAAATTGGCGAAAAGAGTGAAATTAAAAAAATTGAAATGTCGAAAAACTCTGAAGAGGAGAAGAAGAGAAAAGAGTGCCGACTTCAGCAGCAAAAATGGCAAAATAATTACACTCTCTTTAGCGACAAAAGAGAGACAGGGAGGACACTACTACTCCAGACTAAACTTCCTCGACTGTCATGGTCGTCGTCATCAGCTCTCAACTCTCATCAGGAAACATTAGCGGATAGCTAAAAAATCGACTTTAAACAGCTCAAATGTGAGGCATCGCGTAGCGAAACGATAATGATGAAGAGGACACACCGTGGTCATCCGAGCATTATCAGCAAAGTGAACATCATCATCATCACCATCACCATCACCATCATCATCAGTGGCAGACAAATGACCACCAATTGGGCAATTAGCCATGGATCATTGTGTGCAGCACGTGTAGTGTCCAGGCACTGCGTTTATACTGCATACAAACACATCTAATGCCCATCAAATGTTTGTACGACGGTGGTGGCAGCTGTACAATAAAGACAACAACAGCAGCAGCACAGCACAGTAGGAGCGCTCAATTCGAAGCTCATCCATCTCAGCGCTGAGAAAGATTGAAACGAAGAAGGAGGCAGCTGCTAATAAACTGAAGAAGAAGAAGAAGAAGAAGAAACAAAATGCGCATAATGTGATTGCTCCTAAAGTGCGCGCGCAATTTTGCAGGAGCGAGAAATTAATTTCTATCTTTATTGCCGTACAACCTCCCTCCTCCTTCTTTCAGTGCAAATTGTTGTTTTTGTTCTATCAAAAGAAGCAAATAAGGGCTAATAAAGATGATGATAAGAAGGAAGCAGAAGAAGAAGAAGTGCACGAGCAGGAAAAGCAGGCGACAAGTATGTAATATTACTTTGTTCATGTTCATCTGTCTCTGTCTCTTTTTTTCGGGGCTTTTATGGAGCTTGCCCTTGAAACTTCTGTGCTGATGTAGTGCGAGACAAAGAAAACACAACAAAAAGGCACAAAGTGGCCATTTGATGAGCACTGGTATTACCAGCCAGGACACAAAGAGTACATTACTGTTTACCCTAACATCATGACAACACAAACTACAAAAATGACAACAAAGAAAAAGTAATGCAACAAAAATACACACAATTGAGTTGGCTCTTTTAGGTTCGTAGTCAGAGAGTCTACAGGTAGTAAAAACAAAGGAGAGGTAGCAAACATTTTTCTTTTCCTCATCAAAAACACACACACACACAACTTCTCACTCTTCACTTTAACTCTTTTCACAGAAAAATAAGATGAAACCACTGCACTTGTGGTGGTGGTCGACCTTGGTGAGCGAGCTAACGAGCAAAAAAGTGCACCAACAAAATCAAAATATAATCATCACTTTCATCTCGCACTCTTTCTCCCCTTCTCTTCTTTGCACAAGTTTCTCAAGCAAAAAACTCTTCTCGCGTCATCACATCACTTCTTCAAGTCGTCACCATCACATCAGGCGATCCTTTTTCACTCCATCACCACCACCAATAGTCCACCACCACCACCACCAACGTTTCAATCCTGCCTCCGACGCCGCCGACAATGCCGACACTTGACGAGCACTATTGCCAATTAATTGGCAATAAGTCAAGCCACACACTTGGACTGGTCAATATACTCGAGAGTTGAGTTGAGCAAGCAAGCAAGTAGTAAGTGATTGCCTGGCTCGATTATCGACCACCAGTAGTAGCCAGTAGTGCCTCCGTCGAGCACCTAATTTACAATGTAAATGACCCCTGCTCAATAGAAGAAGTAGAGAGGAGGAACTGATTGAAGAAGACAAACTGAGACTGTGTGGACTTTTGTCTGAGACTTTGTGTGCTGGTGGCAACTGAGTAAACAGCAGCAACAGCAGCAGAAACAGCAGCAGTTTCGGCAATTCCAAATGCACCCAAAGGGATGCAGCAATAAAAGCAGAGAAAAAAACAACAGGAAAAAATCGAGAAAGCAGGAAAACGATCAATTCAGCTTGTTTTTCCTCGTCTCTTCTTTTTCGTACATCCTTTCACCCCCTCTCTTCTGTTTGATGACACCCCGCCGACAAGCTACAAATTTTCTTCTACAAAGACAAAAAAGAAAACGAAAAGATCATCACCTCAGGAAAAGTTAAAAAAAAGTGTTACAGTGCCAAGTGCAGCGGCGTAGCTGGCAACATCAGCGACCAAATCAGTGTTTGAGCAGTCACAGCTCGATTGCACTACTTCCAATCGAATGTGGGTGGCAAATAGAGAGCAAATATACTCTGGGGAATATTCTTCTCCTCCTCTAGGTCTACAACTTTTTTCCGAAAAAAATCAGTGGGAAAAAAGAAACGGCAAATCTAATTTAAATACACACAAGCTGAAAAAAGTGCGCGCTCTCAGAGAGAAGGAAGAGAGTAACTTAATTTGCCACTACCAAATGACTCGCTGAGCACTAAGCAAGTTCTAATCAGGCAAAAGGAAAAATAATAAAAAAAACTGGAAAATTCCATCATCAAATCATCATCAATTTCGCTTTCTTTGGTTTTTTCTAATTGCAAAGCAGAGCAAAATCTAGATCACACAATTTTAATAATTCGACGCCGAATTCCAGGGGGTGAATGGAGAGAATAAAGTGATGATGGTGATGACGAAAAAGGCTGCCCACCCACCAAGCGCACAGAAGATTGCCGCTCATCGAGTTTTTTATACTTTCTACTAGAAGACAGTGTTTAGTCTACAGTAGCGAGCTGAGCTTTGGCATTCACGACACGAATCATCCACTGCACACACAATCATTTATTGACTGCATCTCTCAGGCAATTAGACAAAACTGCTGCTGCTGCTCCACACACATTCACACACACTTTTCTCACACACATCCTACTAATAAATTAATACACTAAATGCCCGTAATAGTCGCCTGAAAAGAGGAAAAAGGGAAGGGGAACACACACACACACACACACACAGACACAGTCGTCCACCTACTTTTCACACTTCTCAGCAAAAAAAGAAGAAAAGCAAAACAGTACAAACAGAGACAGTCTGTGCGAAAACACAGCAGCAGCAGCAGTGGTGCTAGCGAAGATGGTGAAAGGGAAGGGAAGATTCTTCCGTGTTGTTCCTTTTAGGGAGAAAATAAATGCTAAAATACCAAAGAGAAGATGGCGAGGGGAGGGGGAGAGGGAAGCAAATTGGCTTCTCCATCTTAATGTGTGGTAATCTAATATAAACGAAGGAGATGCCGAAGGAGACCAAACAACAAAAGCAGCAGCAGCAGAGGAATGAACGAGGATTGCAAAATAGCCCAAAGCTGAGGCTCTCGCTAAAAGCCATTTTGTGCAACTTTTATACGGTATTTGCATTAGCAGCAATGTGTGGGGCACCAGATTTTCCCCTCCCTTCCCCCTCCTCCCCTGATTGGCACATATAGCTCCCAAAGCCTAGACAGAAAGAAGAAGCAAAGCAAATCCAATAATTCCCTGTATTTATGGTACAGCAGCAGCAGAAGTAAACTAGTCAAATGACATGCAAGGAGAAGGAAAAACAAAACAAAAATGGCCACCAAAAAAGTGTACAAAAAGCATTTAGTTGGAATAAAGTAGTGTACAGACAATGTACAAGAACCACGAAGAAGACATGCTGGCATCATCTTCAAAAGAAGCAGCAGGAGCACTCACAACTCAACAGACTGGAAAAAAGGAAGATTGGGTGTAAATAAATAATTGAAAAGGACAGACGGCTGTCCCTAAACAACAACAACAACAAAATGTCGAAAACCAAAAGATGGCCCCATTTATGTCTTCTTCTCTTCTGTATGTCCGATTTCATTTCACCTACATTAGTTTTCCTTCCTTCTTTCAGGCTGCAGCTTCACTTCACTTTAGATTACTGTGTGTTCATGAATAAGGTAATAGGAAGAGAGAAAAGGTCTCGGTAATGTCTCTATCAGCATCAGCATCATCGTCAACATCGTCAACATCGTCATCGCCAACAGCAGAGACAACAGCGAAGAAACAATCAAGCTGACAGGCAAAGTTCACCACCGCCACCACCACCAACACACAGCGAGCACACTGTGATTGTGTCCCCAAATCGACGGTTGTAATCCGATTACACACACACACACGTAAAGGGCATCGAGCAGAGGACATTAGTGAGCTGTACAGTGTACAAGCTGTGTTGTACAGCGTGCTCATGACGGTCATCAGCGGTGACAGGTGGTAGCGATGGTGGCAGTGGTGGCGGTGGTGGTGATGAGAATTGCTAATGAAGTGGCCCGAGAGAAGGAGCGAGAAAGTGTCGAGAAAGTGAAACAGCAGCAGCAGCAGCTGAACTGTCAGCAGATCAGCAGCGGTCATCGGGCATTACCGCCGATATTGACCTACATATTATTCAAAGGTCCTTTGAATCAAAGGAGGAGGAGGAGGAAGAGAACAACAACAACAACAACAACTAAAAACAAGACAACAGCAGCAGTTAGTTACCGCTGCCCATCTGCCAATCGACAGACAATAGACCTTCCTTTTCTCCTGATGTTGCTCTTCTCACGAGTTCCTCACTTCACCTCACCTAATCAACATCGCAAACATGTATGCAAATCAAGTCGGCAATGATTCAAGTCTGCACTGGCAGTGAAAGTGCATTTGCATAAGCAAAACAAAGCACTTGAGCATCTAGGGAAGGAAAAGAGCATGCATCTTCCAATCTGAAGAAGAAGAAGAAGAAGAAGAAGAAGAAGCCGATCAGATTTGGCGAGATTTGTAGGTCAAACAAAACAACAGCTAAAGACAAAAGCAGCCAGCAGAAAGAGAGAGTTCATCGGCGGCGGCAATCAACACAGCACAGTTTCTCTCTCCCCAAATAATCACTTTCACTGCTAATTTCCAGCACAACAAGGAACAAGACAGCTTTGCAGCTTTTCTGTGCTTCCCGCAAAAAGCACAAACAAACAAACAAACGGAAATGAACGACAAACACAACAAACCTAAAGACGACATTTCATTCTCCAAGAGCCCGAGAGGAGGAAACACCAAACTCACACAAATCACGGCAACGAAATTGGTGCAATTACCACCGCCACCCGAAATCGCCTTATTCGGGTAAATGCGTGTGCTCTCAAAGGGAAAAAAGGAGCAAAGGAAAAACCAAACTGAAAGGAAAAAACCAAATATTGAGACTGTCACTGCTGCTGCTGCTGCTGCTGCAAATAAGAAACTATGGCGATGGGTAAACACACACACACACACACACACACACAAATGCAGACAACTTCAAAAGCTGCCTGAAAAGAAAACGACAAAGTTGATGTGAGTGTGAGTGAAGCACCAAAGCACTTCTATAAATAGTGGTGGTGGTGAAAGTGAGAAGAGACACCAAACAAAAAACCAAAAAGAGAAGAAAGACAAACAAAAGTCCAACCAAACACCGAAGACCAAGGAAATGAACAATCTTTTCCAAGAACGGGGCACACAGACACACGGAACTAGTCAGCACTACTTTTTCTTCTTTGCCAAACAAACAGTCAAAGTGAGACCAGTGCCAAGACAGTGCCACACAGACAGAACTCACCCAACAAAAGTGGCAATCGAATCAAATAAAAAAGTCAGCAAGCAGTCTGAATCGTGCTAGCTGGGGGGAAAAACTGTTGGCCAATGCAAATGAAAAAAGGGAATATTCTCCCTTTTGCCCGTCTTCTCCAGCTGTAATCTAAACAATAGAGGACAAAGTTCAGGGCAGCCTGGCTGGTGTTTGGAAACAAAAAAATGTGCACAAATAAAGAACAGATCTAAACAAAATTAAACAAAAGAAGAAGTTCAATTCCAATTCACAAGTGGTAAGGGAAGGGGAATGGCAAGACCGCCGAGACTGATTTGCAACAAAAAAGGAGCTTTTCAGCTTGTAATCAAGGCAAATTTGAAAGAAAGGAAAAGGAGAAAGAGGAGGAGGAGGAGGAAAACAATTGAATGGAACTGCAGTCTGTCGAATATAAACAGAATTTTTTTTGTTAGCAGCCAAAGGACATTCAGACAGCATAGGACTTTTAATCTAGAGAGCTGAAAAGAAAGTACGCCCAAACGCTTCAGCAAAATAGGTACACAAAGACATTAAAAATCAGACTGGCGACAAATTGTCGTCAGACGCAAACGCAATCTGGTGAATCAAATAAAAATGCAAATATCGACGGCGGCGGCGGCAACTCAAAGAGAAATTAACGAGCCGTAAATTGGCACAAATTTCCTCAATTCGCCAAGTGCTCCAAAGGGAAACACACACACACAGAGGCAGTGTTCCATCATTTTTCATCTCATCTCATCCATCCACCGTACCAGCATTCTTCAATTTAGCCCTGGAACGAGGATTCTCTCTCGCTAGTTCCTCACACAGACAACAGTCATTTCATTAGGAGAATGTGTGTGACGGGTGCAGTGACTGCTGCTGTTGCTGTTGCATTATTAAATCAAAGAGGACAATGTACCGTGACCAAATTAGGAACAGCACAAGAAGCAGCAGCAGTAACAGCAGCAGCGAGTGTAGAGCGAAAAATCGAGAGCATATGAATAAAATATTAGCGCGGCAAAAAAAAGAAGAAGAAGAAGAAAGTCGTCAAAAAGAGTCAAGAAGCAAGCAAAAGAAGAAGCCCTAAAGTGTCACCTCTCAAACCTCGACATTCCCTCTCCGCCTTGAAATATTATTTTTTAAAGAGACGTGTCAGTCTCTTCAAAGTTAACTAACCGGCTGTCTGCTGAAAAAGTGGATTCCCGGCTAAGAAACCTGGTTTCCCGGACACACACACAGACAGAGAGAATCTTCAACTCAATTTCAAATTACTTATTCAGCTCGCAGATTGCTGAAGCCAGCACTTTTGTTGCCGCTGCTGCTGCTGAAGAAAGCAAAAAAGTTGAAAAAGACTACTTTTTAAATCGATATTAAATTAGAAATGCAAAAACAAAGACTAAAACTTAATAACAAAACGCACAGCCAAGACAAGTGAGGAGGGGAGGGAAGGGGAAAGAAACAAGAAGAAGGCTAAATTAAATTGAAAACTTTCCCACATTTAATTTGGTCGTAAAAGAGAGAACGCTGAGACTGAGACTGAGACTGAAGGACAACACATTGGCTAAAAAGTAACCAAAGTTGTGAAAGCTATGCTAGCTAGCTTTTAGCATCAAGCGAAGAAGAAGAAGAAGACGTCCAGCAGCTCACAAATTGATCCAATAAAAGCAAATAGAAGAAACTGAGGACTGAAAAGTGAGCACAAGTGTTCAACACTGTGTCTGTGTGTTTCAATTCAACGGTCAAGCACACACACACACACACACAGCGAGTGAGTTGCCGATGACCTTCGATGTGTCACATTAGTGTCTCAGAGTGCTCACACAGAGTGCAGTCTCGTTAGGGCGAAGAGTTACGAGGCCTGAGCGAAAGTAGTGCACACGTAGCTGCTACTGCTGCTGCACATATTTGGAAGATGTGGACGAGATGTGAAAGCAAAGCAAAGCAAATGCACTTACCGAAATGCTGCTGTTGAAATGTTGTGAGAAGAAGGCAAAGAAGTAGTTGAAGTAGAAGTCGGTGAAGAAGTCTTCGCTGGCGAATGGTAATGACGATGATGACGATGATGATGGAGTGAGTGAGACTCGCGATGCTCGCCTTCTGTCTTTCACACCTTCTTCTTCAGCTTCTTACAAAACTGCCTTTGATGCTCCGCTTGATCGAAGTAAAGTATCGATAACAAACGATGTGACGAGGATGACACAAGATAGAGGTGCACAGAAGAGAGTAATGTAACAAGTACACTGTAACTAGAAAAGTTCCTTTGCCCCTTAGCAGACGACGACGACGACGACGACGATCTTTCAACTTCGACTTCAGCACTGTTTTTTATCTCTAATGTCTTCTCATTTCTTTCTAGACAAAACAACAAATAAAAGAAGAGGCAGACGTTATTAGAAATATTATTATTAGCGCAAACAATGATATCGTACCGTAGGAGTAGTAGTAGTAGCTGTTGTTGTTGTTGTTGTTGTTGTTGTAGAAGCTCTTCTTCTCGAGAGAGAGAGAGAGAAAGAGAGAAACAGTCGGCGACAAATCTTTTCCTTTGGTTGCTAGGCTTCTTTTAACAATTTTTGTGCTGGTGCTGGGGTATTGAAGTGGCTGTGAAGAAGGATTGCCACACACACACAAGTCCGTTAGTAGACGATGATGATTACTACCACCACCACTTTTTTATTATCTAATCAGCAGTTATTTGAAGTACTTTACTCCTTCTTCTTCTTCTTCTGTCGGCTTCAAGTGGGCTGTAAAAATAAAATCATTTCTCGCAATCTTGTACTCGGCTGGCAAAGAAACAGAAGCAGAAGAGGCAGAAGACGAAAACAAAACATCAGCAGCAGTGGCAGCCACCAACAGTCCACAGAGGACGTAAGTGCAAGCAGTCGCTCAGCTGTTTACGTTTACGCAACGGCAGCAGAGTGTGTGCGCTTGCTCAAAGAGATGATTGCACCAGGGCTTCCCTGCAACCAGGATTCTCCTACTCTTGACTCAAGGATTCTGAAAATATCATTGTTACCATATCTCACTGCCATTGTGATTGAGGGGCCTCGTCATTCCCTTTGTCATCATCATCATCATCAGCATTGACGTCAGCACCGGTGGTGAATATTGATCAGCAGCAGAGGCAGCAGCCAAGGCACCGCTTCCAAGTTGTACAATACACCTGTACCGGTTTTTAGGTAACAGTACCTCTGTGTGTCTGTTTGGTCGTAGGAGTTGTTTTGTTGCTGACTGACTGACTGACTGGCTTTTCTTGTTTATGTCTCTGCCAGGTCTTTTTCCAATTCTTGTGATCACCACCATTACCATCACCACCACCGGCACCCAAACAAACATCAGCTGAGCATTTCGAAAACTACCATCACCACCTTCATCATCACCAGAAGATTGACCTTCTTCTGCTCTCTTTTCCTCTTGTCCTCTGGTCACTTTACTTGGTTTTCTACTTCAAGCACACAAAGATGGCTGCCAATCAGTCACAGCAATCACCACCACCACCAGTGACCACTGAGTCGCTATCAAAGACCTCGACCCCGACCACCACTGCCCGGTGGCCGAAGTTGCTGACGCTCGATTCAGCCAACGTAGCTAATCCCTCGCTCAAGTGGCGCCTAGGCTCCCGCTTTGTGGTGCCCAGCGTCGGCCTCTTCAGCAGCGCCTGGATGAACCTGGCGAACAGCAGCACCGTCCACCACGCCGCCGTCCTCTACGAGGCCCTCAACCAAAATTACCTCGCCTCTCGGGCCACCCGAGCTCGCTCCAGCAGTTTCTGGTTCTTCTCCAACAGTCACAGCAGCTCCCAAATAGAACGTCGCCCACTGCTGACGTACAGCAACCACGCCAGCTGCCTCGACGACCCGCTGATGTGGGGCGCCCTCATTCCACTTCGGTGGCAGTTCAACTCAGATCGCCATCGGTGGTCCGGGGCCGCCGCCGAGGTCTGCTTCAGCAAGCGCTGGCACTCGATCTTCTTCAGCCTCGGGAAGACCTTTCCCATTATTCGCGGAGAGGGTAAGTGAGAATTTGTTGATGTTATTATGTTTCTAACCCTTCCTCTCATTTCAAAGGCATCTACCAGCCGGCCATGGACTACGCCGCCCGGCTGATGCGCGCCGGCCAGTGGCTGCACTTCTTCCCCGAGGGCAAGGTCATCCCCCGGCCGGAGAACTCCGATCCCGACCTCCTGCTCTTCCGCTTCGACGACCAAGGGCGGCCGGTGGATCTGCGGAAGATTCGCGAGGCGGAGGAGGCCGCTCGAGAGGCGCTGCTGGCCTCAGCAACTAAAAGTGGTGACCAAAAGGCGGAGCTCTCCTTCACCGACTCCTTCTTCCGCTCGAAGCTGACGGCGCCGCACTCGCATCCCGCCTCTGCCACGCCCTCCTCTGGTGATTCTCTAGTGGCCGACTACTCGCTCAAGTGGGGCATTGCCCGCCTGATCATCGAGCACGTGCTGGGCGAGGGCTCCGGCGAGGACCGGGACTATGGGCGGTACCACGAAAGTGGCAAGGACCTGCAGACATCACAGGGCTCTCAGCTAGTCAGTTTGGAGGAAAACTTGGAGGCTTCCTCATCCACAAATGACGTCCTCCCCGAGGTGGACCTCCTGCCCATCTACCACATCGGCATGGACGACGTCCTCCCGACGAAGAAGCCCTACGTCCCCCGGCTCTTCCAGCGGGTCACCTTCCTCGTCCGCCCCGAGGGGCCGATTCGCATTGACCGCGACTTTCTGCTGCGCCTCTTTGGCGAGGACTCCGCCGCGAAAATTCAGTCTTCTGCGCTCTCCCTCACCGAGAAGCGCATCCGCCTGATGGCCTACCTCGAGGAGGAGCTGAACAGCCTGAAGGACAAGGCGCAGTGGCTGCACGACCGCCTGCAGCAGCCGCTAAACGCCTCCTTTGAGGAGGTCAAGGAGGAGAGCTGATGAGGAAGATGTTGTTATTATTATTATTTAGCCACCTGAAACCTCTGGTCCAAAACCTCACTTGAGCACTTACCTTCACCTGAGCTGTGAACTCTTCTTTATCTTCACCTTCACCACAACTGCACCACCGCCTTTTAGAAAGCCCTTCTTTCACTAAACTATCTCCTTAACACCTTCACAAAGCACGCTGCTACTATCTCTCTCTCTCTCTCTCTCTCTCTCTCTCTCTCTCTCTCTCTCTCTCTCTC
>JAALOO010000725.1_pt1 | contig 27459 bp, 32 predicted proteins | sample 7257641 | NCBI WGS metagenome assembly JAALOO01 (sample SAMN14085613, study PRJNA598686) | mite metagenome | biome: ENVO:01001000; feature: ENVO:01001002; material: ENVO:01001226; isolation source: single female mite from University of Michigan culture on fish food culture... ...
CTGTTGTGCCTGTTGACCTGGACAACACCTCCAATCGACTCGTTTTGGCCTGCTAATGAGCAGTCTGGGCTCCTGTAGCCCCAACACTCCATCTCTGCCCGCTTGTCCAGAGAATTTTTGTAAAAAATTACGAGCGCATTTTTTTGCAACAACAACTTGTATGCGTCAATTGCATCAAAAATGTCTTATCGTCTGATCAGAATACTCAAGTGCGCATCATGCGGTGGAAAGCGTCCATCATCAGACAGTGTCCACCACTGCTGACTGGAGAAGCCCCAAGCCTTGAGTAATGTGCGCTCACAGGTGTAGAAACAAGTATGTGCACGGCCACCAACTTGAAACACGAGTGTATTTCGATGATACTAACATTATACTCTAAAATGGCATTTTGATTCTCTCCGAATTGTCCTTGCCAGATTTCGCCGTAGCTAAACGTGATTCAGCCACCTATCAGAGTGGCGCACAAGTCGATGTATTTAATCTAGCGGACGACACTTGAAAACTGGCCGACTATCAAGTGACACTCTGAAATTTAGCATTTTCACTATCATTTTTGGAATCTTGCTGTCGGAAATCAACAGGAGATATTTTTTACCACAAGAAGGCTACAAGAGGGTATAAAAGAGAGAGTCTCAATTTTCGTTAAACTGAAATTTTCAAAATGACAACCTACACTGACAAGGGCGTCAAGCCGGCCAAGGGCAAGTTTCTCAACTTTGACCATGTGAGCTTCATCGTGGGCAATGCCAAGCAGGCTGCTTCCTACTATTGCGTTCACATGGGCTTTCAGGTGCGTATTTTTCATCACCTACTGCCCTACTAATCGCCCATTCACCTGCAGCCACTGGCGTACAAGGGCCTAGAGACTGGCTCACGAGATTTGGTTGCCCACGTGGTGCGCCTCAACAATATTGTCTTTGAATTTACGTCACAGCTAAATCCCGAGCACGGGCCGCTCAGTGATCATCTGATCAAGCACGGCGACGGCGTCAAGGTGGTGGCCTTTGCAGTCGAGGACATTGACTTTATCGTCGAAACGGCGCGAGCAAGGGGCGGCAAAATTGTGCAAAATGTAGTTGAAGCCAAGGACCAGTTTGGCTCGGTCAAGACGGCCATTATCCAGACGTACGGCGACACGGTGCACAAGCTCGTTGACCGAAGCAACTACAAGGGCTCATTTCTGCCCGGCTACAAGGGACCAGAGCTAAAGGTTAAAAAAAGATTTCACATTGACATTACTAACCCCCTTTTGCCCACCACAGATTGACTGCCTCCTGCAGACGCTGCCCCCGGTCAGTCTGCTGTACATTGATCACTGTGTGGGCAACCAGCCCGACAATGAAATGGAAGGCGTGGCGAGCTGGTACGAAAGGGTGCTCGGTTTTCACCGATTCTGGTCAGTGGACGACAAGCAAATTCACACCGAGTACTCGGCACTGCGCTCCATCGTGGTGGCCAACTGGGAGGAGACCATCAAGATGCCCATCAACGAGCCGGCCGTGGGCAAGCGCAAGAGCCAGATTCAAGAGTATGTCGACTATTATGGCGGCGGCGGAGTGCAGCACATTGCCCTGCGAACAAATGACATAATCAGCAGTAAGTCAATCGAGTGAAATGCATAAATTGCCCAGTGTAACTTGTCCCCCCCACAGCCATTGTCAACCTGCGAAAGAGAGGAGTAGAGTTTTTGCAAGCTCCCAAGGTGTACTATGACAAAATCAAGGAGCAGCTCAAGCACAGTCCGACCAAGGTGGTCGAAGACATGGCGCGTCTGGAGGAGCTGAGCATCCTGGTGGATTACGATGAAAATGGCTACCTGCTGCAAATTTTCACCAAGCCAATGCAAGACAGGCCGACCTTGTTTCTCGAGGTGATTCAACGACGCAATCACCAGGGCTTTGGTGCAGGCAATTTCAAGACTCTTTTCGAGTCGATTGAAATGGAACAAGAGCGCCGAGGTAACCTGTAAATGTCCTGTTATTACAATGCTAAAATTAAAAATGTCGCAAAATGCTTTCGACACAACTGGACAACACACGACTATATGCACATTGTTTTTGTGCCAGTGCCAAAATTGTTTTGATTGCACTTGCAAGGTGCACTTTTGGCCGACAACCTGCATTTCATCATTTGTTTTACCAAAAATGTGGCCAAGATGGACAATCTTCAAGATCCTTGCTGCCCTCGTACTGACCACATTCCAGCCGTCCACGTGCTGGGACGACAACCCGGAAAATGCCATGCTCTTTGAGGTGATAGAGGGCCAAGTCGAGTGCGAAAACTTTACCTACTACATTGTCGACGGCCGCGACAACACCATACTAGTCAACTTGACATCCCTCTCGGGCGACTGTGATTTGTACATTAGGCAGGCGCTGCAGCCTGGCCAGTATCCGCCAAACCCAAGTGTAGAGACGCACAGCTACGACTTGGCCAGCACTACCTGCGGCCAGGACGTTGTCCTCATCCCTTCAGCCCTTGTCAGGCCCTTTTCCATTGGCATCTACGCACACCCCTCTCATCACCAGTGCACGTATCGCTTGGAGATTTCCGCAACGCCCGTGGAAAGCAATGAAATTGCCAACGAGCTTGAATGGAGCGACCACGACCAGCCAAACAGTGTGCCAAACCAGCAAGCCAGGTCGTCGGCATCCAAACAGCAGCAGCAGCAGCAAAACCAACACCAAAAACAAAAAACACACAAGGGCAGCAGCGATTTTGATTCCTTTATCGAACTGCTAATCAACTTTGCAATCCAGTTTATTGGCTTTCTCTTTGAGATTATTGTATAATGTCCTTGCTGCAATACTAACAACGCTCAAAAAACTTGTACAGCTCGGTAATGTTGGTCAGTGTGAAAAATGAGCCCTTGGTTCGTAGTTCACCAGACGGAATCAGCAACGTCTTGTACAGGGGAAAAAAGAGGCGCTCCACATTGCTGGCCCACGCCTTGTGCTCTTGTTCAGTGGTGGCCCGTTTTGGCGGGCGAGCATAAAAAATGGCCAGTTGCATGGATATTTCGTGCAGGCAGGGCACCTCGTCTTGCCAGTCAACCAGTGTGGCCAGCTGGTACAAGAGACTGGGCAAAAAGGTCATGACCGGCATGTGGCCCTTGACTATCCAGGGAATGGCTTCAAGAGTCGCCTTTTCCGCGTCAATTTTCAGCGAAAAGTAATCCTTGAGCATTAGGTGTTGTTCCAGCATGGGCTGGATAATCTTGTTTGCCTCCTCGGTGACGTTGGCAACAGCCGGCTTGTGGTGGCGTAGGTAAATGGCGACTAGCTCGGCAATGGGCAGAGGCTTTTGAAACTCGATATAGTCAAAATTTCCAAAATCAACGAGAATCGATTGATAAAAGAGCTCTTGATTTAGTGGGCGAATGGTGACCAGTACCAGGTCGAGCTCGTGCTGCAGCAGCATCAAGTTTTCATCCACGCATCCGACAAAGGTTGCCTTGAGCAGCAAATCAAGCAACGTCTGATCCCTTTTCGAGTAGACGGCGTTTTGCAAAATGAGCGTGCTCCTAGAGGCGGCGACATTTTAGTAGTAAAAAGTGTAGTACCTTGGAAAAGCTTACTCTAGTTTGAGGATTCGTCGGTGCTTGGGCTCCATTTGGCGTTGAGTAATGTAGTGGTCAATGCGCTGCTGATACGCATCGGTTCTGACTTGAAACTGTGGTCGCACAGTGTTGGTCTTTTGATTTGTGCTTGCGGGCTTTTTAGGGGCAGTTGAAGCCCTTTTGGCAGGAGCAGCATCGTCACGAGTTGTTTCATTGTTTAAAACGAGCAAACCATTCAATACCTGGCTCAATCGACGACATTTTTCGGCAATTTGTTGCTCAAGAGCGCCTACATCGTCTTGATTGGCAAGCCTACAAAAAAAGCATTACACAATGAATAATGCCAAGACTAGTTACCCAAGTTTTTTCCGCATTTGTTCAAGTTGATCTTGTTGATGGGCCACATTTTGGGTGCACGACACTTGGAGTCTTTTTGCCTCGGCAATTGCCCGATTAAAGTTTTGATAATCATTTTCGAGTTGTTGATTTGTTTGCTTGAGCAGCTCCAAATCTTGCAAAACAGAAGCGACTGGATCGCCTTCCGCCATGACTTTTGCAACAATGAGGCAAAAGTTTTGAAATTCAAATCCTGGCAAACAATCCGTCGAGGCAAAACACGCGCGCAGACCAATCAGTCTTGTGTTTCTTCTTGTCCACAGAGGACGAGCATGCCAATCCAATTTTTTTTGTTGATTATACATTTTACATCTACTACTACTATATAAATGCGCATACATGACTTTTGTACCCGAAACTTGCCTCCTCACCGCCAATCGCACACATGTAGAAAAAAAATTGTCGAGCAAGCACTTTTATCAGTCCAGCATATCGTCTTGTCTTCCAAGGTACTGGTCATGTGCATTTGTTTATATGCCCATTACTGACAGTCGCACCAGTTATCAAGCCTTTTCACTTTTGACATTTTGCAACTACAATTCCCGTCTAGCGGCGTGATACTTGAATCGCGTAAGTTGCAAGTTTTATCCATTTTTTACAATCACTCTTGTACTCACACTCTTCTCTTGTTACTCTTGCTGCAGAATGGCGACCATCAACAGCTACGTTTGCGTAGCAATTCTCTGCTTTGTCAATTTGCTCAACTACATGGACCGGTTCACAATAGCTGGTGTCCTCGATGAAATCAAAAAGTACTTTGAAATCAACGACGCCACCGCCGGCCTCCTGCAGACCGTCTTTATTTGCTCATACATGGTCTTTGCACCCGTGTTTGGCTTTCTCGGAGACCGCTACTCTCGCAAAATCATCATCATCTTTGGTGTCCTCTTTTGGAGCAGCGTCACACTCTTGTCCTCCTTTGTGCAGCCCCATCATACGGGCCTCTTTTTCCTCTTTCGAGGCCTGGTGGGCATTGGCGAGGCGAGCTACTCTACAGTGGCGCCCACCATCATTGCCGATCTATTTGTCGGCAAGAAACGGTCCACAATGATTGCCCTCTTTTACTTTGCCATTCCAGTTGGCTCCGGCCTTGGCTACATTGTTGGCTCTCAAATGGCCAGCATCTTTGGCTCCTGGCACTGGGCCCTTCGCTTCACGCCCACCTTTGGTCTGCTGGCCGTGGTCGGCTTTCTTTTCATCACCGAGCCAGAACGAGGAGCCATGGAAAGTGAACGTTACCAGCCTCCAGTACAAGACGAGCAAGAGCCTTCTTCCACTGGATTCAGATCCACCCTTGCGAGCCTACAACGGGACGCCGCTTACCTCGTCTCGGTGCCCACTTACGTGCTCACAACGCTGGGCTTTACGTGCGTCAGCTTTTCCATTGGCGCACTTTCCTGGTGGGCGCCAACCTTTATGAAACTCGCCATCAAGGACAGCACCACTGAAAGGCAAGCACCCTTTTGCCATGTTGCTACTCAAATTACTTACTCTCCCTTTTTTCTGCAGCATCAGCTTCATCTTTGGCGCCATTGCTTGCGTGGGCGGCATCCTCGGCGTTCTCATGGGGTCACTCTCTTCACAATACTTTCGCCAAAAGTACCCCACTGTCGACTCGTACATTTGTGCGATCGGCGTCTTTACCAGTATTCCCTGTGCCTTTCTCACCATTTTCATTGTCAAGAGCCACCCAACCATTGCCTGGATCAGCATCTTTCTGGCCATCACCTTTCTCTCCACCAACTGGTCAGTGACGGTGGACATTTTGCTGTACGTCATTGTGCCCAACCGGCGGTCATCCGCTCAAGCGCTGCAAATTTTGACCGCCCATATCCTTGGTGACGCCAGCAGTCCCTTTATCGTCGGCGCGGCAAGTTGGCTCCCCTCTTCTTTTCGCTCTATTCTTACACACCATTCTCTCTCTCCCTCTAGATATCAAGCGCCATTTCTAAAGATAGCAAGGATGAAAATGTCGTCTTTTCCAGTCTTTCCTACGCGCTCTACTTGACTCCCTTTGTTCTCATTTTCGGGGCATTGTTTTTCTTTTTCAGTGCCCGCTTTTTGCTCAAGGACGAAAGCCGCTGCAAGCATGCACTCGGCGGCTCAGAGTCGGCCCTCTCCTCAAATGGTATCAGTATAGAGTTTGACACGCAGCCCCAGCCGGCCATTGCCTATGATAATGACAGCTACCTGCATGTACCGCTCGGCAAATGAGTTGTTCTTGTTGTTGATGTTTCACTAGTATTTATTTATTTATACAAATCGTGTTGCAACAGTTGCCAATAAATGTACACCAACTAAAATTGTTGCTCTTTTTCCGTGCAGATTCTAGTCCCAACTTGAGGGCAACGACCACCGAAGTGTCGACACTAATGGCCAACTCCAACACCAATCTCATTCAACGGGTGGTCGACTACAGTGATTCGCAGTCGGCGGCAACCACTGGCTACGCATAATCAGGCGCCCAGGTAGCCTATTCCCTGTTCTCCACTAGCGCAGCTTTTTTATTACCATTTATTACTTTACTACTTTGTACTTGACAACAATAAAAAAACAAACGAGTATTGAGACTTGTGTGCGCGCGAGTGACAAAACGAGCGACACTGCCGCCGCCGCCGCCGCCGCCTACTGCTCCTTGGTGAGCACGACCCTGCTAATCTTGCGGCCAATCTGGCGAATGGGCTTGATGGGGTTCATGTTCTTAATCTTTTGGTAGACGACCAAAAAGGTGGTAAAGAGATTTCCAAGCGAGATAATCAGGTACATGAACGAAACGACGGGCACCTGCCACTCGACGCAGTTGGGATCGTACATAAACATTTGGTAGCAGCTGTAGAAAATGTAAAACTGCAAGACGTAGCCGACAAAGAGGAATGGCAAGAGAAAGCTCAGCCCCTTCCACATCCACGTGTGAAAGCCCTGAATGGTAATGTCCATCGAGTAGCGCTCGCCCAGGGCTCGCAGACGGTACAGGCAGCCGTACTGGTAGTAGTACTGCAAAAACTGGAGAAAGCTCGTGTAGCAAATGTACGTCAAAAACTGAAAGCGAAACTTTTCGTAGCTTGATCCATCGGGCCTAGTGAACAATCAAATTTAGCAATTGAAACAAGTCGAGACTCGGGTACTACTAACCAAACAACCAAAATGCCAGTGGTAATCGAGGTGAGAAAGTGAATCGCTCGCCACCAGCCCTTGATTCTAGAGCCATTCACCACGAGAATGCTCTCTCGAATAGTCAGAGTGCAGTGGTACCACACGAGCATAAAGTGCAAAATGGAATCGAGTGCTCTGTAAAAATTGGGCAATTAAAAGCTGTTGAAACATGGCAGCGGTACGTACCGAAATTCGGCAAAAATGTTGACAAAACTTATGACCAGAAGAATGCTGGTGACAAAGAGCTTGAAGCGCTCGTACTGCTCCTTGTAGTCGAGGCGTGACTTGCGATCCAGGTGATTGACATTGATTGAGCCCAGCACCACATTGAGGTAGAGGCCATTGGGTTTGGGCAAACCACTCTCTACCTCCTTTATTTGCGACCACCTATTGGCAATTCGCTCTTCAATTGGTCTAGTGTCGGCGCCTTCTCCATGTTCCTTTTTATGTCTGCATTGAAAAGGGTTAGTTGGTTGGTCAAAAGGCGTCAACACCCAAAACTTACCGCTTTAGTGACTCTCGTATTTGATTGATGCGGTACTTTTGGTGCTTAATCTCCTTGAAGCACTCGTTTTGGTGCCTCTGCATCTCAATGATGGAGCGGTTAAAGTTGCGTTGAGCATCTTCAAGACGCTGGTACTCTTGATCAAGTGAATCTAGCTCTTCAGACTGCGCTGCAAGACTGGCAGTCTTGGAATCTACTGACGACAGGTCGGCCATGACTTGCTAGTGTTGCGACTTGCAATGATCCGCAGTGCAACACTTTAACTCGAGTGGACAACAACAACAGCACAAATGTAAACAAATAAAACGAGAAAAACGGCCAGTCAGCGAGTACTCGGCCAGTGTGATTGAGCATCCGAGTACCCAAACGACAGTGATTAGTGGACCTTCAACGTGTTGGTGGCAACGATGCACGACGATCGAGTGGCCAACAATGCGACGAGAAAAAGAAACGATGATTACCTCAACATGCCAATCAATGAAATCGTCAGCATTGGGTCGATGTGAACGTGCACACTGTCTGTGCTGCTGCTGCTGTCGCCGCTGCTGTGCCGTTGAACAACAAGGCGCTGCAGCAGCGCTGCCGCCCAATGGGTGGCGCCCACGTCAATGTGCCGCAGTGTTCAGCGAGCAAATGAAACTGAAACGCTGATAAGGACTAGTCGTAACGAGTGCCGAGGACCACCGAGTACTGACACTGAAATCTAAAAACAGCCCACCAGCAATCGTCTGCTCATGTAGGGCACACATGCATCCCCGTTATCTGTAAAGACCAATCAAAGCAACAAGCATTTATTCAACGGCTACAGTGATATCACAACAGTTAAACTTCCTTGAGGTTGGAGGGCAGCGTGTCGTCAAACTCCTCCTCCTTAATCTCGCACTTGGCAATGGCCTTTTTCATCTTGGCGACGCAGTCTGCCAGCGAGCCCGCCGCCCCCGAGTCCAGCGCTTTGAGGCACTTTTGGTAGACGGGCGATTCTGGGTCTTTGAGCTTTAGCATGGCCACCAATGCCTGCTCAGCGTGCACTCGCACTGCCGTGTTCTTTTCTTTGCAACAATTGACCAGGAGCGGAACTATTGTGCGGTAGAGAATAATGGGAAACTCGCTTCGCCGGTTGGCCCAGAAAATGGTCGACACTGCCACGGCCTGCTTGACGTCATTGTTGGAGTTGTTCATTCCCTAAAGGATAAAAAAGGATAACAAATTAGGCTATCACAAAAGCTCGCTCGCTTACCCTGGCATAGGCCGCCACCAGAGGCTGCATAGGCAGCACCTTATTCTCCAGGCAGTGGTCAATTATGTACGCCGCCGTCTTGATGCCGCTGACAATGATGGGCACATTGGTCGAGGTGATAAAGCTCAGCGTGACACTGTACAGCTGCTCGCCCCACTCGTACTGCTCCGACATGAGGCGATTAAACGAGTCCTTGAGGGCGATTCGCATTACAATGGAGCGAAAGTGGCGAATAGTCCACAGCTCCTTTTGATTGTCGCTCATCAGGTGCAGGTGCACAATGGTCGACAGGTCCTTGTCGTCCATTGCCGCACAGAGCGCCCCCAGGCACGAGGCGGCCGTCACGCGGTACGAGTCAATGGTGCTCTCCTTTTCGCCCGAGACAATCTCAATAATCTGGTGGTGAATCTCCTTGGAAGCTCGCTGCCCGGCCGAGGAGATGGCCAGTCGGAGGGCGTAGTAGGACGTCTCTCGCATGCACAGCTCATTGTGGGGGGTGTTTTTGAGCAGCGTCAAGAGCTCGCCGAAAAACAGGTCAATCTTGGCGTGAACCGTGGCAAAGCGGCTCAGCGACACGGCCGCCTGAAGGCGCACGTTTCGATTTGCGTCGCCCAGAGATCGCATGAAAAAGACCTGAATCTGCGGGTAAAAGGGCTTCAGCTGGGCGCCGGCTTTGAAAATCATGATGGAGAGAATGTCGCTAATGGTGGCCTTGATGCTGTTGGAGATGCGGTCGGCGACGATTCGCAGCAGCGGCCCGGTGATGCCCATGACGGAGGGCTTGAGCGCCTCCGGACTGGCGTGCTTGATAATGTCGCGGTACCCGGTGGCGCCGTACTCTTTGACATCCATGTTGGGGTTGAGCAGCGCCTCCTTGAAAATGTTCATCATGGGGAGGATGCCCTTGTTGGTGGTAAAGCCCGGCAGAATGACATTGTCCTTGCTGTGCTGCTCACTCGACTGCTGGCCGAGGTGGGCGACATAGTCGCTGATGGTGTAGCGCAGGGCGTTGGAAATTTCCGCCACCATTTCAATCTGCTCCTTGCTGTCCATGGTCTTGGTGAGGGCGTGCAGCGCCTCAATCGACTGGTTGAGGATAAACTCGTCTTCCGAGGAGAGCATAAAGACCAGTCCACGCCACAGCTGCGAGCGGTAGCTGGAAATGTTGGCCGGCTTGGAGTGCACGCAGTAGGTGACAATCAGCGTGGTGGCCGCTCGGCGAATGTTTAAGTCATCCGAGCTGATGGACTCCAACAGGCAAATGACCACCGATCGGGAGCCATTCTCGTCGGAAATGGACGCCACGACAGAGCGACAGTATTCAAGTTGCTAAAAAAGGGGGAAAATGTCAGCATTTTCAACACTTGTAAAACAACAAACCTGTTCATATTCGGGAGTGCCAAACGAGGCGCTCAGGGCAGACAAAATGGCGGGAATAATCTTGGGCAGGTACTTGGAGAGAGAGTCACCTGCGACCGAGGAGATAAACGACAGTGCTCGCGTGTTGACTGGCTCGGCAATTACCTGAAGGGTAAACAAGTTAAACACACAAAACACACACACACTCGCCGACAAACCTTGGGAACCAGGTAGGGCAAAATGACCTTGCTCTTGAATGAAATCATGTTTCGCAGCGTGTCCAGCGTCTGCTCCACCGCATTCGGGTCGTCGAGGCTGTCAACGAGGTTGGCGAGGATGCCATCCAGTGCCTTGGTGCCAATCGCCAGGTAGAGCTGGTCAAAGGTCTGCGCGGCGGCCTGGCGAACCTCGGGCAGCTCGTCAAAGAGCGCCTTCTTCACCGTGGGAATGAGACTCTCGGCAAAGGCCTGCACCATCTCCTTGCTCGTCGAGGCGATAATCTCGCTCAGGCCAATGCACACGCCCTGGCGCTGGTCGGCGCGCTCCGACTCCAGTCCCTCCTCGAGAATGGGAATAATCTCGGGGAGAATTCGCTCGCCCAGCTTGCGCACCAAATCGCCCAGCGTCCTGGCGGCCACCTGCTGCCGGTCGCTCGAGTTGCTGGCCAGGCCGCCGAGGAGCAGCGAAAAGAGGACGGGCAAAATTTCTCGCAGCGTCCGGGGAGTGTTGGTGACCACCACCTTCCAGACGTGCAGAGACGCCTGGCGCACCTGCAGCGCCACATCAGAGCGGCCCATGTACAGCCCAGAGAGAATCGTGTTGCGTCGGTCCTCGCCAAAGGCATCCAGAATGGCCTTGTGCGACTGCTCCGTGCCAAAGTTGTCGTCCTCGCTGTGCGACTCGGTGGTCATCTTGCCCGTGACGCCGATAATCTTAAAGAGCAGGTCGCCCAGCAGCTGCACCGAGCTGTAGCGAATTCGCCAGTTGTCATCAAAGAGGCCGCGCTCCAGCTCGGGCAGCAGTAGCTGAATGGCCGTCTCCGCGTACATGTTGACAATTTGCTGGCCCGCTCGGAGAGAGGTTTCGCGCACAAATTCATTTTCATCCGCCAGCGCCTTCAAAATGGGATTGACCACCTGAGAAATGTAGGCGGCAAAGTGCTGCGTAAAGACCAGCGGCAGGTAGATGAACATCATTATGTAGCCGTCCTTGACGTGCGGCGGCACGTCGGTGCGCTCCGTGATGGCGATAATTTCCGGCATAAAGGTCTGCAGGCTGTTGACGCCCAGGCCGCCGAGCACCTCGGACAGGCCCTGCGCCGCTCCCGACCGATCCACCGAGCTCATCTCCGAGATGAGCATGCTCTTGAGCCAGGGCAGCAGGTCGGCGAGAATCTCCTCGCCCAGACTCTTGACCATGGCGCCGAGAGCGCGCGCAGTGACGCCGCGCACCTCGGGCACCGGATCGAGGAGCGAGTTTTTGAGGCCGGGAATAATGGACGGCAGATAGGGCGACAGGTCCTTGCTCTTGGTGAGCGCGTTCATGTTGCCGATAATCTGCGAGGCCATTTTGCGCGTTTCAGTGGAGCGATTGAGAAAGGCTCGCTCAATGACGGGCATAATGAGGGCGAGCGAGGGCGGGTCAATGACGTGCACAAACTTCATGGTGAGCATCGTGTTGAGGCTGGTGTTGGTCTTGTTGGCCGGATCCTGCAGCGCCTCCAGCAGCGTCGGCACAATCGCCTGAATCTCGGGGTTCTTGATCACCGAGCCAATCTGCTTGAGTGCCTGCGCCGCAGAGCGCTGCACCTTGGGGTGCGAGTCGGTAATGACGTCCATCAGCTTGGGGACAATCTTGGGCAGACACTGCGAGAGCTGCTTGGGCGCACAGTACGCCATCGAGCCGAGCAGCTCAATGGAGCTGGTCTTTTTGCGCCACGAGTCGTCCTCCAGGGCGGTCAAAATGGCCGGGTAAATGAGCGTCACGCCGGGAGCGCTCAGCTTGGACATGATCACCTTGGCGCTGTCATCGGCCGCCTGGCGCACGCGGACGCTCGAGTCGCCAAAGCAGTCGAGGAGGTGCGGCAGAATGTGGACAATGTACGGCTCAAAGAGGCGGCCCAGCATGGAGGAGAGCATCTCAAAGGCAAAGAGCGCCCCTTCGCGATTGTTGGGCTTGTCCTTGGCCTGAATCGCCTGCGTCAGGGCGTCCATGATGCCCAGCTTGTTGAGCGAGAGAATGCCCAGTCCCTTGACGATGCCGGCAATGCCGTAGGCGGCGCCCTTTCGCTCGCCGTAAATTTCCGACTCAAAGAGAAATTGAAGCAGCTTTTGAAGGAGTGCCGGCGCGTCGTCGATAAACTTGGGAATCAGGTACTGCAGGCAGTTGGCCACCGCCTCCTGGACAATCTGCGACGGGGTGGACAGTGTCTCCACCAGTTTGCTGAGAATGGGCTTCAGTTTGGGATTGCTGCCGTCAATGTGCTTGGCCAGCGTGCCCATAAAGATGATGACACTCTTGCGCACCAGGTCGTTTCGGTGGTCGTCAGGGGCTGAATCGAGAAAGACCTCAAACACATCCAGCAGGTAGTTGACATTGTTCTTTCCGTGAAAGTCAATCAACTGACAGCCGGCTTCGAGCATCACATTCCGAACTGACTCATTGTTGTCGCTCAGGGCAGAGGGAATGAGAAACTTGATGAAGCTCTTCACTTGATCGTCGGAAAAGTATTCGGCGATGTTTTTAAAGATACACGCAACGGCCAGTCGCTGCTCGTAGTGATCGACGTGATCCTTTGCCAACGGCCGTCCGAAAGCGTCCGTCGAAGGAACCGACGCCTTGGCCTTTTCACTGTAAAACTTGGTCAGCTTTTCATAAAACTCGCCCAGCCGTTCAGGGTACTGCTTGAGAAGGAAGCGATAAGCCTCTGACACGGGCACCACGAGCACTGCATTGGCATTCTCAATGTCGTCCTCGAGAATGGTCTCCAGCATTTTGCCGCTCGTCTCAAAGGCGCATCGCTCAAATATCTGATTGGCAAAGGCCTGGCACTCGGGCAACGTGTCAAAGCGGCCGATAAAGACGCGATGTCGCAGCTTCTCCTTGCAGTGGTCCTCCTCCTTTAGGAGCGGCAAAACGGCCGTCGACAGGTCGTCTAGCGCCTGAAAGCACGTCTGGCGGATCAGGTCGTTGAGATGGGTGAGCGAGTTTAGCAGCACAAATATGTCGCCCGGTGACGCCATGCCACAGCCAGCGCTGCCGTTGATGCAGCCAACGGTGCTAATCACCGCAGAGGCGGCCGTCTTTTCATGGTCCGGCAAGTTCTTTTCCATAAACTTGACCAGCGTCTCCAGTACCAGTTTGTTTGGCATATTTTGCGGGTCCTTCAAGCCGCTGTCCCCCTTCTTCTCAGCCGAATCATTTCGGTGCAGCGAGTGCTGGGTAATAACTTGCAAACACCGGTCCACCATCTGGTCATAGTTTTCCGCCGAGGCTTTCAGCTGAAGCAAAACAAAGCGCAACAGCGGAAAGACGAAGGCAAATGCCGGAGTCGAGAGGCGGTTTTGTGCCGCTAATCGGTTCAGTGTCTCATCATAGCCCGAGCCGCTGTTTGGGCAGGTGCGCTTGTAGAGGTATTCAACTAGTCGTGCAATCAGCTGCAGCAGCTCATTGTCGGGGTCAGCTGGGTTGCGGTAGAGACGCACCAGGGTGAAGGCGGCAGTGTCCACAAACTTGTTGTACTCGAGGTCGTTGCAGGTTGCCGGTGAGACCATCATTGGGCGGCTGATTGCCAGAGTAAAGGCCTTGCTTCGCTCGTAGCACAGCTCCGACGTAAACAGGTTGACCAAGGTGGACGGTATTTCCTTAAAGTGAATCGACGCGACCAAAGGGTTGGAGCAGATCATGGCGAGCAAGACGTCCAAGTTAAAGGACAGCTTTCCATCGAGCAACTTTAGGCGATTTCGAACGTCCTCCTCCTTTGCCAGCTGTGCCTTGTACACCTCTTCTTGCTTTTTAGTGAGCTTGCTCAAATCGAGGTCGGTGTGCTTACTCTTTGCCTCCAGATCCTTGCGCAACTCCATCTCCGCCAGCTGATCTTTAAAAGAGTACAGTTTGTTCTCTCGACGCACATTCTTATCTGCGCTTGTGTCGCCAGCAGCTTTCACAACTGCCTTGTCATAGAGAGTTCCTTGTGGCGTTTTAAAGATTTCCACCTCAGTGGAGGTCACTGATTTGAGCGGAATCAACAGCTGGTCAAGATTTGCATTAACCTCGCGAACAAAGCAGCTGATAAACTTGTTGGCATTCAACTTTGAGAGCGTTTTGACAGTGTTCAGCTTGATCTGATCAGATAGACTGCTGCTAAAGACAATGTTGACGAGAGCACTAGTGTTCTTCTCCACAAAAGTGGCAATTTCGCCCTTGTCAAATCGTTTGCACAGGAAAGTCTGGAACAGATTTGGCTGATAGTGGTACACCCGTGGAATATGACATATCTTCACACATTCCAAGGCAAACTTGTGCACTTCAAACTCTGATTTTTCGGCAATTTGCTCAGAGTTGATGAGAACCTGAACGCATTTCGCCAGAAACTGGGCGTCGCTTTTACTGCTGTCTTCTACCGCAGTAGTTTCCGCTTCAGTGCCGTAAAGATCGAAAAACGTCTGCACCATTTCGCTGATTAGACTACTGTTTGATTTCGCCAGTTCATTTAGCAGGGAAATAGCTTTGTCTCGACACTCTTTAGATTTGCTAAAGCAAATGAGCGAAATCAGCATCTTGTAGAAGATTCTGCACAAAAGAATAAATCATTAGGTTCAGTTTCTTTGTTCACAACCAATAATTTAACCTTTTGTCGCCAGCAATGTTGAGTTGAAAAGACAGAGAGATAAAGTCCCTCAGGTAAATAGCGCTTTCAGCTGGAGCTTCGTTCAGGTACTTGTCAGTAAGAAAGGTAACCTTGTCCAGCTGATGCAGATTCTGGAGAAACGGTCCAAGTTTGGATTCTGTAAAATATGAAGATTATTACATTAAAGTACACAAAGTAAAAAGAGCAACATACCCAAACTGTGATCACGTTTGTAAAGGTTGAGCAGAATAACCGAAGAGTAGAGGCTTTCAACGAGAAGATTAATCTTAGCAATAGAAGTTGTCAAGTTTCGCGAAGAGTTTAGCAGCGCATTGAAAATGTCATCTTCCCCTAGTGATTTGCCCAGTTTTTCAAAATTGACAATATAGCGATTGATGCAGTCATAGAGGGCAATCATTGTCGGTGCAGTGGCCAGTTTTCCCTTTCGAAAGTCTTTAATAAACTTCCAAAAGGTTTCAGCAAGTTCGCAAGTACAGTTGGTGATCCAAAGTTTCATTTGGTTGAAAACCATCACCACAACTGATTCCGTTGTTTCTTGCTTGGCAATAGCAGTCAACTCGTTGATGGATAAATCAAAAATGACTTGCTTATCAGCAGGCAGAGAGACGCCATTAAAAGAGACCAGCCCGATTGCTTTTAAAACCGAAAATTTCTGCGATTGCAATGCCAATTTTCCTTCGCTTCCATTGTAAATTTTGCAAAGATGATTCACAATTGATTTAATTGATGAGACGGTAGCACACTTGAAAGAGAATATTTTGATTGCCTTGATTGATTCCTCTTGCAGAGTGTCGTCTTTTGAGCAGAGGTGACTTCCGAGCAGCTTGCCAATTTCTAAATTTAAAAAAGTTTTAAAATCACAAAATGTTAATCATTGAGCAACATACCTTGTGAAAAGTTTGATAAATTAAAATTTAAAAACTCAAACAGAAATGAGATCAAAACAAGGGAAGTTTCAGCACTACGTAAAATGGCCTTCTGCAATGCGGGAAACAGAATGCTTTTGAAATCATTCTCATCAATCTGCCGAAGAACATTGGCAAATGCAAACGATCCGAAACAGTCGGGAATCTTTGTTTTTGACATGACAATATTCTTGTTAAAACAATCAAGGATATAGTCCTTATGTGCGCTAAAGTGTTCAAGATGATCATTTTCCTTAAAGAATCGAACGACATTGTCCCACAAAATACTTGTGCCAATGGAAGAGTTGAGGCCTTTGATGGTGACCAGGTACTCGTTGAGCGTGGTCTCATCAAGAGAAAGCAACGTTTTCTTGAGACATTTGTAGTTGATGTCATAGAGAAATTTGTTTTTGCTTTTGGCGAAAAACAAACACAAGTTGACTTGGGCTTCGACCAGCTGCTTTCTAGACTGATGGCCAAGATTGTTCCAGGAAAACAAGGTACAGATGCGAGGAAGAAATAGCAGATGACTGGCGATGGCTGAAGAGCAAATACTCGGAAGAGCGTTGATTTTCCTGATTAACTGATCAAACACGTAGTCCTTTGCTTGCTTATTTTCCCTTACAATGCTTTTGAGTAGCTTTAATAGTTCGGCCCGAAACTTTAAATTTGTGCGACATTTCAACTGGTAGAGAGTAAAATCGACGACGCCAAAAAGATCTTCATCTAAAAAGTGGGCACATCATTAGTACAAACAAACCAAACTTGAAATGTCACTTTGCACAAACCTGAGAGAGTTTGACTGCTAAAGTGGAACTTTAGTGTCACCCACGATTTATCGCCGGCAGAGGAGGAGAGGTAAGCCTGCTGGAGAATGTCACTCAAAACAAATTCCCCATTTTCGCCGTTTTCTTCAGGTATCATTTTTGCCGATTGTTGATCATCTGTTGCCCGATTGCTCAGTGAACAGTGTTGACGGGTGAAGCACTAGGTGGGAAACTGTGAAGACGGTAACCTGCAGAGAACTTGTAGCGGAGCCGGTAAATGGGACTCGGATGAATGAGTGGATGGATTGACGCTCTGTGTTGAAAAGGCTCTCTCATGAACACAGTCGATTTTTGCACGTGGAAAAGCAGTCTGCTATTTAGACTGTGAGTGCTAATGTTGTCTTTGGCAGAGAGCGTCCACGTGCGAAATCAGCATTCTGTGATTGGAATTTTAGCCCCGATAAATGCACCACCATGGACTGTGTCAAGTTAAAGTTTATTGATCCGGAAAAGAGCCAGATAAGCGATGAATCTCTGCTCTACTGGCCTGCTTCGCATGTTCCAAAAGACGTCCAGTTTTCGAGGGAAACAAACAGCAAGACGAAGCAGACGACAATCACCGCAAAGGGCCATGTCAACTTTAGCTCCACACAAGCAAACGACGACGATGTGAACTACTTTATTGCTCGACGAGGCCCCAATGGAAAGCTGATATGCCAGCCAGCGCAAATGTATCGCATGTTTCCCAATTATGCTTTCAAGGATGAAGCCCTGGAAACGGAAAATGAAGATACAAATCGCCTTACTAGAAGAGAACAGTTGGACGAGTTGAAGGAAAAGTTTGGTTCAAGAAGATCCCAAAGAGACTTGGGTTTGTTTATATTGCTTTTACTCTTTTTTCTTAGTTATTACAACTAACATATTTCACTTGTAGCCAGCAAACGCAAATATGAAATTCAATTTGGCGAGGACGACATTGACAATCTGCCAACCATCAAGCAGAAGCCGGGTGAGAGTAATGACTCCCCTGAAGCCATTGATGGTGAATCGGAGCCCAAAACCTTGTCTGCCATTTTACCTCCACGAAATGATGACGCCAAGGCGGTGGAAGAAGTTTACTCTCTGCGAGACATTATAACCGAAGCCGAGGAGGACGCCATCCGGAGCCTTGAGGAGATTCTCTTTAGCAAAATTAAAAATGAATACTTCAAGAGCCTGTCAGTCAAAGCGGAAGACCCCGAGATGCGGTTGATGGTCATTTACGCTGATCTACTACTGCAGCTGGTTAAACTGTCAGCCTCTGAGATGCGCAAGTCGGACCCGCTGCCGCTGGTTGAGGGCGACATCAAGAAGTTGCTCTTTGAACGGTACACTTCGACAAAGCAGAGCACGTCTCGTTCACTGCGCTACGTGATCACCGATCAGAACAAGGACCGTTGTTTCGTCTACATCTTCATTCTCGTAATCATGCTCAATCGATACCGGCCTGTTGAACTGGAGAAGCTGCAGTCAAATTGCAAGATACCCATCTCAAACATCCGCCGCATGCTCGAGCTTATTGGCTGCTACGTGGAAAATATGCGCAACGCTAGTAGTCTCATTGTTAAGGTGGCCCGTTTAAAGCTGCCGCTTAACGTCTACAAGGAGCCCAAGAAAAAGTTTGTTAGGAGGTGATGTGTTTGGGAATTATTGAATAAAGCCTTTCTTTGAATTTAAATTGGTGGTGGGGCGCCTTAACTTTAAAAAAGCGGCTTCCCCACCGGTTTCAAAAATTATGTGCTTAGAATCTCTTGATGGCGATTCTATGCGCCAGTCCAGGTACTACGCGCCTAAGCAGCAATCGCAGCACTGGACTGTCACAGACCGTCAAGTTGGTCAACACCCTTTTCAAAGGGTCGATCTCCCGCCGTCTCTTGCAAACATAAATGCTCCAGATGCTCTCAAGACGGTCCAGTCAGTGGTTGGTCGTTTTTGTTGCCCCCGTTCGGAAACTGATGGCCACGGCTGCCATCAGACCTTGCCACCAATGGCAAAAATCCCATTTTCTATATGTGGAATCGACATATTTCGAGACTGTATTGCTGAATACGCTCAAATCACCGGAATAAACTCCCGGCGCCGGTTGGTTCTATTTCCACGCAGCAGGCGATTGCCACCTTGTTGAATCAACATTTGCGTCATCTTCTGCCACATTTCATCTGCGGCCGCCGCTCTCCTTTCATCAGCTTCACCGACTGGTCAGGCGACTTAAGAATCGAGTTTGTTCTTTGGGTAATTGATGTTAGTTTAATGCTACTGAAAAGTATCATCAGGTTCGTCCGAGTGGAAGCCACAGCAGCTATTGTTCAGCGCCACTTTACTTACCTTTGACAACTCTTCTCCTTCTTCCCCTCACCTGCCAGCAGTGCAAGTAGACTACTGTCGTTGAAGCGTTGTTCAGCTATTCTCGTGCAGTCGGCGCCGGCGAAACATAGCTGGGGCTACAAGAAAATTAACCGATACAAACCGCTCTACGTCTCTAAAATCATGGCAGAACTGGACCCTAAAATTGCCGAACTTTTGGCACCACTGCGTCAATCTGTCAAGGAACAAGGTAACAACATGTTGTGTTTTCTCTTCTTTACGTTACCAAATTCTCTTCACAGGTGATATTGTTCGCGACCTCAAGTCTGCTAACGCTCCCAAAGTGGACATTCAGAAAGCTGTCGCCGAGTTGAAAAATCGTAAAAGAGTTCTCGAAGAAAAGGAGCTAGAACTTGCACCAGCTGATGCTGGATTTGAGCGCACCAAAATGGAAGATCTGATTAAGCGGCGGTTTTTCTTTGACAACTCTTTTGCCATTTACGGTGGCATCACCGGCCAATTTGATTTTGGACCAATGGGCTGCTCCATCAAAAATAACATGATCAACCTTTGGCGAAATCACTTTGTGCTAAACGAACAGATGCTTGAGGTCGATTGTACCGTTCTCACTCCGGAACCAGTTCTCAAAGCTTCTGGTCACGTGGAACGTTTTGCTGATCTAATGGTGAAAGACCAAGGAAACGGGGACTGTTTCCGTTTGGACCATCTCATCAAAGCTCATTTAGAAAAGCTGATCGTAGACAAGGCTACGACTGAAGCTAAAAAGGAGGAATACAAGGACATTATTGTCAAATTGGATGGGTTTTCCAAAGAAGAAATGAATTCCGTTTTGCGCAAATATGACGTCAAGTCGCCCATCACTGGAAATGAAGTATCTGATGCGATTGAGTTTAACTTGATGTTCTCTACTTCAATTGGCCCAAGTGGAAATGTAAAAGGCTTTCTCAGGCCCGAAACAGCTCAAGGCATCTTTGTCAACTTTAAGCGATTGCTCGAGTTTAATCAACGGAAGATCCCATTCGCGGTGGCACAGGTCGGCAATGCTTTCCGAAATGAAATCAGTCCTCGCTCTGGACTGATTCGCGTTCGTGAATTCACCATGGCAGAAATTGAGCATTTTGTCGACCCATCCGACAAGTCCCACGCCAAGTTTGAGTCAGTGTCGAACCTCGAGTTAAATCTCTACACTGCCTGCAACCAGATGGACGGACAACCGAGTGTGACGATGAAGCTGAAGGATGCCGTCGAGCAGAAGCTGATTGCCAACGAAACTCTAGGCTACTTCATCGGCCGAATCTACCTGTTCATGGTGAAAGTGGGCGTGAACCCGCAGCGACTGCGTTTCCGCCAACACATGGGCAATGAGATGGCCCATTACGCTACTGACTGCTGGGATGCCGAGACACTCACTTCATACGGATGGGTTGAGTGTGTCGGCTGTGCTGATCGCTCCTGCTTCGACTTGTCACAACACGCCAAGGCCACAAACGTGAGACTCGTCGCCGAGAAGGAGCTGGCTGAGCCGAAAGTTGTGCCCGTTGTGGAGTTTGTGCCGAACAAAGGCCTCATCGGCAAGAACTTCAAAGGCGAAGCGCAAAAGATTCTGGAAAAGCTGGCTCAGATTGATGCAGAGCAAATTGCCGAGTATGAAAAGCTGCTAGAGAGCAATGGCCAATTTGAGCTTGCTGTTGCCGAAAAGGAGGTGACCATCACCAAGGAGATGGTTTCAGTGAAGAAGTACGACAAGAAGGTTTTTGTGGAGGAATTTGTGCCCGGTGTTATTGAGCCCTCCTTTGGCATTGGCCGTATAATGCATTCAATTTTCGAGCACACATTTACCATCCGTGATGGTGACGATCAGCGCACCTACTTTGCACTTCCCGCTATTGTCTGTCCCATCAAGTGCTCCATTCTGCCGCTGAGTAACAATGCAACACTGAAAGCACTGGTTTCACGAATTGCCGACCTGTTGCTGGAGAACAGCATTGCCTTCAAGATTGACGACAGCTCGGGCTCCATTGGAAAGCGATACGCTCGTACTGACGAGATATCAATTCCGTTTGCAGTGACGGTGGACTTTGACAGTGAGAAAGACGACTCGGTCACTATGCGAGAGCGCGACAGTATGGAGCAAGTTCGACTGAAGGTAACGTTGCCATTTTATCTTATCTACAAGTTTGTAACCAGCACATCTTTTAAACTTTTTAGTTTTCGGACGTTCCTCTATTGATTCGCGATCTCTGTCACAACAAAACTACTTGGAATGAGGTTAAAGTAAAGTACCCCAAAGTCGAATAGACTTTGCTATGTAACTCTTTACATCACAGATATTCAAACATTAAATAAAAGCACTTGATCGTTATGTTCAAAATGTTTATTTTTGCGTAATGCTGACCACCAAGGAGAAAGCAAACCAATTTGTACAGTTTTACTTTTGGCGACTCAACAAATGTGAAGTTTCCTTGTACAAAACTGTCTGTAGTGTCGTGTCGTGCTTGATTTCATTTGCATATGCCGCCAGCTGGTCGAATTTGCTCATTCGATCTGTGAAATGTTCCCTTTGGGTGCTCAGAATGGATTCCAGCTTATCTCTGACGAGAAGGTAGTTTGAGTTGAGCAACTTCGCCAGAAGACTGTCCCAAACGAGAATCTCGTTGCTCCACGTCTTTTTCTGCTGATTCCAGGCGTTTTCTCGCTCTTCGCTGTATTTTAAAAGAGAGGAATAAGTAAGTAAAAGCTTTAGGCTTTGAAGAAAACAACAAACTTACTCGTACATCTGCTGAAAATGCTCATTTCGAATGTCGTTCAACTGAATGTACATGTCAATTATTTGAAAGCAGCGATTGTTGAGCTGGTCAAGCTCTGATTGCTCGTGTTCACTAAGAAAGTTGACTTCGCGATACACTGGTTTCAGTAGCTTCATAATGTTGAATATCTCTCTTTTGTAAAAGCAGAGAATTTCAGTGATCAGGAAGCAGACTTGCCGAAGAGGGTCGCGCATCGAGCAGTACGTCGTTGAAGGCTTCAGATGTCGTTTAATCTCTGCAATTAACTGGGTACGCTTCTCTTTGACGCCTTTGTACATTTCCATGTACTCGAAAAGAAACTTTATTACCAAGTGGCAGTCAATGTAGTTTTGTTTGTATTTTAAAGATGCTTGCTCGTAAAGGTCAAGCAAGCCAGACATTTTATGGATACATTTACTAATGGCACTACTTTCCATTTCAATTTGTGCCGCGTCACTAGTGTAGAAGGGCGACATCAGAGCATCTGGTTCAACATTTCGATATTTCACCAGTGGACGCTGATTTTGCCAGTTGGAGAACAGTTTCACTTCTGAATTACATTTCCTGAAAGAAAAAACTTATTAGCAACAATTGGAGCAAATGGAGCTTTATTACATGAAGTATTTGTTAATTTCTTCGTTTTCTAAATGTCTTTGAGCCTCTTTGGCGTATTTCGCCGAAAGTCGTTGCTCAGTGAGATAACTTCTTCCTGGAACATAATACCATGGATAAATTGAAGAGGTAAAAGCGCGTTCAGTGGTCGCACTAGTTCGGTGGAATCTTTGGTCAGCAGTGTCGGTGGACTTGGCAGTGCTGTTTCGACTAGGATGAGACATTCTACTATGCAAATCAGGGAAACCAGTGCGATTTACCGAGACTGATTAGGTCAAGGGTGATCATGTATGTTTGTTTAGGGATTTTGAGACCTGACTTGCACTTTGCAGCCAAGCAACCGATGTTGGTCATTTTTCAAAACAAACCGCCTTTGCAAACACTTTCAAAATAATCTATTTACACGGTGCCCGCCAGATCTAGCCTCTTTCACACTGTGCACTGTCACATGTGTTTTCGGTGTTTTGCAATTTTGTAAACTTGCTCAAGATTCCGCAAGTTTCATGATTCTTTTACCATCTTCTAGAGCAGGTTATTTATTAGGCGTCATCAAGAAGCTGCCACAGTATTACACTTGCTCTTCATTTCGCACTTTGTTCACCAGCTCAATTAAAGTCTCATCTGCAATGAGCGCCGAAAAGAGAGAACTAGAATCAAGTGAGAATGATGCTGAATCAACTTCTTTATTGGATCAAAAAAGCAAACGGTTGAAACGAAACAATCAGTTTGTAGAAACTCCACTCGACGTCTCTGATTACTACATTGAAAATGGACTCCGCAAAGTTTATCCTTACGAATTCACCTTTCAATCATACTGCAAAGGGCGCTGGGTCGGCCGAAAATTAAGCGAGCTTTTTGAACAAGAGTTCCGAGCTGTGACAGAAGATATTATGGTTTGTTAAAATTTGAATCAGTTTGCTAACTTATTTATCGATTCTATCATTGTTTCCCAAAGAAAAAGCGATGTCAAACTGGCTTGCTAAAAGTAAACGGTCAAATGGTGGAGCCAGATTACATTTTGAAAGACAACGACTTTATAACCAATCGCATTCATCGCCACGAGTTTCCCGTGTTAGCTGCCCCTATTCCAATCATCCACAAAGACAAGGACTTTTTGGTGATCGACAAGCCACCATCTCTACCGGTTTGTTTTTAGCTTCTCCCTGTTGAGTTAATGTAACATTGTTTTCATTTCTATTGACCAGATTCATCCTTGTGGAAAATATCGCCTAAATGCTATAACATCTTTACTTGAAAAAGAAAACGGCATTAAAGATATTCACGGTACAAAATATACTTGAGATAACGGCATTATAAAAACACTCTATTTTTTGTAGTTATCCATCGTCTAGACCGACTTACTTCGGGAGTTCTCATCATGGCACTCAGTAAAGCTAAAGCTCAAAAGCTTCACCAGGAAATGAGGAATCGAGAAATGCACAAGGAGTACGTTTGCAGAGTAGAAGGAAAATTTCCAGAGTAAGCAGAGAGACCTATTTCTGATTGATAGAAGTCACTTTATAATTGATTTCATTTAATCCAATAGTGGAGTCACTGAAGTGGACCAGCCAATTGAAACGATTGCACATAAGATTGGCATTTGCATTGTCAGTCCAACAGGAAAGCCAAGCAAAACCTTCTTTGAACGACTCAATTACAATGGCAAGAGCTCTACGGTTCTTTGCAAGCCAATGACTGGTCGAATGCATCAAATTCGAGTGCATCTACAGTATATAGGCTATCCCATTATGAATGACAACTTTTACAACAGTCCTTCTTTTGGGCCAAACAAGGGCAAAGGGGGCGACTTTGGCAAGTCCATTGAAGAGGTAAATACTACTGTTTCATAGATGTTCGGCGTTTTAACATTTTATACTTTTTCTTGCAGCTCATAGCAGCCATTGGTGATGAACATTTACGATCAAAACACCTTATGTCAAATGAAAAGGACACCACTGCGATTGAAGATTCACGTGTGGCCGAACGAAACGACTTGGCGCTGAAAGCAATGGAACACTACACTTCGCAGGAGAGTTGGCAAGAAACGAAAAAGCGCTATAAACATGATCCCGCCAAAGACAGTACTCAGGCAGACTGTACTGAATGCAAGGAGCCAACTTGTGATCCAATGCCTTGCGAGCAGTTTATCTACTTGCATGCTCTGCGGTACAAGTCTACCGAATGGTCATTCGAGACCCAGGTACCCATATGGGCCAAAGAAACGTGGACCTACGATTAGTTGTTTTCAGTTCAGCAGATTGTATTTTTATTTCGATGTTTCAAATAAACAAAGTTACTCTAATGTAGCCTGGAATAATCAATTTACATCTTGAGATGTACGAGCATCGACTTTGTGGCAATGTAGGAGATGAAGACAGTAAGGAAGAGGAAGCCAATGTTGAGAATAGAAAAGTTGAAAAGGCGGCAAAAGATGAGTAAAAACAACAGGTAAAAAAGAAAGCTCTTGGAAGCAATGAAGCGCAAATCAACTCGCGGTGGCAAACTTTCCACCACTATGTCAGTAGTCAGGCCATTGCCGGTCTTGACGTATCGAACGTACTGGATCGGTGGAGACAGAATCTGGTGTAGGAAGACCCCAAAGTAACTGTCCTCGTGGTAGTGCTTCTCAAAGAAAGCCTGGCAGTGTGTGTTGATGAAAAATGAAAGAAAAAGGACTGTCTTGACGAGAATTTCAACTTCAAAAGTGCGTACAGGCTGTGTATCAGGATTGCCTTCAATTACTGGCGGCATTCCTAAACTGCCACTCTTCAGAGATCCACCAAGAATTAATTTACGGCCATGCTCAGAAAGTTTTGGGACTCCATTCACCATTTCATAGGCACTTTTGTCTGCAATAGAAACGTGTGTTTTTGTAAGAATTACCATCTGTTTGAAGCAACTTTCTTACCTCGCTGGAAAGCATCAGTCTCGTCCATGACATGACCTTTGTCGCTGCACATGATTGTTTCAATGCTCTGTGGCGAAATGTCAAAGATGCTCGACAGGAAGCGTACAGACTGTTCCAGGTAATTCTTTGTTTTTGACGTATCAACACTAGAGGTGCCAGTCGTATCAGCAGGAGCGTTCTCAATTGAGAAGAAATTGACAATCGCAGTGATCAAAGTGTTTGATTTTGAATCGACACTGGTTGCGTTTTTCTTCTGTTTTGAACTTTCAGAAGCATGCAAATGCTTTGCAATTTTCATCAGTAAATTAATTATCTTATCACGAAATGAGGAAGAAAAGAACGAAGAATACTCCACTGAAACGGGCTCCATTTCCATTAAGGCGTGCTTCATTGGGGCTACCAGAATAAACAAAATAATAATGTCATTCAATATATTTAAAAAACAAAAAAAACTTACCACCAGTTGAATGACTGTGTGAGATGTGCTTCAAAGAAGGCGACAACAGATTGGTGGAGTTGTGCAAGCGAAAGTTAAAAGCCAAATCGCCTCCATTTAAAAGATTTAGTTCAGATTCCTTGATCCATTCACACAGATGATTTTGGGCAAACACTTTGGTCATTCTGAATAAAAGAAAAGCGCTGGAAGTTGAGTTTAAATCGAGAATTTTCGAGATTCGATCAATCACTTGACGAAAAATGATAGTGTAAAAGAAAAGATTTTCAATAATGAAGCGCTTCCATTCTGAAATGTCAGAATTTGAACTATCGTTCAGCTCATCGCTTTGTTTACGCATTGGTGAAATTTTCGATATGTATCTCCACGGCTGAATGTAGCTAAGCCAAGTTTCAAGTGGAGCGCGAAACGAAGAATCGTTTGGCCATCGGTCGAAAGCCAATTTCAAAAACTGGTATAGCTTCTTCTGAATAAGGTATTTTGAAGACCAGAGATTACGTCTCAGCTCATCTAATGGATCATTAATTTCTGCTGTGACAATTCCGCCGCTGTTGTACTGCGTGTGCAAGCTTGAGTTATTAAAATCACTATTTCGCTTTTTGCCACTATTAGAAAAGTAGTGTAGATGCTTCACTAAGCTTCGAATAGCTCGCATGTGATCGACGGTGAGCTTAAAATTGCTGTGAGATAAACTCTTTAAGCCTCTATTGTCTTCGAGATTACTTAACAATACGTGATTGAGCCAGAATTCAGTGAAAATATTTAGAGTTGTTTCGCACTTGTAGACGGGTGTGCCAAGAAGGTCATTGTCATTGAGATTAACATTCTGCACTGGAGTTTGCTGAAATTTGCCAAGGCTGAAGATTTTAGAGCTCATCAAAGTAGACTTTTGGCCAAAGGGGCTCATTGCTGAAACATTAGCTGAACTGGGAACTGAAATTTGAGCAGGCAAGTTGGAAGGACTGAAGGAACTTGAAGCAGCATTGTTTGCAAAATTAACATGATCGTGCTTTGGGTGAGACAGGTTGAGGATGTTACTTGTTGTAGTGGACAATGACGATAATGATTTCCAGAGGCTTTGGCCTTCGGCGAGCGTTTTATTGTTCTCTGCAGATTGGCCAGCAGCCAGTGAAGGAACTGGAATAAAGGCTTCTAAGTAATTCTCCAGCAAAGCGTAGTAGATCGAGTTGATATTTTCTACTCCCAAGTTTGATTCGATAATATTTTGAGGGCTTTTTGATTGATGATTGGTTATGAAGTAGGAAAAGTGAAAGAGATAAAATTCAAAAGCATTTAAACTGATTGAACTTGAAAAGCCTTGAGTTATTTTGTTTGTGTAGAAATTAGGAACGATATTGTCAGCAAAAGCGGTCCTGGTTGGAGTCTTTGAAAAGTATTAAAAATAATGCAAGTTTAACAAATCTACTTAACTTACCGGCAGACAAGAGATAGGAAAGTCATAACGAATCGAGTTATCATTGATCAAGTGACGAATCAACTTAAACAGTGGTCCATTTGCGGAAAGAAACTCTAAGATTGAGCTAAATTCAAATGAATTCTTATCAGAAGAAACTGTTTTCAGCT
>JAALOO010000728.1_pt1 | contig 27451 bp, 25 predicted proteins | sample 7257641 | NCBI WGS metagenome assembly JAALOO01 (sample SAMN14085613, study PRJNA598686) | mite metagenome | biome: ENVO:01001000; feature: ENVO:01001002; material: ENVO:01001226; isolation source: single female mite from University of Michigan culture on fish food culture... ...
AGAGAGAGAGAGAGAGAGAGAGAGAGAGAGAGAGAGAGAAAGAGAGAGAGAAAGATAGACCACCACCACTACGACCACTACAGACTAGACTAGAGGCCAGAGACCAGAGACTAGAGTACAGTAGCACAAGCACTCGTGTGGCTACTGCACCGAGAGGGTGCCACTTTGCGTGATTTAATTTGGCCAATGGCACACCAAAGTGAAAAGAAACATGAAAAGAGGAGAGAGGTGCTGCTGCCTTATCACCACGAGGAACAGCAACAGCAACAACAGCAGCAGCACTGCCACCAAGAACCACGGAATCATCATCAGCACCAGTGGTCGAACAGGGCAGCCTCGTGGAAGGGAACTACTGCAGCAGCAGCAGCAGCCACTTGGCAATCAGCAATTTGCACCTCGGCAGCTGATCGAAAATGGATCGATCCAAATGGAGGCATCACTGCCAGTGGTGTTCCCCTGTCCTGGCTCCCTTCTTCTTCCTCCTCCTCATCCCCATCGACCACATTTGTCTTTCTGTCTGTCTGTTTGTCTGTCTGACTGTCTCTGTCTCTCTCTATTTCTATTTTGTTCTGTTTTTCTTGCTGTGCGTGTTACCGATTGCAGAATGCTGAATGCAGTAGAGAATAGAAGTGAGAATGAGAAGGATGGGGGAAAAAGTTCAGGGGACTAAGCAGAATGGCTAAGCAAAACAAAACGACGGCACACTGCTGTAGTGCTGGGGGTCGACAGTGAAGTGAAAACGTGCTTTCGGGAGATTAGCTTTTTAAATAAAAAGTTTTTGCTCAATGAGTTTGGGTAATGTGTTCAATTTGAGGAGGAGAAAGAGAAGAACGGTGGCATTGTAGAGTAGGTCTAACTAAAATAGTGGGCAAACTGCGACAGTCACCTTGGCCTGAGTTTTGGACAGGCACCGCTGTCAGAGACAATCACTTCCGTTGCCGTGTGAATCGGAAATTGGTCAATTGTGCCTTCGCTCCCTCTTTTCAGCCTCATTCTTCTCTCTTTCTCGTTTTTCTCCGCCATTGCCCTTTGCCCACAGCCTGCTCTCTAGATTGCCTTAATCGCAGCTCATTCGTCCGTTCCTCCTTCTCTTCTTCTTTTTATTTTTTTTCTTATTCGGTGTGTTCTTGTGTGCCTGCACCGGTGTGCAGGTCTACGCTAGAGAACAAATCGCCCGCTTTCATGTCTACTTCACATTCGTAGAAGCTGCTGCTGCTGTTGTCACTAAGCAAACAAGCGAATTTAGCTTGAACGTAAACTCAACTAAAAGTACTGAAGAGGAAGAAGAAGAGTCCAGTTGGAGTGAGCGAAGAGTGCTGCAACTGATGATGATTTTACCGACACTTCTTCCATGTATACTCACTCACTTACTCATTCACTCAGCAGAAAGGCAGGATTGAAAATGGAAATGTCAAATGTGTGTGTATGTGTGTGTGTGCTTGTCGACCAGGAGCAGGAGATTGAAATGAAAGAGTTTGCATTTAGCATTGCTGCCCAGTTAGCTCCCTGAGTGAGTAGCAGCACCGGCCTCAGAAGTAGAAAAAAGTGCAGTAGATGCGGTAGAAAATAGAAAAGGAAAGAGGGTTCAGTAAAGAGAGAGAGAGAGAAAGGGCGCCAGATTCGGCAAAGAAAATGGGTAAGTAAAGGCAAATATTGACTTTGCACGGACGACTAACTGAGCGCGAATAACGGGGGAAGGAAAGGGGAATGATGAAAGAAGGGGATGGAAAGAGGAAAACAGGAATGGCAGAATTCAGTGATGGAATAGTGGTGAAAGGACGAGTAAAGACAAAAGTGTCAAAGCCATTTAGGTTCTCTTTTTTTAGTACTGTTTTCGTTTTGGGGTGAGGGGAAAAAGGGGGAAGGTAAAGGCTGAATGCTGCTAAGGTGGTGATGGCCAAATAAGAAAAGGAGAGGAGGCGGAAGGAAAGGAGAATGATGAACGAAGATGACTGGGCGACTAAGACTAAGATGAAGGAGAAGAAGAAAAGAAATGAGAGGTAAGATTGGCTGACTGTGGTGTTCACTCAAGTGAAGGCGGCAAATCGGCAATGTCACACTGAATTCAGTCTGTCTGTCTGTCTGTCTGTCTGAGACAATTGAGCTGCACTGCCGTCAAATGGAGCGAACCAGAAGGAGAGCAAACAGTGGCACTGAAAGAAGAAAATAGAAAAAAAATTACCAAAACAAATAGAAGAAAAGGCAGTCGGTGACATGTGCAGTCCACTTCTGGCATCTTTCAGCCGACTCTCTGCAGCAACTGCCCCTCTTGCGAATTAGGCGTCAAGTCGGCTTAGGAAAGAAGAAGTCTTGAGCTGCTGCTGCTCACATTGTGCGGCATTAATCGTCTCCTGCTGCTGCTGCCACAGCACCGAAGGATTAGTGCTTCAGTGAGCAGGGTCGGAGGGAGAGAAGGGTCGCATAACCATTGGCACCACCTGATACCAGGAACGAAGGAAAGGGCGACGATTACGTGGCAACGACGAGTTGAGTGACCACCGGTCAGTGTGCAGTGTCCACTCACTGATCCCACACTGGCAGGTGCTCCCTCCTATTCTTCTCTTTGGTTTTTTGTGACGTACTTGTTGGGGAAGTAGTACTGTTGTGCTGTTGTTGTAGTGCTGAACATGTTGAGATGATATATGAAGAAAGAAAGAAGGAGAAGAGGAGGTCAGTGAGATTGAGCAGTGGAGTGTGCCCGCTGCCTCAGTGACCATCAGGTCGAGTAAGTAGATTGGCAGTAAAGCGACTGTGGCTTCGTTTTTTGTTGTCCTCCACTGTGCACACCATCCGCACCAGCAGTCACAGGGTGCACAAAATCAACTGCTCCAGCAGAAGCAGCAAAAAACAGTGCATCGGCATTAGCAGCATCAGCAACAGCCAACTAACCCGAGTGCTGAGTGCGCGTCAACCCGGACAGACAAAAAAGGGGACATAATTTCCGCGTCAATGCGATTCAAATGAAGAAATGAATGAATGAAGGGAAATGAATAGGTCGAGGGAGAAGAGGAGAAAGAGGAGGAGGAGGAGGAGAAGTGCAATAACACCAGAGAGGACATACAAGAGAAAGGCAGCATATACGAAGGAAACGGCGACCCCGGTTAGACAAATGGCTGCGAGAAGATAAATAAATAACGCGCCGTTTCTAATTGCAAGTGTCACTTCAGCTTTGGCTTGCACTTGCACTTGCTTGCTAGCTTGTGTAATGATAACGGCTCTAATGACAGGCGACGCTTGAAGGAGCGCCAGGGTGAACACACACTGAACACTGAACACAGTGGCAAGGGCAAGGGGTTGAGGGAGGACTGAGGGAGGTAGTAAGGGAGGTAGAAGAAGAAAAAAGTGGAAAAAGAAAAAGGGGAGATTAGACGCCAACATTGGGCGCCACGATCATTTAACTCGACTGCTGCTGCTGATGCTGATGCTGCCTGGCCAGACATTCATCTTCTCGGTGGTGGATTCTCCTTTCTTGGTGGCGGTGGTGGTGGTTGCCTCACTACCCACCAAGCGCCTCACCAGGGCTTATTCTTATTCACGAGCTTTTCACCATTCATTCCACCAGTGACTTGAATTGCCTTCCAGGCCAGTGAAGCTGAAAGAGTGAGCGGGATGCCAAAGGGAGACCAAAAGTGAAGTTGACTGCTGCTGCTGCTGCCAACGGCGTTGGCATGAGAATTCAGTGAAGAAGAGGGCATTTGAGCATTTGAGGAGCTTTTCCTTTGAGGGCCCTGGCTCTCTTTCTCTTTCAAAATGATGCTGAGATTTTGCACTTTTGGTTTAATCACTCCTACTAGGCTCAGTGCGACTCCAATGAGCCTAGTAGGAGTGATTAAACCAAAAGTGCAAAATCTCAGCATCATTTTGAAAGAGAAAGAGAGCCAGGGCCCTCAAAGGAAAAGCTCCTCAAATGCTCAAATGCCCTCTTCTTCTTCTTCTTCTCCTCCTTGAAGCGACGCACTACTTTCTCAGTCTGGTGTTAGCATCAGCAGTAGTAGTGCTACTAAACTTAATTGACTTTCCGGATCTCTGAAGCATTACGGGTATCAATTAAATTAAATTTGTGTGTGTGTTTAAACACTGTGTGTGCGTGTGTGCACTGAACTGGGCTGGCTGCAGTGACGGGGACAATTAAGCGAGGGAGTCTCTAAACTAAACTCAAATGGCTCAAATGGCTGCTGGGAATCGCCTAGTTTTTCCCTTTCCTCCCCACCACCACTACCACCGCCACCTTCTTCTTCTTCTCCTCCTCTTTTTAGTCTCTTTCTTCATTTAGAAAAACTAGGCTACACGATTCTGGTCGCACCTAAACAGTGTAAGAACAGAAGCTAAAAGGGCACCACCAGATGCAATTGCCACACTCTCTGTTGGTGTGCTATTGTTGTTGCCACTTTCTATCTAATTAATAATTGCTTGCTATTGAGAATACTGCCTTTTGCTAAAAAAGTGTACAGTTTTTCAACTGCTACTAAAAACTGGTCCCAACTCTCCCCATGACCAAAGGGGAAACGCCAATTAGAGGCAGTTTCGCCAACTTGGCTGCAGTGCCCTCGGATTAACTTGAGCGCACACTTTACTTTTTTTGTCTACTGCAATTGCCTTCTGATGCCTGGTGTTTGCCTGGTTATGAAACTGCTGCTGCTTATGCTGCTAACAAAGACGGCAAAGTATAAAGTGCAAAGTCTACAAAGTCAAATTGGAAGCTGCCACCTAAAGGCTAGTTTAAACTTTTTTCTCCTTTTCTCGCCCTTTGCTCGAGGAAATTTGGAGCCAACTGTTTCACTCAGTCAGTCAGTCAGTCACTTTTCTCTGTCTGTCTGCCTGACGGTGTTTGAGCTGATTTGCCGCAGTTAGAACTCCCCATCAGCAGCAGCAGCAGCAGCAGCAGAGCCCCAAGTCGAAAGAGAGCGCATTAGAGCGAACATTTGGAGTGATTAGTTTCATTATGTGGCCCTGCCTAGCTGTGGGTGCAAAGGGAGAAGGCGAAAAAGAAAGGGAACAGAATAGAGAATAAAATGGAAAAGAGAGAATCTAATTCCAATTATTATTAGCATGCTGCTGCTGTTGATGCAGCTCGGGCAGGCGGTGTTGTTATGATTGCCGATTAGCATTTGACGCAGCAGCAGCAGCAGTCGTCGAACATCATCCGAGCAGCATTGAAAGGGCACCACCACGACCATCAACAGCAACAGCAGCAGCAGACACAAAGCGAAGTGAATAGAAAAGCAGCAGCAGTTTGAATGAAGAAGAATGCTCCCAGTCTTTCTGTGTGTCTGCTGAAGGAAGAAAAAAGTTTGTCGGGATCAAAAGTGCTCATTAAAATATAATAATAATTGAAGAGTTGTAGTAGATGTGTGGGTGAGTTTTGGTGAGTTGGTGAGTGAGTGAGTTAGGGCAAGACTTTGTTCCCTACTTTAAGGCGCCATTCAGAGGAGCCGAAGGCCTCTTTTTCAACTACTCCCAAACCAGACGGGAACAAAGACTGACGGGAACAAAGTCCGACAGCGGTTTTAGTGGTGGTGGCAGTGGTGATGGTGCCGATCACTTTGGACTTCTGCTACTACTGCTGCTGTTTGAAGCTAACGATAATGATCAAACATTGCTGGCAAACAGATGGCCGAGAGAAAAACAGACCACTTTTTGCTGAAGTCACCAGTAATGTTCATCACCGGCAGCAGTAGTAGTGGTGGTGGGCACTTCCTTTGACCACAAATGCTGCGATTTAGGGTGTTGAGAAAGAAAGAATGCTCAATAGGAAAGAAGATAGAAGAGTCAAGTTCTTTTTTCATACTCACTGGGTCCCCGAGCAGTCTGTGCCAAGTTATTATTGCCAAGTTGGCGGACAGCTGTCCCTGTGTTAATAATAATTTGAACCTTCGATTAAAACTTTAATACCCGTTTTATTGGACTGTCCGCGGGCGGTTTCAGAGAGAGAGAGAGAGAAAGAAGGAGAGAGAGAGCAAGTGAGAAAATAATAAGCGAAGAACATGCCGACAACCACACATGCACATACTGGTAACTTGTACCAGCCCAACAAAAGACCGACAAAATACTGTCCTGCGGGCAGTGTTGAGAAGTGAGCAAGCGAGAGAGTGAAAGTGGTCGCCAAACACACACACCCAAAGTGGACAAATTAAAGCTCTGGTGCTCACCGGTGGCGGTGAGATCGTCAGCAGTGGGAATCGCCGGCAGGGGCAATAATAATACAAGTTCCCATCTATACTACGGCAGGGGCAGAAAAAAGTGCCACTGCTGCTAATTCACAGTGACAATGAGACAGAAAGTGTGTGTGTGCCCTGTGTCTGCCTGTGCTGATTGCTGGTGATTGAACTTGACGGGCGACAGCGACATACAACCGACAGCGCAATCAAACAGCGGAGACAACTAAAATGAGATTTATCTTGACCGCTTCATTTACCGTTCGCACTGTGTTGGCCAGTGACAACACACAGTGCCACTGCTTTGCCAACTGGCAATGAGAAACAATGCCCAAAAGTCGTCGGGGCCTGCAAACACTGCTCGGTGGTGCAACGGTAGTGCAAATTGGTCAGTGCTGCAGGAAAGCCACCACCAGCGACAGCGACCGAACTCCTCTGAACAGTTGCAACAACCTCTGGTCTCCAGCAGTGTGACCGTTGTGTGCCAGTGATAGTGTGTGTGAGTGTGTGTCTGTGAGTGAGTGAAATTGAATCGACAAAGTCAAGCGCAATCCATCAAGATGCTATCAAGCGGCAGGCAGTGATCAATCTACGTCAGTTTTGCCTCCAATTGGACTCGCTGCTCTTGAAGAAGAAGAAGAAGTAACAGAGGAGATGTGATCTCCAGGCGCGAGAGCAAATGCGCAAATGTGAAAGTGAAAGTGAGAGAGAGCGAGAGGATGTTCAATGCATCGATCAACGGCAGTGATTGGAGATTGAGCTGCTGCTGCTGATGCTGATGCCTGAACAGCAACAACGGCGGCGGCAAAGTGAAAGCGAGCAAATAATTCTCGCAAAGAGGAAGAAAAAGATCACTACCAAATGGACAGTGACCAAAGAAGAGGGGAAAAAGAGAGAGAGAGAGAATTACGGAGAATCAAATTGGAATTAGTACGGAAATCTAGTCCGGCTGAAGTGAATGGGAAGTGTGTTTGAGTATGGGTCTGTCTCTCTCAGTGTGTGTGTGTGCATCAACGTCTGCCTGAGACAGTCACTGCCGAATCAATTTATCATTATGCATTCAATGGCAATTGGGATCGGAGAAAAGAAAAGAGGAAAGAGAAAGAAAGTGCTCGTGTTCCGCAGAAACAGCAGCAGCCACCGCCGTCTTTTCTTTCTTCTGGTGGGAGCAATAGCAGAAGGCGCAATTGGCGGGAGCGATATGCCCATTTCGAGTGCCGGCTTTGAGCTTTGAGAAAGGGATGGGGGAGGAAAGAGCTGAAAATTCTCTTTTGACTGACTGGCTGACTGACTGGGGCGATTGCCTGCATTGGTTTGGGAGAAGAAGAAGAAGAAAAGGAAGAAGAAGGAACGATCCTTGTGGCCACTCTGACCATCTCATTGCATTTCAGTCAGTGAATGAGCAAGTGTGTGTATGTGTGTGTGTGGCCACCAAGAGCGAGGGAGACTGTGTGTTCATCTATTGAAAGGCTGCTGCTGTTGCTGGTGACTAGGCATTAGCGGCAATCGGCGAGCTGAGCTAGGCGGCGCACAATAAAACAAACAAATCCGAGCGAAGCGATTGAGCTTCTCTTTCCCTTCTTCCTCCTTTGAAACAGCAGCAACAGCATCGTGAGGGCCACTTAATAAAGAGAGACCAGAGAATGAGTGCAATGAAGTAGGGAAAGTGCCTGCCAGTTCTGCTTGCCAATGTGCATCGCCAATTGAGAAATAGCAAAGCAAGTCAGTGGCAGACTGGCGGACAGGCAGTGTCGGTGAAGCAAGAGAATCGCTGAGTCGGCCGAGGAAATGAAGGAAAAAGGAAAAGAGGGGAAAGAAAGACCCAACTGGGCAGTTTTGCGCCACCGTCAGCGTCTGTGTAGCGAGCTGTTCCAGAGTAAGGTTTGCAGGGACTACTGCTGCTGCTGGTGCACGCTGGTGGCCTCTGAGTTTTGGTGGTGGTGGCGGCAGTGGTTCGACCTTTGACAAGTGAGACTGATTCAGCGGAGGCGATAACAAGCGTAGAGGAGCAGCAGCAGCAGCAGCAGCCGCAGCAGCTGAGCACATCTGGCCTTTGGCACCACTGAATGAAAGTAAAAGAGAGACTGAAACTAAAAACGCTGTACAGCCAAACTACTGACTGTTCACTGTTCACTCCACCAGTGTTCGAGGACTTGACACATTTGGCCACAAGTGAGAGAGTGAGAGAGAGAGTGAGTGAACCAGTGCTGGCAGGATTTTCTTTCGATGAGTCAGTCAGTCAGACAACGGTTTTCTTCGGCAGCGGCAGCAGTAGTTACTGGTGCTTGCTTGGTTGCTTGCATCCTCAAGTGCCACCAGTCACCAGTTAGCAGCCACCACACAGCACAGAAGGGGGCCACCGGCGGCGTTGCACTGGCTGGTGTGCACTAGCTGCTGCCTCTGAATCTAATTACATCGCTTTGAATTATAATCATCGGATTTGCTGTTCTATTCTCTCACTTTCTCTTTAGTTTTCTCCGGTGTGGACACACTGTGTGTGTGTGTTGGCACTTCTGCTTTAGCGTTTTTCCCTGCCTCTAGTCGGCTTGTTGGAACACTTACCAAGTGAGAGCAAAAAACAGCATTTTTTCTTCTTGGTACTCTACCTCCTCCTCCTCCTCTCTTGGTCTCCGGTATACACGGTATCCGCACACTTATGCAAATCTGAAAGTTAAACACACAGAGTCTGTGACACAGACAGACAGAGAATGAGAGAACTCTCCGCTGTCCTTTCAATTTGAGCGAGAGAATGGTGTGTGTCATGGAACACACACACTCTGAAGCACTTTCTCTCCCTTTCCTTAGTCGTGGTGCTGAGATTTGCATGTGAGGATTGAAGTGCACATACACACACACACACACACTTATACTTCCAGGCAGACAGTCAAATTAGCGACTGAATGGGCGACAGAAGTGGTACAACAGAGAAGGCCCTAACAATGAAGCGATCGAAGGCGACAGCAGCATCCTCGACTAAAGCAGCAGCAGCAACAGCAACAACTACTTCAAGAGCAGCAGGAGCAAGTGCTGGAGAAAAAACTGGACCAATTCAATTTAGACGGAAAGCACCTAACTTTAAATTCAATTCTCCACTTCTCTTCTACACTTTGGAACACACAGAATCGCAAGTGCTAGTGTGTTAGTCTTTCTCATTCTCAATCTTTTTCTGTGTATTTTCGTGCTTTAGTGTCGGCGATAGTAGTGTTAGTGTGAGTGAGTAAGTGTGTGTGTGCTGTGACTTGTCAAAAGTCAATTTCCAGAGACGACAAATGAAAAAAAATCGCAAGTACTTGAACGAAACGAGTGGCTGCTGCTGCTGCTGTTGCTGCTGCTGTTGTTCTGGTTGCTGATGCACAGTCACACGGCTGGTTCTCAGAACAGAATTCGGCGACAACAAACGACTAAGGAGAATGAGAAACACACACACACACTTGCACTCTGAAGCACACCGAAATCCAGTGGGTGATTCGGCGACGACGACGGGAGGCAAAACAATGCAAATGCCGCTGCACGAAAACTGCTTCTGCTGATGCTGCTCAACGAACAATTGCTGCTGGCAAAAGTGGGAAAAAGTGGGGAAAACAACAGGAGTGGAGAAAGAATCAGAGTGCGTACACAAAAGTTCACTGCAAAAAAGTTCTAGCAACGAGGACAAAGTCCTCGGCACTGCGCGCCTAATGGCGAAGCGCTGTTCAGCCACTTTTTCTCCTTTCTTCCTTCTTTTTTCTTTTTTCTTCACCGACAATCAAAGGGTCGCAGTTGAAATGAACTGAGGGGATGAATGAATGAATGAATGAATGAGGGAGAAAACAGTGGGGAAAACAGTACGTCTAGTTGGCTGCCAAAAAGGCACACACAAAACTAAAGAGGCCGACAAACACACACACAGAGACAGACACAACTGTACCCTTCTTTTGATGGCAAGTAAACACACACGGTTTGCTTGTTTGCACCGCTTGTTGCAATTCTGAGCATCATCATCAAAGTAGTCGTGGTCGCCGTCTGCTTTGCCGACATCATCAGGGCCAAATTCAAGCAGGAAGCCATCTTGCTGCGCCAAACTGTAACAATTCACTGCGAGTTTTGCCTTTTGCTATTTGTGTGTCAAGCTGTCTTTACCATTCTGCTTTTTTTCCTCAATTTGATCGCGCGCGAATTCGCTAATTGCACCCCGCACACACACAGCTGCAGCTAAAGTCGTTCACCAAACAAACACAAAGAAGGACACACAGTGCGAACACACAACAGCCCCAAACACAAAGGACCGTTTTTATTCTCCCTCATCACGTGCCTAACTGTTCCGGTTCCGGCTTGTCGTATTTTACTTGCCCGGCTGCCTGACTGACCGGCCACTGATGCGCTGATGTGCCGTCAACCCGGTCAGTTGGAAGTCGTTGTTTGTCTTCTTCTTCTTCGCCTTCCACAACTGCCAATTGGACATGGCGGGAATAAATATTAGTGAGAGAGTAAATTGGTGAGCAATACAAGCAAGGACGAAAAGCAAATGGCGATGGAAGGGCGACGGGTAAACGGAAACGGCCGCTAATGCCGGCCTGGCTAATGTGTCGTTGTCATCTGATTGCAATTAATCGAATAGAGAGAAAGAAGAAGGGCAAAGAAAAAGAAGAAGAAGAAAATGAAGCGACTCGAGTGATTAGAGCAGGCAGATGTAGCCCGTTACGCTTCAGCTCAGTTTGGCTCAGCTCGGCACCATCAGAGAGAACTGAACACTAATTCAGATGAGGATGCACAGTATGTGATGGCACACGGCGTCTTTTGTCTGCTGATGGAAGACGCCGTTAGCAGGCTCGCCAAGCAACACTCGATTGATCGTCTTCCTCCTCCTTAGGATGCTGCTCATCGGCCAACTGCTCTTTCTCCTTTCCCCCTTTTCTTCCTAATCAGCCTGATCGATATATATTGGCGAGTGAACACGCATCAACGACGCGATCAGACTAGTCTGCTGGTGGATTAATTGCACCGACAGACACTGGCTGACTTCTCTCTTTCTCTTTCTCTATTCTCGGCCATATGCAGCACACGTACACTGGGACCAAATTTTCCCGTTTTCTCTCTTTCACTTTCCCTCTCCTCGGCAGCCACAGTCTTCTGGTTTGGTCTGGCCAGCACAAACACCATCACCATCACCATCACCATCACCACCATCATCCTGGTCGCTGGAGACAATGGGCGCCGATTGGCAATTGGTGATGGTAACTTTTAATTGCTTTTGTGCGCACACACACACACACACAAACACACACTTGCCTTGACAAAGACATCTCTTTCCTCCTTTCTCTCTCTCTCTCATTCTAATGACATTAGCAGTGTCACTGGCAGCAACACTAGTCGTTTCATCCATCCATTCATTCCACCCGTTTGAGCTTCAGTCCAGAGCATCACAGATGTGCGATCCTCCTCAATCGGTGTCCCAACTGGGGACGCACACACACAGAGAGACACTTCAGGCACTCACAAACTGGTCACTAGGGCCCAATACTTAGTCACACGCAGTGGCAGCGGCAGCAACAGCAGCAAGAGCCTAACTGCCTGCCGACAACTGCTCTGCTCTGCTCTGTGTGCTGGTCAACAGAAGAATAGAGGAGGAAGAAGAATAAACGATGAATGAACGGGCAATCGAGTTAGCTGCTGCTGCTGCTGCTGCTGCTGCTGCTGGGCACCACTGATAGAGTGATTGCTCTTGTCCGCCCGCTCGCTTGATGACTTTATTGCCCGGACAGCCATCTCTGAGCTCGAAGCAGCACGAAGAAGCCCTTTTATTGGCTCAATAGGCTCGTAATTGACTGGCAAGGCGGAGGAGAGGAGCAAAGCAAGACAAACGCTGCAATCGCTGGAACACAAACGCCTGAACAGACACACAGAAAACAGGCAAACCAAAAAGAAGAAGAAGAAGCCAACAAGAGAAACAACAGAAGAGGAGAAGTGAAGACAAAAAAGTGGCAACACACAAGAACAAAACTGTGAAACAGAACAGAGCAGACAGAGTTTTGTGATAACCCTTTTAATTATTGCCTTGTGGTGCTCTGCTGCATTGTTCACTGTCTGCACTGACGTGCACTCCCTCCTTCTCTCTCCATCTCTTCCTGTAAATCGTTTCAATAAAATGAAAAAAAGTTTGACTTGCAATTGAATTGCAATCATCACCACCACCATCACCATCATGTGTGACCACTGAGGAGGAAAAATGCTCGCTCTGTCTGTCTGTGTGTATTGATGCCTCTGTTCAGCAGCAGCAGCAGCAAGAGGAGACAATGCCCTGATGCCAAACGGTGCAAAAAGCGGTGCATCGTTCAAATAGTGAAAAAAAGTCAAACAGTCAAAGAGAACATACTGAAAAACAGCTGAGAGAAAGAGAGAGAGAGAGAGGCAAAAAGATGGACAGATTGGTGTTAAGAGGGGCAAATGAATGGCTAATGACCGGCCATTTTCGTGACAGCTCGCAGGCAGCAGCAGCAGCAGCAGAAGCCAGTAATTGAAACGTAAACATACAGTCGAGAAGCTAAGCTGGCAAAAAAAGAAAAAAAGGAAAAGAAGAAGAAAAGAAAAGAAAACGAGCGAAAGTAGTTCTCGTTGTTGTTCTTCTTTCGGTTTGTGCCTTGTCCGGCACACACTGAGTCCACTGCGGCGGTGGCCGAATCGATTGAGCAGCAGCATCGATCAACTCCCTCTTCGGTGTGTGTGTGTGTGTTTGACTTGTGGCAAGTCACACCGCAAGTAGCCAAGCTTCACTCAACTAATACTACCACAACAAGCGCAGCAGTTGAGCTTTAGTGGCCTGAGGACAACAGCTCCATCAACAAGCTCAAGCGGTGAACGGTGAACGGTGGACGGTGGTGGTGGGCGCCATGACTGATCTGAACAATGCACCAACAGCAGCAACAGAGGCAGATATATTAGCAAAACAGCGAGCAAGAGACTGATCGGTGTCAGAAGTGCCACCTCGTTTGAAGTCTCCCCAGTCTCTCTCTCTCTCTTGTCTTCTGATCCCCTCAGCGTAAATATTAATACACATAATTGAGTCATTAATTAGTAGTGGTGGTGCTGCTGCTGATGGAACAGCAGCAGCAGCAACAACAGCCACGATGAAGACACCACCGTGACCACCGTGTTCACGAGTGAACCTTCACTCAACTGCTTCCAATCAGTATTGGCAGCAGATGAGTGAGCTTTTAATTAAAAATGCACACACACAACCAAAATTCTGACATGATCATCAGAATGAGAGAGATTCACTCTAACACTAGCACCAGCAGACTGACAGCATCCTGATAGCAGCACTGTTGTTTCTGCACTGCTGTGCAATTAATTAGTCAGTCGATGCGGCAGTACCGCTGATTTTCTTTTCTTTGTTGATCATTTGGTTTGGCCTAATACTGTGTGCATTTTGCAGCTAGCAGAAAGGAGAAATCCACCGCTGTGAACTCATTTACGGCAATTCGGCAATGTCTTTCTCTTTTTTTTTCTCACTCTATGCCACTGCTGACTGATTTCGTGTCGGTGATGTGTGTTCGACTACTGATGTCTAATTACCACCGACAGAAGAAGTAGAAGAAAGCTGAGGGATGTTGCTGTTTGCTCTGATGATGATGATCGTTTCTGGCTGATTGTTCCACTGTCTTCTTCTTCTTCTTCTTCTTCCCTGTTCCCTGATCAAAGGGTCCACAGTGCAAGCCGCTAATGCTAACAAGCATCAGACAGATGAAAAAGGAAGAAGGAAAAAAGAGCAAACAGAAAATGAGCTTTCTGCCTTCAGAGCTGCAGATTAGTTTTGCCACCGCCTGGTGCTACAACTACCGACAGACACCGTAAGGAGGCGATTTAAGTTGCGACGGCTGTTGCAGCGGCTGTGGATCGAGAACAACGGAACGAATGAGACAGAGGGCAAATTAAAACTGACCGTCTTCCTATGATTCTTTCCTTCCTTCCTCGACATTAGGCGTCACACGGCAACGGTTTCTGCCCTCTGCTGCTGATGGTCAAATTGAATTAGATTGCACTTTAAAGTGTGTGCACCAAGTGAGTGGCCTCTGTACAGCAGCTGCATCAACAACGACAACGACAACATCAGCAGCAGCAGCAGCAGGCCAATCAAATCAAATGCCAATGTGAGTGTCCCAAGCAAAGACGGTGTCAAGACATGTTGTCCACTACACTCTCCGCCGGACTTGTACTACACACTTCTGTCCGCCGGCGACCAGAGAGGAGGAGGAGGAGGCTTTTTTCCTTCTTTCTTGCCCCCTTCTTTGCCCACAGTTCTTCCATCACTTGCGTCCTGAACACTGTGTTCAGTGCAGCTGTGTGCTGGCTGGCTGCGACAAGGTACGACCAATTGATATTATTCGATCATGAATTACAATCGAGCTACACTCGATTCGCATCAGCGTCCGCAGTAGCAGCAGCCTCAGCAGCAGCAGCAGCTTTTCGCTGCCGACTGTCGTTTATTGTCGCTAGGACAAGAGAAGAAGCGAGAGAAGCGAGACGAATTGAGACTGAATTGACGGCAATGCTAGTGCTGGTGGACTGCTCCTGGTGGACTGCTCCTTCTCCGGCTGTCTGTCTGGTTGGCTGGCAGCCATCGGTCGTGGGTAATAGAGCGAAGCAGCAAGGTCTATTCATAATAACGATAATCAAAGTTTCGGTAAAAAGAAGACGAAGACGAAGACGAGGAAGAGGACTACGGCAAAAAGGGCAGTATTGTTGCACAGAGTAAAGAGTGGTGGTAGTGGTAGTGTAAAGCGCACACAGATTCGGTTATTGCTATTACGACCATTAAGTGCATCAGGAACTGCAGAAGAAGAAAAAGCGGAGGAGAAAAAAGCAGTGAGAGAAAAAATTGGACTGACCAGAAGAACGGTTGTGTGTTTTCTTTGCAGTGCAGCCAATCGATGCTGGTTGGCAAAGTAAAGCATTTTTGTTCCCTCAGAAGGCCTCCTGTAGAAGTACGGCAGTTGTTCAGTTCGGCAGCTTCGTCTTCTGAAAAGAGCAGGCAGGCAGTGGAAGTGTAAGATGCTATCACCGAGAAGTCTCCCCACTAACACTCTCTCTCACACAGACACACAGAAGGGTCCAGCTTAATCCAATGGAGTGCAATCAGCACTATTGGAGAACTACAGTGCTGGCGAGAGAGGCAATGGCCAGTGGCCGCCATCGACGCCATAGACGCCGTCGCCAAGTGCAGCATGCAGCAAAACAATAACACGTTAAAGTGCCATTTGAACGATTTTGAACAATTTACAACGAGGCAAACGGAGGGGAAGGGAAAGAGTGCCAGAGTGTGAGTGAGTGAAATGGCTGCATTGCTTCTTCTCTTTTTTTTCTTTCTTTCTTCATCTCCAATTTCTTCGTCCTCTCGTAACTGACTGAATCTCCCTCTTTCCCTCTCATCCCCCGATCTCTCTCTCCTCCGCTCATTCGGCGACGGTATTAGTGCAAACATTTAGACGACGGATGAAACAAATAATTTTCAACTTTTCGATTACCAGCGAGTCGGAGTTGGGGGCGGCCAGCAGCCGAGCAGTCGAGCCAAGGATTGAAATGCAGTACTACTAAAGTGGCTGTGGGAGAATGAGGAGGAAAGAGATTCAGAAAGTAGAAGTGGCAGGCAGACAGACAGACAGGCTGACAGAGAGGCAGGCAGAAAATAGTGAGTAGATCTATCGAAATTAGATTTTAAATTGCAAACTTCTTCTTCTGGATAATTTGAAATTTATGTTCCGAAAGTTTACTCTCTTTCAGTAGCAGTGTTGCAGTGTGTAATGGTACGTAATTCAGCTGCCCGTTTGTGTATGTTTCGGTTTCACTTTGTGCTAGTCCGTTCTGCCTCGTTTTCTTTCTTTCTGCTTCTGTGGTGTTGGCCAATTGCCAGTGTTGAAGTTGTCCCTGACAGTCGCTGGACACAGCAGCAGCAGCAGAAGTTGGCCGATTAGTCGCCAAGTTGTGCAGTAGCAAATGTAGGCATGACTAGCACTAATTACCAGTGCTAATTGCACTCAGGCACACCAGTCCTCTTGTAGTAGTAGAATCAGTCGCAGTTTCAGTAGAATCGTGTGCTTAATTAAATTAAACTTAAATTAGATAAATTAGATAACACGGTAAATTGACTGTGAATTGAGTGGCCGCCATTTACTGAAAGAAGAGGGAAGAGTGCAGCAGTCATCAACGAGGACGGCGATGGTATGCTGGAAAAAGCGGCAAAACGGCACTGAAACTGGAAAACAGGGAAACAGACGGCAGTTATGCTCCGGTTCCGGCAGAAGTTCGGCTGCTTTTTCTAGTTCGGTGCTGATGTACAACTACAACAACTTCAGCACACAACTGCCGTTTCTGTGCCAGAAAAAGAGGGAATTTCGGTGACTGTCTATCAGCAAAGGGGGGAAAAGGAAAGGGAGAACCTGCACTCGCCAACCAGACGGCAAATTAATTAACAAACGGCAATTTAGCTGCTGATTCTGCTGTTGCTGCTGCTGCTACTCTTTGCCAGTTGATAGCTCTTCCTCTTTCTCTCTGTTTCTCTCTTCCTGTGCTTGTTCACTTTTCCTCAAAACATTTCTGTCGGCAAGGAACTTTGCCGCGACGACAGTAATTTATTGCACTCATAAATACGAATTAAAAAGTAGAGAACGATGAGCTGCTGCTGTTGTTGGCTTGTTAGTGCAGTTTAGAGAGACGACAGTTGAGCGAAATGTGCTGCCTCAAATTAAATGCGACTTTATTGGTGAAATTGACAGCAGCGGCGGCAATCGATGGCGGTGGTCGCACCAAAGTACTACTAGGGCTGCTGGTGGTGGTGGTGGCAATGATGAAACGTGCACCAGCAGTCAGTAGACGGTGCAATTTGGAATAGAGATTACTGGGACGTCAAAGAAGGAAAAAAAGAAAGAAAGAAAGGAGGGGGAGGAGAAGCAATCAGACAGACAGACATACGAGAGACAGAGTCTCTTGGTGACTGCTGAAGCGAATGGAGTAAGAGTATTGGAGGAATACAAAGATGAAGGAAAATCGAACGCCAGATTCGCAGCAGCAATACAAAGACAGATTAGGAAAGTTTGGATTGTCGATTCTCTGCTGCTCGCTCCTTCCCAGTGCAAGTTGACGGTGGTGGTGCCAGTTTGGTGGTGGTGCTGGTGCTAGTGCAAGTTCAAATTGGCAAATTGAAACGAAAACGGGACTGATGTTGCTGTTGCTGCTGCTGCAGGAAGAAGACAAAGTCAGTTCCATCGACCGCTGAGCTGTACCAACAGCGACGGCAGCGGCGGCAGCAGCAGCATCTAACATCGAAATGCGAATCACGAACTAGTCAAATAGAAAGAGAAGCAAAATAGAGCTAAATTGAAAACAAACAAACGGTCGAAACAAAAAGCAAAAACACTGAATCGAGCACATGCACACACTCTCACTCTCGGGCGCCGTTGTCAGGCGTAATTGGGCCTAGAAAGAGGAGCTGCTGCTGCTGCAGAAACAGAAGCAGCAGTAGTCAGCAGACTGAGGAGCTCGCTTTGGTCCACAGTGTCGATTGAGGAACCATCTTAACTGGGAAAGTCATTTTAGGCAAGGGACTCAGTGAAAACAATGAAAAATGTATGTACTACTAGTGCTAGGAAAAATGATGTTCACTGCCATCATCAACATTGCCAACTACTACTACAACACCGGCGCCAAACATGAGACGACGATGCATGTTAGCTCCCTTTCTCCTGCTAAAAAATTGTCAAGCTTCCGCGGTGGTGAGCGGTGCACACAAACACTTACACACACAAACACAAACTCGCAGAGGTCAGATTGAGATGGAGATTCAATGTTCAATGTTCGCAACGATGTGCTATGCTGCTTGTCTCTGCTCAACTGCGATATTGCCTGTGATCGATGGTCAAGACGAGGAAAATGTGGAACGATGGACAAGAAAAAGAGAGAAGAGTCCAAAGACTTTTCAATCTAATGAAGCATCCAACGAGACTACCAAACAGACGGAGATGGGGAGGAAAGGGAAAGGGACGAGGCCAGCAAGAAAGGCACTGATAATGACGGCCAATAACGATGACGACGACGAGGAGGAGGAGGATGGCAGCAATATGAATTAAATTAAATTGCTGCCCCGCTAAATGGCTAAGACTGCAAAGCGTGCGGAAGAATCTGCAGCATTGGCATCAACAGCAATGGCAGCAGCGGAAGACAGTGGTCGCGCGCAGCAAATTCGAGTCGCAGTGTGAATTTTAATGAAATCCTGCCTCACTGCATCGCTGATGTTTTGCGCCAGTGTGAACAGTATTGGCCACACAGATGCGATCCGACTGACTGCTCACTGCGGCACTGAACTGCACTTTCTCTCTCTCTTTCTCTGTCCGCCAACAGCTTGACTTTTTTCTCTTTTCCGTTCGCTTTTCTTTTTCTTTGTTCAGCAGTTCGATAGTAATAATAATATATTATTGGATGGCAAAGTCAGGATGGATGGAGGAGACTCTGGGACGCTGGGACGCAGAGACTCAGCAAATCCAATTGACTAATCCTCCGCAGATCATCTATCATCGGCGAGGACGAGGACGACGACTAACGGCAGGCACGCTTTATTAATTACACTTTTGCACTGTAGCAGCAGCAGCAGCAGAAGGCAAATGTGTCACATTAGAGTTCTAGAAACAGCAACAGCCGCAGCAGCAGCCCTAAAGTGGCGAATCCAATCTGAATTTGAAGACCGTACTTCAGTGCACTTCGACTGAAGGCTGCAGTTGGTAATAGACGCCGGGCCGGCGTCATTGATTCAAAACACTGCCAACAATTGATGAGGGCGACTGGAATGATGGCGGTGGTAGTAGTGCTACTCCTTCTTCGAACTACTTTCAATTAAATTGTCTACTTACAGTGAGGGAAAACCGAAAGGCAAAGTGGCTATGATGGTGGTGGTTGTGGTAGTGTTGGTGCACTGGCTCGCCAGCCAATTATGTAAATGGTCGAAAGGACAGCAATGTCTGCCGCTGCTGCACTGTGCATGAATACCAATTGTGCAATCGGCGGCAATCAGTCGTGATTACGACGACGAGCCAGTGATCGGCCAGTGTCCGTGCTGCCGCTGAAACTATTGTGCGCCCAAACGCACACACTCACAACCACTGTGATGTGATTGTCCTGCAGAAAACAACAACAACACATCATCATCGTCGAAGTCGAAGTCACTGACCACCACCACCACCACCACCACCACCTCATCTCATCTGTAGTCTTCCAGTTCTGACAAGGCTCCCTTCACTGACTGACTGACTGACTACACAAACTTCAGCAGACTACTCGCTCACTCACTCACTCTCGATGTAATCGATTAGCTCGAGTTCAGTGGCAAATCAATCGACAGTGGCTGCCACCACCACCACCACCACGACCATCGCCGCCGACAAGTGGCCGCTGACAAACAAGAGAACGGGAATATGCGAGACAGCAAGTCAGCTAAACAGAGTGAGCACAAACGAACGATTGAGTGTTCAATTTGGAAAAAATAGAAAGAAGAAGACTTGCAGGCTCAGCTCTTAATGGCGACATGCCATCAGGGGACACAAACAGGCAGAGAGAAACAGAGGAGAACGAGAGCACATCGGACACCCGAATAATAGTCGTGAAAGGCAGCAGCAACAAGACCGGCCAATTTAGCAACGACGAGGCAATTTAAAACAATTGGCTCAGCTCCAACGAGCCACAATGCGAAGCCCAATGCGAACCGAGCTCTTTTTCCGTTCCCTCCCTCCCTTTCCCTCCATTTGGTCGCTCTAAATGGTCAAATTGCTCATATTTTCCGTGGCGAGAATTTCTGATTGAAGCGCAAGATTTGTTTGCACTTTTGAGCAGCAGAGAAGAGTGTTTTGGGGTAATGAACGACGGCGGTCTCCTTCTTCTTCTTCTGTGCAGACAACAGCAGTAATGGTTAGCTGCTGCTGCTGCTGCTGCTGCTGCTGCTCACTTCAGCTCCAACGACTGGTCGCTGCATCGACAGGAAGCATACAATGAGGATGAAGGAAGACAATCCTCCTCGATGCTTCGTAGGAAGGGAGGCACCTAAATTGAAAGCGACATCGAGCAAATCTTCACACTGCCGCCGCTGCCGCCGCTGCTGATGGCCAAGTGGACCCAATTGGCCGTTTTAGTGGCAGGCAGGCAGGCAGGCAGCGCAATTGTCTTGAGACCGAGCCCAATTGCCCTGGTACCGCACACTTAGAGACCGGACACACACACACACACATTCATTCACTTTTTCCCATTTGGTAATGGCCTTTCCACGTGTCGGTACATTTTCAGCACCTCATTTGGTCCCTGCAGTGCTGCTGTGCAGCAGCAACGGCAACTGAAGCAGCACAAATGGCCTGCCATTCTGGCACCAGCATTTTGTCTTTCAGTCTGGTGCTGTGAGCTGTGTGTTATGGTGTGACAGCAATTGCAATTGCTCGCTGGGTGCTGCAGAAGTGTCAACATCGATTTCAACTTGATGTCAGCATTTTTGCTTCTACTGCTGCTGTTGCCATCCTCGCACCGACGTCGTCATCCTCGTCGACTCGACGACGACGACGTCGCTTTTCAGCGCAATCACGTCCCAATTAATATCAAATTTAGCCTTTCATTCGAAACAATTGCCAGTTCGTGCTTGCCGATTCGAGAAGCCCAAACTCTCTAACTCCCGAACGTGCACTTTGAACTTTCTCACTCTCTCTCTCTCTCCTTTTCTCCTTTCCTCCTCATCCACTAGTCTGTCAGTAGTCTAAAGCTTCGGTCGATGCAAATGAGCACTTTTGCTTTTTCCTTTCCACTCTTTTTCCTCTAAAAAGAAATCAAAGAGATTTTACCACTATTTGCCCTTGCTTTTGCATAGCTTTGTCAGTTTCAACAAAACCCAGTGGTCGAGATTGAGATGGAGGCCACAATTGAAAAACAGGAGGAAAAAAGAAAAGATCGAATGCCGCTGAATAGAAACGTTTTACGATGCGGCCGCCATTTTGGGCTTTGTGGCGGCTGCTGCCGCGCCACTACGACTTTCTAGCAGCGTCTGGTTTGCAGATTTAGTTTGTTTCGCCCCCCACAAGTACTACCGCTGCCGTACCATTCAAATGTGTAAAGCCAATTAAATGTCCGTTACGCAATAGCATTGCTACGGTACTTCTTCGGGCATTGGAACAACTTGAAGTGCAGAGTAGTGTTTGTGAGTGCCACTTTTCAATGGCACCGTCTGGTTGCGTAGGAGAATTGTAGTGGGGGCGACTGGCGCCCGTCTGGCGCCCCAAGGTCTCTCTGCTCGTCGAGGATGTCAGAGTGTGTGTGTGAGTGTGTTTGTGTTTGCCGGCGCCACTGCTGAAACCGACACTGGTGAAGAGGAAGAGGAGGCAAACAATCGACTCATTATTGACAACACAGTACACTGCAATGCACTGGAAAGGGAAAGCGGAGAGGGGGGGGGAAATCGGCCAATTGAGAAGACAAACAAACTCCAGTGAGCAAGCATGAACATGAGCAGCAGCAGTAAACTGAGCAACCAAAACTGCAGTTCCAAGTTCCTCGCCCTCTCTCACCGAGTGATTAGCTTCAATTTGCAAGTATGTGCCGGTCGCAAACTAGTGCTGTAACACACAACTGTACAACACTGTTTTAGTAGTATTTTGGCAAGAAAATAGAAAGTAGATTCGACAGGAAAATTCTTCGCCCGGCTTCCAGCGGTAATTAAAATTGAATTTTCTCATTACTAGTCTCTCTCTCTCATTAACTTCAATTTCTCTTTTTAAGCCCTCAAATGGCTGCAGTGAAGCCTGACATTTCGTTGTGCTGCACCTCAGCGTCTGTGCACCTCTTAACTAGGTCCTCTTGAAGCACGACAGAAAACACAAAACGACACAAAAGATGTTATGCGTTTGTGTGCTTGGAAAATTCGTGCCTTCAAAGCTCATGCAGATTATAGCGAGAGTAAATTATCTTCGGCTTAGATGAAGATGACTCACTGGAGAGCACTAATTAGGAATCGATTTAATTATTTGAACAGAAGAAGAAAGGGAAAGGAAAGGAGAGGACACACAATGGGATGACAGTGCTCTCTTTGCATCTGAATTAGCTCAATGGACAGGAGGGAGCACAGCGCCAGTTAGCTCATTGTCCAATGAATGGAATTGAATTGAGCCCGTCCAATCAATTGATAAGACAAAGGCAGCGGCAGCATTGAGGATCTTGTAAAGAGAGAATGAACAGCAGCAGCAGCAGCACCAGGACTGCTTGACTTTGCCTTTTGCTCTCTGCTTAATTGCATTGTCATTCCTTATCGACGAGCAAACAGACAAACCCGTCGACCCGACGAGACAGGAAGTCAATTTGACTGGTCGCAGCGGCAGAAGCAGAAGCAGAAGCACTAGCACGTGACAAGTGTAGCTCAGCTTGGTTTTACCCTGTTCCTCTTCTATTCACCATGAACCGTCAATAGACATCTCAAGAAAGACATCAGTCGACAGAAAGTGAGGGTGGTGCCGGTGATGCTGGTGCCGATGCTGGTGACCGGATTCCGCCGAATGGCCTCTGGCAGCAGAATCAGCAGTAATAGCAGTAGAAGCCCAGCATCAGCAAACCATCGAACTGAATCCCTGGAGCTTAGAGCAGTAGAGCGAATGATTCGCGCGTGCCTGCTCCAGTGAATCATCGAATTGAGCTGTGCAATTTCAATGCTCTAACAACCAATTGAAGCCAGTGAAGGTGCTGCTGCTGCTGCTGGTGCCTGGCTGTCTGGCTGCTGCTGCTGTTGTCCCCTCAGTCAGTCAGTTCCCTGCTGCTGCAAGTGCAGCACTACTCTCCGCTGTCCGTCTGCCAGTCAAATTGCCCGCTGCCTCCTCAATTTGCTTTGCAGAGAGATAATCGGTGGAGGCTGTGCAACAGCAGCAAAAACCAAAAGCGGCAGCTCAAATATTTGAGCAAATCAAGACGACGTCGGCGATGGCAGCATTGGTGGTGGTGGTGGTGGTGGCCTGCCAAACCACAGCGCACCGATATCAGAGTGTAGGCAAAAGCAGCGAAGCGTGTGTCAGATATATCTCGCAGAGCTCTCTTCTTTCTTCTTTAGCTTCTTTTTCCTTTTTTCCCCAAACTAACGATAGTCGCCACGGCTCAAAAGCGAGCCAAAAAAGAAGCCGCAGTTTTTTTGTAGCTGTTATTGCCGTTGATCGTCCAGCAGCACAGGACACACTGGCTGGCTGGCTGTGTGGTTATTCGATTGTCAGTGCATACTTGGGCACAAAATGAGGGGGGAACAAGGGATCCAGAGAGGCGAGGAATGTGTATCTTTTTTTGACTGCTTGCCTGGCTGACTTCAACTGCTGGTGGAGTTCAATCAGTTGACAGAAGCTGCCGCTGCTGCTGCCGCTGTTGATGTCCTGAGCACTGGATGATGATGCATCGAGGCAAATTAGCCAACAGTGTGAGCGATGGTGACGAGTGCTCCTTTCTTTCTCTTCCCTTTTCACTGGTGAATGGTGAACACTGTCTATCTGTCTGCGGCTCTGTACACACACACAGATGCATCAGTTTCACAGACATCCAGAGAGAGTTCGGGAGTTGCCGCCCGCTGTGCGAACTGCCAGTGCAAACTGTCATCCTCCGAACACAAGCGTTTACATTGTGTCGGGCAATTACGCGTACTTAGGGCACCGTTTGTTCCCTTCTGTGCTCTGTGTTTTGTTCTGTTCTGTTTGACTCTCTGGTTTTCCTCGCTGCCTGTCCTCTCTTCCTCGACCATTATCGGTGAGAGCGACTGTACTTTTAATTAAAACTAAAAATAATAATAATGCACCCACACACACACTTGCAGAAGATTGGGACAGGAGGCAGCATGTCATTCTGCACAATCGGCCACATTGACTCGATTCTGTCTCTGTGTATGTGTGTAAGTTGCTCTTGTCGACACTGGCCACACTAATCAGGCACTGACGAGTACTAAAACTACTGCTGCTGCTGTTGCAACACAACAATTGACATTGCATAAATAAACAGACTCGTGTTCGTGTGTGGATAGAGTGAAAGGGGCTGATAACTGGGAGAGGACTGGGCGACGTCCAATAGTGATAGCTGCCTTGGCAAATCAGCTTGCAAACAGCACCAACAGCACCAACAGCAGGATCCGATTGTCTAAATGAGTGAGAGTGGCTCAACTCTGAACACAACTGATCGCACTAATGAGTGAGTGCTCGGGCACAGAGCTAGAGAAAAAAGACCGGGTAAATGAACGGTCCGAGGTAATTAAGAAATATGATTGCTTGTGGTGGTGCTGGTGCTGCTGTTGCCATTTCTGGTGCAGTCGTCTTCACTGTCCGTACATTTGCTCACTCAGACGCACTTAGTCGTGGTTTTGCCCGACGACGACGTCCGCCGCCGCCGCCACCGATCGAATCTCACTAGCCAACAGCGTTGGCCAGCGTCAAACAGTTCACAAACAAAGCTCGCAGACAAATTGCCGGAATAATTGGCACACTGAACAGACTGAACCGACCAGATCCGACAGACTGTCTCGAATGGATAGAGAAAAAGAAAGAGAGAAATCAATAGGGATTGAGCCAGCCGCAATCGACAGCACAGAAGATTCGTGCCGAAGACGAGCTTCTGTTTTTTGGTGGTAGTGGTGCCCTGCACGACAGACCAGGGATAGATCGTTAGCTAATGACGCAATTAATGGCGCATTCGGTGGCAGCAGCAGCAGCAGTCAGAACCAGCGTCCAGTGCCAAATTGGAAATGACACAGGCTAACAGAGAAAAGGAAGTAATGCTTGGCAGTACCAAATTCAGTACAAAATCAGTCCACCAGAACGACTGAGCTGGTAGTGCGCGAATAGAAAAATATGTCGGTGTTGGTGAAATGAAAATGAATAGTGAGGAAAGGGAAGGAAAGGAAAGGGAAAAAGTGGAGCAATCATTTCAGGCAGGCAGGTCAGCCAGCTCAGCTCAGTTCAACTGTGGCCGGCAAATGGCAAATGGCAATGGATCAGGTGATGGATGGACTGAACTGTGGTTGTCTGTTTGTCTGTTTGCCTGTTTGCTTGTGCCAGCCAACCAACTACAAAGCGCTTAGACAGCACCTAATATTAATTAATGCTTCTCTGAGAATCATGCCTCAAAGTGAAGGAAAAGAGAGCGATAGGGAAAGGAGCCAGTATTTGCTTGACTTGACCGTCTCTGTCTCTCTCGCTCTCTGTTTGCGATGTACTACTAAATCAGGACGACGCAGCGCAAAGATTTGGCAGCGGTGGTAATTAACAAAAGCTCAATGTTGTGCAAACATCCAGGACAGACACAAAGGCTATTTGCTGAAAAGCACTCGCTTGATGCACTTTGCTTTTTCTCTGCTTGCTCTTTCTCCCTTCATCTCCCCTCATCTCCTCTCAACCTCAATAGCCGTAGATTAACGCCTTGCCTAAAATGCTGCTGAGATCAGCAGCGTTGCGGCTGCTGTGGCGGCCATTTGGGGCGATCTGCAGAAGCTACTGCTGACGATGTCCATTTGACTATTTGCTTGTGGCGGTCATTTCGATGACGATGATGATGATGAAAAAAAGAAAGAAAAGCAAAGAAAAGAAAGGGATACATGTGTGTGTGCAGTCAGTGACCAGATTTAGCCGGTAATTGGCCTAGAGAGTGAGTTGAGCTAATTTGAGCAACGGCTGTTCTTGCTCAAGTGCCATCTTACTCAATTGTCCGCCCGTCACTCAACACTGCTCGCTGACAGTGGTGCTGGCGGTGGTGCTAGCCACGATGTGCTGATGTTGATGGCCACCATTTTGCTTGGGTTAAATTCGAGGATGCTTTTCTTTCCTGGCAACAGCAGCAGGTACTCACCGAATGACGGTGACTTTGCCTGGCGATCCGGAGCTGTTAGCTGTTGCTCTTGATGCTGGTGCTGCTGATGCTGACGCGGTTGTTGTTGTTCATTTACAGTTGCTGTTTTGTTGTCCATCCATTCAATCAAACGGCACATCAGTTTTCTAGCTTTCTTCTAGAGTTCTTCTTTTCTTCCTCAACCTCAGTGTTCTTGCTGTTTTTGCTCTTGCAAAAAGTCTTCTCCGGTGGAAACAATACAGGCAATCACCATAATCGCAGCGGTAATCGTGCTGTTTCTATTCACTGCCGCAATGCTCGTCCCTTACTCCTTTTTTCCTTCTCAATCGTCTGCCGTTTTATTCAACTACCACCACCACCACCACAAGGAAACGGTAAAAGCCAACTAAAAATAAACACTCTATGTGTGTCTGTCTGTTCGACTGTTCACTGCTGACTGTTGCCGATTTAAGAGCAGAAAGGAAAGGAAAGGAAAAAAGAAATAGGGGAGGAATGGGAAGAAACGAGCGGCCAATTAATCAGCAGCGGTGTGCACTATGGTGCCGCTTTTATGTTCACAGTGTACTAAGTGGATGTGTGTACAGCAAGCAAGCAAGCAAGTGCATTCAACACACACTGGTAATGCACTGATCAGCAGACAGTGCTGTGTTATACAGCTGTCGGAAACTGAGTAAGTGAATGAGGAATGCAAATACCGCTACCGCAAGGCTTGTAATTAAATAAACGGCACAATTAATCAATTATTTATTGGCAGAAGTAAGAGTGAGTTGGAAAAGCATGTGGTGGTGGTGGTGGAAAAAAAGCAGTCAGCTAAAGTTGCACTGAAAGTCTAAAGTGGTGGTAAGGCAAGCAAGTTTTAGTGCGAGTGAGTGAGTGAGGTAAAAAAGAGGTGCCATTTGGCGGCCATTTGTTGTAGCATCTCAGAGTGAAGAGTTTCGCCCAGTCTGCGTGCCTTTGTAGCCTTATTTACATTCGGCCACTACTACACTGACTTGGCCAATTGTTGAACACAACTTAAGCTGAGCTGTAGCTCTTGTAGAGCCGCTTTTCTCTTTCTCACCGCCACTTAAGTTGTGAGTAAATCAAGAGACAATTTAATTAGCGCAAATTGAATTGATTTGTGCCGAGACCGAGCTGGAGAGTAGAGGGCAAGTGCAGCTCCTCAGACTGCTGCTTCTTCTTCTTCTGCAACAGAGTGAGTGAAGGGCGTCAAGAAACGTGGAGGCAGTCATAAATCAAGACACAAGTAGACGAAGAGCTGCTGTTGTTGCTGTAGTAGTTGCTGCTGTTGCCGAAGCCGCCGTCGTGGCCACTGACTCTGAAGCAGCAGCCCTCAGCTCGAGTTAGTGAGCTCTCGTGATCACTTGCGCCACTGACCTTATGTGAGCTCTGGTGAGCATCTCTCTCTCTCTCTCTCTCTCTCTCTCTCTCTCTCTCTCTCTCTCTCT
>JAALOO010000730.1_pt1 | contig 27420 bp, 31 predicted proteins | sample 7257641 | NCBI WGS metagenome assembly JAALOO01 (sample SAMN14085613, study PRJNA598686) | mite metagenome | biome: ENVO:01001000; feature: ENVO:01001002; material: ENVO:01001226; isolation source: single female mite from University of Michigan culture on fish food culture... ...
TTTAGTAAAAAATGCCGTTGACTAGTAAAGGAAACTAAAAATTCGAAAAAATTTTTTATGTGCGCGCAGTCCCTCCTTAAAGTAAAGACGACATTCGAAAAACAGAAAAACATCTTTGCTATTTGGCTGTTTTACGGCGTCTCTCATTAGCACTGCCACAGGTGGGCACAGGTTGCCTTCGTGCACAGTGCACATTGGGAAAATCTCCCTTTCTGTCAAACTTGAACACTTTACATTTATTACCTTTCAGAGAGGGTTACTTTGTGAAAACAGTCTGCTGGTGCTTTCTAGTCGCCTGGTTATGTCTCCTATGTATGTGGGTGCCTCCACTCAAATGCAACCTCGATAATCTGCTGCAGGTGGACACTGAAATAGTGTGTCTGAGCACTGGACGCCGATGCAACTGCAGCTGTAACTCTTTGAATACCAAATTCTCTGTTCACCACACCGCTGGCTCAGTTGGACCAGTTATTAGTGCATGACAAAGTCATTGTTGGAGCTGAAAGCGTAATTGAAAAAAATTCTTTCGATTTGTTTGCCACCTTGTTAGGAGCAAAGTAACTGAGCAACCCTTTATCAAACTGCCTTCAAACTGTTTTGTTTGACCTACAAAGTTTTCATGTAGCGGTGCTGAATCACGTGCTGTCGCTTTGCTGTAGCAATATTTGGAAACTCTTCAAGCTTCAATATACAATGAGATAAACTATAATGACTGGTGAAATGGTCATTGGCGCTGTCCACTGTGCACGAAAACTACACACAGAAAGAGGGAAAGACACTACAAAGTGTCAATGTTCTGCACTGGTGCATTGGTCATCCAGTGTGTGTGTGTGTGTGTGTGTTTGAGCCTGTTATCCTGTCTGACCGAAAACAAGTCCAGAGCAGAGAAGTCGATGCATGACGAACATTACGTAATCAGTGGTGCGCGCGCGATTGCAGTGATAATGGCCTACTACTGGGCGCCACAACCAGCAGAGTCGCGCCAGTCTCGAGCAGTATCGCTGGGCGCAACAGGCTTTGCCGTCGTCGCCGTACCTCGTCCCTGTCCACACACTGTCCACAACTGGCTGTCTTCCACTACACAGCTGTACCACCACTGCAGCTCGAACTCATCGCTCCTTCTTTCTTATCGACCAGTCTCCCTGATATGGCCAGTGTTGAGTACTACTGACAGATCTGGTGTTCTGTGTCCTCGCCCCCCTTTTCCCTTGCAAAAATAGCACCAACAGCTCTGTCAAAAGGAAGCCTCCTTCGCACCTTTGTCCACAGTGAACAGAGTGTACTCTTTAAGGAAAGTATTCAGCCCTCACTGACTGTGCTGGCCAAGTGACTGCTGTTGTTCATATTTACCACTATTTAGTACTACCACTACACAATCACCATACGCATCCTTACACCTTGGATGCTTTTGACGGTATCTGACTTTCTACCACCACTTTTCTCTACAGAGTCTGTTCACGTGTTGCCGACGTCGCAGTAGCATCAGCAGCAGCATCAAGTCGCATCGACAAGTCCAGTTGACGCCATCAAAAGTAGATACAACCAAACGTTTTCGCTCGCAGGTACGCATTCACCGTTTCCTTCTTTGCTCTGACGTGCCTTGAAGTGGTGCTCTGCTGCTGCTACTACTGCTGAAGACAGTCAAGCGAACAATCCGTTACTTTGCGCCAATCGGTGCTACAGAAACAAAAGTCAGCTAAACGACATTTGGCCATTTGCATCGCTGACTTACCACTGTAATTACCACTAAGGATGGCCAGCAAAATAATCAACAATCAAAAGTAAGTTTGTTTCAGTGTCTTTAGTTAAAGTTTTCTCCAACCGAATCATCTCTCTAAATAATAATAATCTAAGTGCAAAACAAAGAGATATTATATTTAATGCTGGCTAATTAGAAAACACCTGTCAGTAATAAATGCAGAAAGATAAGCAGATTTGCTTATAGAGAGAGATAGAGATAGAGATAAGGCTGGCAGTGCAGCGATTGTCGCCTTGGAAATTATGGTTTGATTCACAGAGCACGTGCCCTTTGCACACATGTGTTTGCAAACAGACAAACACACACAGACTCGGGCTAAGAGAGTTCTGCGCCGCATCACATTTTTTGTTTTGAACGAGCTTTAGGGTCCTTGTTATTTTTTCTCATATAAATCTTCTTTTTCCCTACCTTTCCCTACCTTCCCCAGTGCAATCAGCCTCAACTGCAGTCAGAGCAACGGCATCAACACTCCCAGTCAGCCAACAGACGCGGCTGTGGTCAACACTCCGAGCAAAGAAAACATCGCTTACTCACCACCTATAAATCCGTACAGACGACCTAGTTATCTTAATCGAAAAGAAATTGCACTCTTACGATCTCGAAAGCTACTTTCACAAGTGATCTCGAGCAACTCGAGTGCTAGAAACAGTATCGATGAGGGTGACGGTGATAAGATTTATCACAACGGCGACGCAGATTTGGTTCGCGTGAACAACAACAAGGTCAACAGCAGCAATAACAAAAACAACGACCCAGTATCATCGGATCGTGCTAACCGTTTCCAGCCGCACCACCATCACCACCAGAACAAGCAAAACGGAAAAATGGAAGAGCAGACAAAATCAACAGACCAAAATCCTACTAGTGCTCAGAAAAAGGCCGAAGTGATTTCTGGAGATGATATTAGCAAGGAGTCTGCTTTGCAGAATGGTTTTATACTGGGTGACCCAAATCAGCCAAGTAAGTTGACCAGGCTTTTTAGTAACTCTATTAATCCCCTTTTGTACAACTTTTTAGCAATGCCCTGGTTTGGAATGGACATTGGCGGCACTCTGGTGAAGCTCGTATACTTTGAACCGACTGATATTCCTCCAAACTCTTCATCGGATGAATCGGAAGTTCTTTATCAAATTCGACACTATTTGAAGCGAAGTTCCAGCTACGGCAGGACGGGTATAAGAGATATTCATCTGCAAATGGACAACTGCTGTATAAATGGACGCGTCGGGACTTTGCACTTTATACGATTTCCCACATCAGAAATGCCAGTATTCATCAATTTGGCCAAGTCAAAGGGAATTGCCTCACTGTCGAGCACAGTTTGTGCCACTGGCGGTGGTGCCTTCAAATTTGAAAAGGATTTCCAGCGAGAAGTGGACTTGCAGTTGCACAAGTTTGACGAACTTGACTCTCTGATTCACGGCATTCACTACATTGAAGCTTACAATACACATGAATGCTACTACTTTCGCCACGCTCGTGACCCTGAACTGGCGGAGAAGACGGCATTTGACTTTTCCCAGCCATATCCCTTCTTGGTGGTCAACATTGGCTCGGGAGTGAGTGTTCTTGCTGTCTACTCCCCTGACTCTTACAAGCGAATTAGCGGATCCAGTCTTGGGGGTGGCACCTTTCTTGGCCTTTGCTCGCTGCTAACTGGTTGTGAAACTTTTGAAGAGGCAATTGAGCTGGCCGCCGCTGGCGACTCTACCAAGGTGGACAAATCAGTCCGCGAAATCTACGGCGGCGACTACTCTAAATTCAGTCTCAGTGGAGACATTGTGGCGTCTAGCTTTGGCAACATGTCCTGCAGTGAGAAGAGGGCACAGGCGAGCAAGGCAGACCTTGCCAAGGCCACCTTGGTCACCATCACCAACAACATTGGCTCCATTGCGAAGATGTGCGCCATGGCAGAGGGCGTCGAGCGAGTGGTCTTTGTGGGCAACTTTCTTCGTGTCAATGAAATCTCCCTCAAGTTGCTCGCCTATGCAATGGACTTTTGGTCAGACGGCGCCCTCAAGGCGCTCTTTCTCGAGCACGAGGGCTACTTTGGCGCCGTTGGCTGCCTGCTGGAGATGATGAAGACTAGCTGACACCGCCTGTCATCATCATCATAATCTTTCCATTGAGTAGGGAGAGAGCACTTTAATATTGCAACATTTCCCCCTGTCTTTTCCAATGTAATTCCAGTTTCAGTTGATGTATTGCGCAGTTATTGTGTGCGACTAAGCAATTTTATCAGTAAATTGAGTTGTGAACAAGAGCATAGCTTACGTCGGGAATGACTGGAGCTTTGGCTGGCGTTGTCATTTTCTTCAAATCATGCTGGTGGTTATCGTACACTGGTGGTGCACCAGCTGCATCAGCAACGACGGTGCCCCGGACAGCAGTCGTTGCCGTACACCACTAGAGGTCGCTACTGAGAAACACGTTTTTACGGGATTTGTGATTAGAGCAGCATTTCTCTTTTTTGCCGGCTGCACCGGGCACACAAGCGCTGTCTGCGGTGAGCTCCTCTTCGAAGAGTGAGGAGCACAGCGGAAAGGCCGCTCTTGAAAGGGTTAGCGACTTTTGTGGTGCCGCTAAAAAGACACTTCCACTCAAGCTCTGCTGCAAGCGACACCAGTGCGTGAAGCACAGTCTCACTACACCATTGCAAGCTTTCGTGGCAGTCATATATTCTTTTCTTCGTCCACTTCGGATTGGTTTATTTGTGATTGGCCCGGCCTTTTGATTGTGAGTCTTCCGGTCCGTAGCTGATAATTTGAAACTGAGCTTATCTGGCTCGTCAGTAGCAAAAGTTTTGACTCCCGGCGTTGTGACCTGCACGCGCCGCTTAAAGCCGCAGCATCTGTTCAGCATCAGCACACAACACGCACACCACGCACCGTCTCTGTTCTCTTTTGTATTGAAGTTCTCCTCTTTTCTTCTCTTCAGTCCGCCTAGGTCAAAATGTCCATCGATGAATCAAGCGCCGATCGCAACGTTCAAATATGGAAAGTAAAAAAGCTCATCAAAAGCTTGGAGGCGGCCAGAGGGTAAGCATACGTTTAGCAAAAGCAAAACAATAAACAAACCCAACTGCTTCCTTTCAGAAACGGCACCTCCATGATTTCCCTCATCATTCCACCAAAGGATCAAATTTCTCGGGTTGCCAAAATGTTGGCTGATGAATTCGGCACCGCATCCAACATTAAAAGTCGAGTGAATCGCCTCTCCGTCCTCGGTGCCATCACATCTGTACAGCAGCGACTTAAACTGTACACCAAGGTACCGGGAAATGGACTCGTCATCTACTGTGGAACAATTGTTACTGAAGAAGGCAAAGAGAAGAAAGTCAACATTGATTTTGAGCCCTTTAAGGCCATCAATACATCACTTTATCTTTGTGATAACAAGTTTCACACCGAAGCACTATCCGCCCTCCTTGCAGATGACAACAAGTTTGGCTTCATCGTAATGGACGGTAACGGAGCCCTCTTTGGAACGCTACAAGGAAACACCAGAGACGTCCTTCATAAGTTTCCCGTCGATCTACCGAAAAAGCACGGCAAGTTGAATGCTTTTGGAGATTCTAGGCTTATGCTCACTTTTTCTCTCATCACTACAGGTCGAGGTGGTCAATCTGCGCTTCGTTTTGCTCGTCTGCGAATGGAAAAGCGTCACAATTACGTCAGAAAGGTGGCCGAGGTTGCTGTACAGCTATTCATTTCAAACGACAAGCCCAACATTTCCGGACTCATTCTCGCTGGTTCAGCTGACTTTAAAACGGAGCTTAACCAATCGGACATGTTTGATCCTGTACGTTCTGCCTACAGACAATTGTGTTTTACTGCTCAGTGGAATTAACCGAAATCTGTGTTGTTTACAATTGCAGCGGCTACAAACCAAAGTGCTAAAACTGGTGGACGTTTCATATGGTGGCGAAAACGGCTTCAATCAGGCTATTGAACTCTCCGCAGAAGTGCTCACCAACGTCAAATTTATTCAGGAAAAGAAATTGATCGGTACGTACCACCTCAAACACGTGTTTGCGTATGTTTCTTAAAAACAAAATTTTGCAGGCAAGTATTTTGATGAAATCTACCAAGACACCGGCAAGTACTGCTTTGGTGTGGGCGACACTCTCAAGGCGCTGGAGATGGGAGCTGTTGAGACGCTGATTTGCTGGGAAAACTTGAACATAATGCGATATCAACTCAAAAACGCATCTACCGGCGAGGAGACCACTTTGCAACTGACGCCTGAACAGGAAAGGGACAGAACTCACTTTGTAGACAGTGTCACCGGTGTTGAGCTGGAACTGATTGAGTCATTGCCTTTGCTTGAATGGCTGGCAAACAATTACAAAAACTTTGGCGCTACACTTGAAATCATCACTGATAGATCACAGGAGGGCTCGCAGTTTGTCAAGGGTTTCGGCGGCATTGGAGGCCTCTTACGCTACCGGGTGAACCTTGACACGATGGACGGCCAAAACGATGATACGGAAGATTATGAGGACTTTGATGACTTTTAGGTTTTTTATTCAAGTTATTTATTAGCTGAATTTTTTTACTTGGCAAATTGCCCCACCCCTCCTTCTAAAGCATGTTTCACTTGTCTCGTTACAATAAAAATCTTTTATATTTCTCTGCTTTACAAATCCGCTGGTCTCATCTAATTTTTCCTGGAAAAGTAAATGTCCGATACAAACTTCACTAGAATTGATTGATTTTCAAAACTTGTTTTCCGGCTCCAGAGCAACGTTAAGTTTTAAAAGGTCAATTCAAAGTCTCTCAAGTCCATACAAGAATATACACAAAAATTTATTTATTTGTTTGTTTTAATACAAAATAAACACTAGTGAATGCTTCCTGAATGCTCAAGCCATAATTTGCCTCTTCAAGCCTATTAGGCAAAATAAGTGTCAATTACGAATACTTTTAAAATGATTACTGCTTACCTTTGACTTCACTTTCTGTCTTTATGATCCATTCTTTATCATCCTCAATGAATTTTCGCAAATTCACAATTATTACTTTGAGTTCATCCATTGAGTATCGGTAAAGAAGAGTAAAATCTTCACAAGAACACTTGGAACACAGATGGTCGTAATGATTCAAGCATACAAGCTTAGGTTTGGCTTTGTCTAGAAATAAATAGTCATTACAGTAAAGGTCATTTTATCGTAACCATTTCATCGCGGCCATTTCATCGCAAACTTTTTCATAGCGAGCCTTTTCATCGCATGCCATCTAGCAGGAGGAGCCACTAGGCTTGAAGTGGTGCGATGAAAAGGCTCGCGATGAAAATGTCGTGCGATGAAATGGCTGCGAAGAAATGTCCGCCTACCAAGTAGTTCATCACTTACGCTTTTTATCCTTTTCATCTTTTTGATCAGCCTCCGTTTCATCTGGGCACTTGCAGCGCAAAGCAGACAAAAAACAGGTTGTATTGCAGCGACAACAGGAACGATTGTCGTCGCCCATAGTCTCAAAGACGTAACGCTCCGACGAGATGATGCCCATCAAGTTCATTCGGTCGCGCAGTTCTCGCTCATTTTTGGCCATCATAAGTAGATCATTGTAAGTTTCTCTAGCTAGTTGCATGTCTAGACGGTTATAACTATCGGCCATCTTGCAGATGAGTTCATCGTGGCTGAATACGGTAAATCGGTTAGAGAGCGCGTAGTTGGCGACTGAAAGGCGTCCCAGGTTTAACCAATCGCGAGTTGCAAAGTTGACAGCTTCCGCAAAGTTAAAGCCCTGATTAAAACCCGAATGGTACGAACGAGGAAATGTGACTATAAATTCACCAGCTTCTTGAACTGCTTTGTAAATCTGCAATTTAACAAAAATAGTAAAAAAGAATTTTAAAACAATCAGAAACTCACCGGAACACCGTGCTCTTTCGACAGTATGTTTGGATTGCAAGTGGTAACCAGTCGGTGCAGCAAATCAGGCGATGGAATAAACAGTTCGGGAGCCACTTTTTGCATTGCCTCTTCAAACTTGTCGGCCTCATTTCCCGGAACTCCGTACCATATTTTTGGCTCTCCCCAATGTAGATAGTTGATAGAGTAGGTCCAGTGATCCTCATTGTGCCAACAAAACGCAGAAAAGCACATTCCCACGTACATCCACGGAATAATCATGCCGTTAATGTTTGTATTGATGTGCTTGAAAACACTTCCGTCCAAGGTGGGCAAGTTGTTCAAGTTCCAAGGAGAATTGACGTAATACTGTGGAGAGAAAAATAGTCAGTCAAAAGTTCACTAACGTTAAAAACGTAACCTCTAGTTCCGGATCTTCCATTATATTTTCTTTTCCTTCATCATTGTCATTCTTTTTCTGCTTCTTTAGCGGGAAACCACTGCCAAAATCATTGTCGAGATCTGCTCCGTACTCGACGTGCACAATGTTTTCCGATGATGAAACGATTCGCCAAAATTCTTTCTCAACAATGTCGAGAGGAACTTTCTGAGAGGGCAAGGATTAATGATGGTAATCATCTTATGATATTAAGACCTTACATGGGGCGGTTGGTTAAAGTAACTAGCCTTGAATGCATTTGCATTTTCGCAAAATTCGCTCAACTTGTAGATTCTTCCAGATTGAATAAAGCCAAAGTCGTTTGTATACAGTTGCGGTAGTTTAGGCAGAATTTTCGCTAAACAAGAGTGACAATTCCATTGGTCTGCAAAAGTTTTGCTAGTTAAAAATATCATCTAAGACAGTTCAAAACATACTTTTAGGCACCTCATTGAACGGTGGAAATAAGCAAGCCCGATGAAAAGACTTCGTGCAGTAATCACATGTGAGCATGGGAGAGGAATTTGAATCAGAGCAGTTGTGACATATTCTGCCTTTGGCCACCTTCTCATCATTAGTCACTCCGGGCATTTTCGGACCTGCTCCAAAAACTTGCAGCTTTCTTAATTCTGTGTTCTGTGGGTCAGCATTTTCAGTCATTTCGTAACTTTTAGTTTCATCTGTTGTATCATTTTTGACATCAGAATTATTATCATAACCATTTGCTGAATGCGGTTCATCATTAGAAGTAGCCTCACATGTAGCTCCATTAATAAAAAGATCATACGGAAATAGGGTCTTTTCGTAATACTGATGAAGAGATGATGCGGATTTTTCTAAACAAAAAATGTAGAATGAGATTAGGTAGTCAAAAATATATAAGAAAATTACTTGTGAAATTTAATCTTAAAGCAATTTTGGCCCATTTGCGTTCTTGCGTACACAATTCAAAGCCTCCTTCTTCTTTGACAACAGAATGAAGTGTATGCAGATCAAGGAGCTTTTTTTCAAAAGTTGTCCACTTCAATATTACACCCTAATGAATGGCAAAGGATGAAGAGAAGATCAAAATTAAGGACACAAAAATAACAAACCTGATATTGCCAAAATTTGATGAGTCGATCATGAAAAATCAGTTTTACTCGTGTCCGAGCTTCAAGTTCATTTAGGCGTTGAACACGAGGAGTAAATGTAAACTCCTTAGTGTCAATGGAGAATGGAACTTTGAACGACTGCTCAAGAAAAGAAAGACTTAAGTTCTTCGTTAAAGTACACGAGTTGTTCATCTAACCTTTGGTGGGATAATTTTGCAGATTCCATGCTTCTCAGCAACGGGTCGGATGCTGTTGATGTACTCCAGTGGGCCCTTGTCAAACTCCTCTTGGGTGGGGCGGTATACAGGACATTCGGGAGGTGGTTTAAACTCGAATTCGTTCAGTTTTTCATAGTCAATTTTGTTCAGAGCAAAGGAGGGACTTGTTACAGTTGGCGCAGCAGGCACTGTTGACGTGCTTGTGGTTGCCATTCTTCGCCAAACGCAGGGGCGATGGGTGTGTCGGGCCAAACTGCGTCAACACTCATTGACAGACGCCAAAAGCGTAAACAAAGTACTCATTGTTTTTGAGTCAGAAACTCATGGCTGAGATGGGCCATTCAGAGGTGACGTATTCTGGACAATTTAAAACGTCGAGTAGCGCCACTTTCTCTGCACCTTTGCATACAAAGAAGAGTAGTAAATAAATATTTATTTCAATAAACAATTTTACGCTTGGTGTTTGTAAAAAACATGAAGGAAAGAAGTTCATTCCTCAGTGTTTGACAAAAGATGAGTGGCTGAGAAAGAAGTAACAATGGAAATAGTGACTGGTTGGATGTTTTTGGTGGAGGTGCTGGTGGCGGTGTCTCTGCTGCATCACGGTTGGGGAAAAGAGGAAAGGTCATGAGGGTCAAGAGCGGTGGGGAAAAAGTAAGGGATGCAAAATGCCACAAAAAGGCCAGTTGATTTGCCTGTTTCTTCATGGCATTTCAAAAGCTGGCTTTCTCAGACAAAGGGTTCAGGGCTCGTTTGACTGTACTAGGTAAAGGATGGCTGCTTTGAAAAGTGTCAGAGTAGGACAAACAACACCGCATTGTATGAAGGAAGAAACCCAGGTTTTCAATCAACAAATCAATGGCAATTTAAGTTGTGTCAGGTAGCTCATTATTAGTAGGAGAGGAAAGTGATGCATGTGTTTTGTAGTTCGGTAGCGTGGAAGCTGAAACAGGTGAACGCAGACTTAGTCATCGCACAATTGGGTAATATTATCAAACATCACAGTAGTCTGCCAAATAAAACAGTTTGAGTTTGAATGTAAACAGAATGTGGGAACGGAGAAATGTATGTACATGGGTTGAGAAAGATGAAAAAGATGATGAAATGATGGGCGTCCACAAATGACTGGGTGGGTTACTTTGCCTGTCAGAGTGTAAACTAGCTGGAAAGAAGTGTACATTCAAGACATTCAATTTGGCAGCGATGAGATAAAAAAATAATGTGAGCTACAAGTAATTGCAACATGTTCCTAAATCACATCCGAGATCAAGTGAGATTGTTTTGCTTCGTTCTTGTTCGATCAGTCAGTGTAAAGCAGCAGAAGGGACAGTGTCTCTCTGTCTGTCAAGGTGAATTAGCTTTCATTGTTCTTTGTTTGTCGCGGTGTACTCTCCGACCAGCGCCTGATGGATGTGTTCATTCGGGTTAGGTAGTCATTCGTCAGCGAGGACTTCTTAATGGTGGCCGCATCAAAGCTGTGACTAGAATTAGATAAGGATGAAGAGGAAGGCTCAAGTTCGCTGAGAAAGTCCGTCCGCTTCATTTTGAGTGAATTTTTGAAGCCATCAATGAAGGACTTTTTAGTTAGCTTTGAGGGACTGACCAGATTCCGAGGCTCAGGGGCCTGATTCAGACCGGTGCAGGCCAGGCCGGCGACGCCTGCCAGAGGACTCTTTCGCCGTTCGGTGGTGGTGGCCGGCGGCTCCGGTGGGCATTCGGCAGCTGGCGGGGCACTGCCGGGTTTGTGCTTCTCTTTGGCTTTGTTCGAGACGCGCACTGATTTGGAGCTGTGGGTGCTGCCCAGTGACGAAGGAATGAGCTTTGACTTGAAGAACTCTTTATCTTTGTGCACTGCCGAAGGATGCGAGAGCGTTTTTCGTAAAGAGGGGTTCCACAAAGTGTTAAGTTCTGGCGCAGAACTTTGAGAGAAAGAAGGAAGGAAAGATAGAAAGAAACAAAGAAACAAATAAAGCAGAAAATTAATAAAGAAAGCAAAAGAAGAAGGTGCCAGGCATTGAATGGGAGGTAAAGTGGTGAAAAAGGGAAAAATAAAGTGGTGTAAAAAAGGTGAATAAAAAGGTCGGTAAAGGAAAAAAGGGTCGGAAAAAGAAGGTGAAAGAAGGTGAATGAAGAAGGTGGGAGCAAACAAGTGGTACGTTACCCAAAGAACAACAACAAAAGAAGGGGTAACCAACCAAGGAGGAGGAGAGAAACTGAGGGAGTCGTCTCAGACACAAGCAACAACGGGCCAAGAAACAGGGGCGGGCAAAAAATAACGGGGCTGCATGGTATCTTTAAAAAGGAGCACACTTTTGCAGTGCAGTGCAGGGCATGGCATGGTAGAAAAGAAAGTTCTAAGCAAACACACGGACTGCTCACATTTCCTTGGTCAGCTCTTTCTGATATGCGATCGGCGACTGGAGGGCTCGCAGGAAGTCGAGCTGCGTGTCGAGGATGGCGCGAATGCTGGACACCCACTCCACCGAGTCCTCCTTGGTGAGGCCTTCGCAGAGGAAGGCCAGCCCCTCCTGCTGGGGGTCCTTTGAGCGGAGGATGAACTTGCCCTCGTCGAGGTAGTCGTTCTTGTCGACGAGTGACATTTTGTTCACCTGCAGGTGGTTCTTGTACAGGTAGTTCGGATTGGAGAACTGCGTCCTCTGGCCGACTGCGTCGCTGAAGATGATGATTTGTTCAAAGAGAAAGACCTGTCTTTCCTTGAGTTTGATCGAGGTGTAGTTGAGATTGACACTGCCGCCGCTCATCATCACGTCCGCCACCATGAGCAGCCCTTGTTGAAGGAGCTTTCCTTGAGCTGAAATTTTGCCTTCAAAGTTCTGCAACCTGCTGACCATCATCATGTCGTTGGCAGTCTTTGGCACGACGTGCATTATGTGAACTGCCTTCCGCAAGTCTTCTGCCTCCTTGGTAAGCTCTGCTCGTTCAGTGTACTTGAGCATGTCACGAAGTAGAAGCTGGTACTTGGTAATGCGCTGAATGGGCTGAATCAGCAAATCGGGAAGCTGCAACTTGTGACCTAGTTTCTGACGTAAATCCTGTTTAAAGAGATGGCGACACAAAGATGGATTCATAAGTCAATCAAACACTCAGCACTTTAATGTACAAACCTCAAAAAACGTGTCGAGGTACTCTGAGACGATGTACTCGGATTTGGGCTTATTTTGACAGTACACCACGTACATGTTTAGTCGGCGTTCGTATTTTCGGAAAATTTTCCCTAATCTTTCAGGCTCTTCAAGACACTTTTCAATTTCAGGCAAAAAGTAGCTGAAATGTAAAAGCAAGTTAATAAAAGCCAAACCAACATTTAAAACGCCGTAACTTACTCTTTATGCCAGTCATAAACCGCTTCAATATTGCCAAAAATAATTTTGTCCTTGCCGTTCTTCAAGTCTTCCGGAACTTGCACATCGCTCGTTTCCCCTCTAAGCGCTTTAATGTAGCCCTCCACAATCAAGCCCAAGTTGTTCACGTAATCTCTCTCGGTGTCTACGAGCTCCTTAAGAACATACGCCCGCTTAGCCATTGCCTGCTCCTTTTCATTTTGCTCCTCCATCAGCGGGTCTTCTGGAGGCGTTTCGGTTCCTTCAACTGGTTGCGGTGTACTCGTGCTGGCAGCATCCTTCTTATCTAGAGTCAGATTTTGCATCAAATCATCAACCTACGGAGAGAAAAAGAAAGCACATTAAGTACATGTGTCTGAAAGAAGAGACCGATCCCCTCTCTCTGAAGTGCACCTGTCTTACCTTATCACCGTCCTTAATTGAGTCACTAGGGGTAGACATGATGCTCTGGTAGCTGTGTTCCTGTATCTCCATAGGCGGAGGTATATCGATCTCAACAATATCACAATCCTCCTCGGTGGCGTCCGCAGGTGTAGTCACTGATTGCGCGTTGTTGGTTGCGGCTGTGCTGGCGACTGCAACAGCGCTAACACCACTCGCAGTAGCAGCTGCTGCAGTAACGGTAGTAGTAGTAGCCACTGCTTTAGATGCGCCAATTTGGGTGCTCTCAAACGCAGATTTGTGATTCGGCTCAATGTCGTTAAGCTAGGGAACACACACACAAGCGGAAAAGGAGGAAGAGAGAAAAGGTAGAAATTATAGAGAATGCAAATACATTAGCAGCAATTAGTATATTACTTTAGAAAGCGATGTATGCGTTGGCGGAGGTGCTTCTGGCGCAGCTGCCACCACGGTCGTGGTGGTGGTGGTGGTCGTCGTCGTTGTGGCCGTACCCACACTGGACGTCTTAGTGGTGGTACTTGCCGCCGCTACAGTGGGACCTTGGAATGCTTTGTCCACTTTGCTTTGACTCAGTTTTCTCACTGGATTGGTTATCCATTTCTTGAAGACGCCGCGCTTCTTATTGGAGTTGTTCTCAAGATTACCACCGGCACCATCGGCAAAAACGGCGTTATTATCTGCAGGATGAACAAAACAAAAGAAAAAGAGCAAAAAAGCAAATCATTAATGTCACCGGTCGATATTGAAAGTGAAGTGAGCGGGTGCAAGAGGGGAACGCAAGGGGACAGAGTGAAAGAAGATGAAAGTGGAGAGGAAAGCCGACCTGTAGGGGCAGCAACAACAAATCGCTGGCTGTCAGAAGCAATTCTCTGTGCATGATTATGCCGTGATTGGCAGACATGAAGCGGACAGCAGAACATGTAAATAACGATTAGCCAGTGGTATATTCCTCTATATATGCAGCAGACACAGGGACTGATTTAGGAGAGCACTCGCTTCGGCGGAGGATGATGCACATGCAGAAGTGCCAGCAGAGAGATGAACAACTCGGGGGGCATGACAGCAACAGCGACAGCAATTGTGACACTGACACAACAACAGACAAACACAGCGCAAAGAGATGCAGTTGAGAGCTGTGAGTGGCACTTCTCATCAGCCACCTTCCTGTTGGCCACTGGATGGGCTACTACAGGACTGTACACGCGTTCGAACGGTAGTGCAGAGTAGTAGGCGCGACGGTGGAGACAGATTTGCCGATGCAGGCTGCCAGATCACTGACGGACACTTCAGATAGGCACCGTTTTTCTACTCTTTCCATCCCTTTAAAATGATCTCCCTCTCACTCCCTCTCCTCTCTCCCACCTAATCTGAGATGAAATGCGATGGGATGCACAATAACAGGGAAAGGCTCATCTCCCTCTCCCACTCTCTCACTCTATATAAGAAAGCAGTCGTCGGTGTGTCTATATATGCCTCATAGACCAGTATCACCCCGCGGGATCCTACACAGTGCACACACACAGACACATTCACTGCAACTGCAACTGCTGCTGCTGACTGTTTCCTTGTCTCTGTCCGTGCTTTTGGGTATGTATGTGTTCGGTGGCACTGGCGCCCAGTGGCGGTAGTCCTTCACCAGTAGGAACTCTCTCTTTCTCTTTCTCCCACTCACTTTCACTGAGTTGGGTTTGCAGCGGCAAAGACAGCACCAGTAGCAGCAGCAGCAGCAGCTTACACTGGCGCAGAATGTACAGCGGCACATGCGAATGCGGCGAGTTTGGGATTGAGCTGAAGAAAACAGGCAAAGAAAGAGAGTGTAGAGAGTGTGCCCAAATGAAAACATGTCATTAAGGGGCAAACACAGACTGGAGCAGATTATGTCATTAACGCAAATCTGGTGACAATTTAAAAAGACAGACACAGTAGCGGATAATGGGTCAATGGTGTCGAGAGTCGATCTGTCAGAGAGTTTACGTTTGCATCAACACCGACCTCATGCACACACACATTTGACATCGCTACAACCGATTCCAGTGCCGTCTCCGTCCTATATATATATGTGAGCACTTCGGAAACACATTTGGCTCGACAGGCTCGTCAGAGAGGCACACAGCGTGTGAGTCTGCTGTACAGCGTCTGTCGGTGTCTGTCGATTGCACAGTGTGCACGGTAACTATGGAGAGAGTCAATTGGGCAAAGAAAGGCGCCAGTGACAAAAAATAAATAAAGTGTTTACCTTCCGAGTCCAGAGATGACTTCAGTGACATGATAGATGTCTTCAGCGGATACCGTAGAATGCTGGTGGGAACTAAACCATCCGACTGGCTGTTTGAAAGTCGAACCAGGCACAGTTCTGGCAGCGATGCAAGTTTCCCTTCGAGGATTTCCACTCTCTGCCCGACACAGACGGGCAGATAGCTTCCGAAAGCGGTACTCGGCAGAGTGGCAATATTGTCGACTGTAAAGTCTTCCTTCACCCAAGCGTATTCATAGTTGATCTGAGAAAGAAAGGGAGAAATAAACAAACAAACAAATAAACAATTAAGTTCAAGTTGAGCACCGGAGAAGAGCACTGAGAGAGTGGAGAAGAAGAGAGTGGGTGCCAGGCCAAGTTTGGCGAGGCCACTCTGCAACGAGGACGCACAGTGGGTGCAAGGCAAGGAAGGCAAGGCGGTGTGAAGGGCGTGCTACTCACTCAGTAGCAGTGTCCCACCACTCACCAGTGGACTTGGAGTACGCGTAGAATTATGTAGTAAATAAGTCAAAGTATTAAACCGGGCAGAGAATTGCGCAAAAAGCAATCACCAATGACACAGAGTGAGTGAGTGAGTGAAGGAAACGGCAGTATAGCAAAAGAGAGAGAGAGAGAGAGATAGCAAATCGGCGGATGAGGAAGGAGAAGGAGGGAGCATTTTGCAGGTCGAAAAGACCAGAGGATGATGAAGAAGAAGAAGAAGTTTGTTCAAGGGAAAAGTTTGTCGGCATGGGCAGGAGATTATATAAATAATAAATTTAAATGCTCAATAAAAAGAGAAAAGAGGCCTAATGACAGAAGCAGACTGTCTGCTGGCAGCCATGGTGGTGGTGGTGGTGGGCTCGGAAAGAAGCATGCGCCGGGCGCTGGTTAATGGAGAGCGGCGCAAACAGACAAATGGCATGAATGCGGCAATGCGGTGGCACCGACCACCAACTCAGCCACCGTTGACTGCCACCACTTGTCCAATTGGGCCTGCCGGGCTGAACTGCACACCAAATCACCAGATAAAGCAATTCACAAGCGATAGGCGTTCACTGTCTGTTTATGTTCGGCGAAAAGACTGACTATCCACGAACTGGTCATTGACGATGAGCACTAACACTAAAGTATATCCCCTTCTCTCCTTTGAATATGTCTCCGCAACAATCCTCTGTGAAGAAGCCTGCACTGTCGTCACTGTCAGGCCGGTCTCGTCTTCCCTTTTCTACGGTGCTATTTTTTCTCCTTCCAACTGCAACTTTCTATTGATCTAACCAGACGCCTGCAATCGATACACACTGCTTGGCAGAGCAGGCAGTGCTAAATTGGCGTCACTGCAGCAGCGCACACTGACAACCAAGTCATTTAAAATCGCATAACGACAAACATATTTAGAGGCGCATTTAGGTGCACATGTTTTGTTCGCTTACCTTGTCGCTGTCAGTGGTATTTCCCGAGCTGAATGAGGCGAGGGAGCTCCGTTCGTGGTGGTCAGCACTGGCAAGCTCGTCGTACGCGATATCGTCCAAATCACTGCGATGGAAAGTTGGGAAAAGAAAGTTATTCAATTAGTGATCGTCCACAAAGACACATCTGTTAGTCATAGACTAACGGATAAAAGGATGGAGCACAACAGCGGCGAACAGGGAGCACACAGCCCTCTCCTCTTTCCACCAGCCGAGACGTGCCTGCACAAACTAAACAAACACTGATGCACGTTGCGCCGGTGGTAGGTGCGCGCCTAGGTAAACACACAGCAAATACTAACTGGAATAATGAATCTGGCCTTACGCGACACATGTCTCCTCCTTCTCTCTGTGCGTTTATGGCCAGACAACACTAATTACTACCACTGTCAATGTTGCTAACTAATTGCTGCCAATATTTGCCGTCATACCGAAGCGAGCTGGAGCTATGTGTTTGCCCAGTCAGGGTGCTGTACACTACTACAACGCTGCTGTCTAGTACATACCGACTAGTGCGATTGCTGGTGGTGTGAGAGTTTTTGGTGGAATTCGTCGAATTGACAGCATTTTTCGAAGACTTGAACTGATTGAGCGTCGAGTAGAGAAAGGTGTCGTGTTTGAGTTGCTTCAACTTCTTCACCCAAGCTTGCTTCACCTCTACACTCTGCGCTTTGAGGGTCACCTTAAAGTCGGACATGTGTGACAGTCGCCCCGTCCAAATGGAGAACTTGACCTCATCGCCGTCAATGTTCTCCGTCAAGTTAATCTCATTGGTCATCAGCTTGTTCTTGTAGATGTACTTTGACTTTGCACTGCTATCACGAACTTCTTTGGAGAAGACGAGGTACATGTCAAAGAGGAACAGCCGGCGTTCTCGGCCTTTCTTCAGTAGTGACTTTGAGTCAAAGACCACAAAGACATCCTGCAGAATGACTTCGCCCAGCTTGTCCGTGGAAATGTCACAGCCCTCGAGATTGCTGAAATGCATGGCATCGTTGGCCTTCTTTGGCACTCGTAGCATCACCTCCAGGCCGTCCTTAATCTCGCCCTCCTGTCCTTCGTCGCAGCAGGACAGCAGATCTTTGAGCAGCAACTGGTACTTGGTAATGCGCTGAACTGGCTTTATAAGGTAGGCGTCAATTGGATGTAAAACTGGATTAGAGCGACGGATGTCGTCGAAATAAAGGCCACCGTACTGCACGAGAAGGTAGTTTGAATCCTGCTTGTTCTTGCAGTACTTGACGTAAATATCAAAACTGGCAGCCCACGTTAAAAAGCAGTGACCAACATCTTCCGGTATTTGCTCGTACTTTTCCAGTTCTTTCAGAAAAATTCTGGAAATTTAAAAAAAAATTACTCATCAACTTTTACTATAAAAAATTAAAAAATTTTACCTGTGATGAAATTCGTATATCTGCTCAATATTTCCAAAAAGTAGGCTTTCTTTGCCCACCAGAGAGGCAGGCAAGTTATCACAAGTTCTAAAGTCTTTCAAGTATGTATCAATGCACAGCTTAAGATCTTCAACGTAGGTCTTTTCAGTGCGCAACAGTTCTGCCATGATGTAATCGCGCTTGCGAACTGATTTACGATTTTCACCACTCTGTCCGATGATATCACTCACCGAGCTGCCATTACTTTCAGCGCCCTCCTTTAAGTTGGAATTTGCATCATGATCTAGCTTAATTTGGCGATCGATTTTGTCTGAGTATAAACACAGCTTTTCATTTAAAGAATTCTTGTAGTGGTCCAATTCCTTGTAAAAGTCTCGATACGATTGTTTCACATAGGAAACCCACTTCTTGATGGCGCCTTCATGTGAGTGCCCCTTTTCAATTAAATTATCAGCCAGCTGACCCAGGAGCAGAACCTTTTCTTTGCATTCATTGAGGTACTGGTTGAAGTTATCAAACTCTCGGAGAAGCTCTTCCAGCTGCTCCTTCGAGCAGTCCTCCCTGAGTGTAGACTTTTTCTTTTCAATAAAGGGAAATCCGGTCTCGTTGATCCATTTCAGTGCCTGCTTTGAGCTGTGCTCTACCAAAATGTACTGTTTGCAGTGATCTAATCGCTTTTTCTTCTCTGCCCAAAAGCCAAGAACAATGTTCTCCTGCTTCAACAAGTCCTCCATTATCGTTTTGATGCGGCTCTCTGCATTCTGATAGGCAGTACTGGAGTCATTTGAGTAGTATTGAATACAGCGAGCAATGTACTTTAGAAAGTTTTCGGCATTTCTTCTAGCCAAAGTGCAGGCTTTAAGAAATGATTCCTTCTGCTCTTGGTGCTTAGAAATCTGACAAGAAAGAGCATTCTCGTCAGAGTTGTCAAAACTTTTTATGCTTTCACTGGTTATGCTTCGCCGATTTGCCCCGCAAAAGTCTTCTTCCCGTTTGTACTCATTCTGCAAACTGTTAAGTACTGAGCATACTTGTTCGATTGTTTTGAAAAAGCTAATAGACGTCAACACCAACTTGTGGCGATCTTCAGCATGAGACATTAGGCTTTGCCACTTTTGTGACAAGTCATTTGAGATCATTTGAATTGTGCCCGACTGGTTGTGGTTTGCCTGCACAAGAGATTCGGCTTTTTGGTGAAGGTATATGGCACGACAATGGGTTTTCTAAAAGCAAAAATAAATTTAAAATTATATTACACTTTGGCTAAACAGTTAGCTTACCTCGATAGCTTCCTGAAATTGCTCGTGATCAGCTTTTAAGTTTTCGGCAGTTTGAAGTGAAATTGGTATGTAAAAGGAGCTCTTAAACATGGACTCTCCATTTCTGATCCAGTTTAAAATTTGCTCAACATTAATTTGAAAGTGGCCAAACTGAATGATCTGCTCGAGCTGCTTGCGTCTCAGTTCATGAAGCTCTTCCATGTCCATTTCCTTTTCCTGCAAAAACTTGATAACGCTTTGAAGCAAATCACGTGATGACTGTTCGCTGCTGACCATGAAGCGGAAATTACACGACTCAATCATCTGCACAAAAAGGTTATTATCAAATTGAACTGTTTTTGAATGAGTTGCTTACCTGAATCAACTCTTGTCCAGCGTGAATAGTCTCAAATACAGCTCGCTGCAGTCGACTGAACTTGTCATTGAATGCGGCAAAAGCAGTTTCAAAGGTTTGCACGTCGTTGATACTAAAGTGAAACTGCTTCGATTCATCGTGGTACATCATTTCCTTTTGAATATCGACAGACCACTTTTCAATTTGAGAGGAGATGTTCAGAGCGTCCTTTTCGTACATTCGTATTTTAAGGCAAATCCCATGCTTATAATGCTGACTATTGCACAGATCCTCAAATTCAGGCAGAAGGCATTTCAACTTCTCAATGTTTGTCTCCACTGTGGTGATTGAAGAAGATAGTGAGTGGTACGACTCTTCCGAGAACTCAAACTTCTCCTGGTAGGCGCTGTAGTTCTTCAGCTCATTCAGCAGCACCGTTCCTTTGGCGATGGCATTATCAATTGTGCTTTTGATCAGGTTGCGCTCGTAAATTAACTTACTAATCTTCGTCTCAATGGTGTCTTTGTTCTCCGGCACATGAACCGGTGATGTGCACACCTGGGTGCGCAACTCAGCAATGTGCGAGTGAATGTCCTTATCGAAGGTGTAAAAGAGGACTGATAAGTTGAGTATGTTTCGTCGATGTTCTACCCGCTTGGCAAAGTTGCTGATGTGTGTTTGCAGCTGTCTGGCCACCTCGCTGACCTCCTCCGAGTTACACTCCCCAGTTCGTGCCAGCTCTTCAGCGGCCGCAAGAAGTTTGTCCGCATTAGTGTACGTGTTCTTAGCGACGGACTCAAAGTGAGTATGACTTTTTTGTAGTATTTTAGCTTTGGACAAGTTCTTGCCCACTCCTGGATTCTTATTGAGAAAGCCATAGCCGTGGTTGTTGATCCACTCAAGAACCTGGCGAACGTCGTCCTGAAAGAACGCCAATGCCAGCCTCTGGTGGAGCTTCACCTTTCTGAAGTGCCAAAGAGTGTCGAGATTCTGTTGATTCTGTTGGAGGTTCTGCACCAACGACATAATGGTCCCTATACTTTCGCGGTAATCACGGCAAAACTGATGGGCAAAATTTTCAAGATTTTTCGAAATGTTCTCACTGTACTTCTTGTAGAGAAGTTCCATCTGTGTGACCAGTTTTTTGCTCGTAGAGCTGCACTCGTTGTAGAGGAAGAACAGCTTATCGTAAAATGACTGAATTTTCTTGACTAAAGACTCCAACTCTGTCACGTCGTGACACTGAAAGGAGTACAGGTTTTGGTTATCACATAGCGAACGAAAGGTGTTCACCTGTTTGGTGTAGTCGTCGACGTTGTTGTAGAACGTTGAGGCAATGGAGAGGAGAATATTGCGCTGATCGAGAATGGAGGCGAACTCCTTCCAGGAGCGATCCAGCTGCGAGGTGATCTGGTTGATCAGCGCCACCGAGCTGTGCCCTCCCTCGATCATGTTGCTCGCCACGTGCTGCAGTTTGGTGATGTTCATGTAGACGTTCACCGAGGCGGTGGCAAACTCGCCGTGCTTCTCCTGCAACTCCTTTATGTCATTGACGGTGTTGCCGATGACGATGAAGCTGCGCATGAAAATCTCCTTGTTGTTCATTAGCCACTCCAGCATCTTATTGGCGTCTGACTCGTAGAGCAGCAGCTGCAGGTGCTGCTCGTACTTGATCCTCTTCATATTCCACAGGTGGAGGAGATTCTGCCGGCACTGATGAATTTCATTGACAATTTGAAAAATCTTTGAAATGGCCGTTTCGACATCAGGATTGAGGAACTTATTGGCCAGAATTTCACGATTGTAGGATTTGTTCTGCTTTAGAAAGTGCAAGTTTGTGTCGTGCATAAAGAAGCTCAGCTTAGCAAGTAGTTGTTGCGCTTCAGAATCAACCTCATCAACAGGAATTTCGGAGATTTTCTTTTTCATTATCTTGTGCTCCTCAATGGCATTGTTGATGTAGTTCAAGTCATTTGAAAAGGTAATCTTTTTAAGTTCCTCTCTCATACCGAGCATGATGCAGTACACCTTGGCAATTCGCTCCATAAACGACTCGATGGCAACTCGCGAGTTGATCCAGTTTGTATGGTCGTATGCATAGCTGCCTCCTTCGATTTCATTGCTTAGCTGGGAAAGGTTGATGTACTTTGATATAGAGTCCACGGATATCAATAACGTCTGTAAATCCAAAGGTTTTTAGTAACTAATTAAGTAGAAAAAACTGAAACAGTACCTCAAACTTGTATTTGGCGCTTCCAAGACTAGTTCGTTGCTTCTGCCAAAAGTTATCTGGCTTTATAATATATGTTGTGTGAATTTTCCCAGGAAAATTCTCATCTAATACTTTCAAAATTGGCTTTATGGTGGACCAGGTAGTCCCACGCATGTCAATAACGACACAAAATTCAAGCGCTTTTGACTCATCGCTAGAGAGAGAGAGGCAAAGGGTTGTTTAGATTTGTATCAAACGATAAGCATCAAACAAATACACACCTTGGAATTGTGGAAAAGTAGTTGATGATAATCTTCAGGTTTTCGATGTTAAACTTATCTGTCGGTTGCCTGGAGGGGAAGAAAATGACAGGCCCCCCTCTAAGATCTCTGCCACCTGGAGAACGTAGACAATTAGAGTCACATTATCTTATCAGCAAAAACAATAAAACTATCCACTTGCCTGATAAAATAGCATAGCGCTCTTCTAATAATTGTTTTATATCGTACGCTTTGATAGTTTGTTTTCGGAAGGCGTCTAATAACAAAAAAAGAGAGATTAGATTATGCCCAACTTTTGCCGGCAAATATAAACTCGTGAATGAATGGCAAACAACGAACCTAGTATGCTGCGACATTCGAATGAGTCTTTGGATTCAACATCACTAAAATTATCCATATTTTGAGTGGGGGGAGGAGTGCTTCAGAAGGGAAGCGATTCGGACGAGAGCGTGGCAAGGCGAATCATAACTGAGCGAATGTGAGTTAGTGAAGAGTGCCTGCCAATGCTAGCGGAGAGTGGAGTGGCGGTGGTGGCTGGCGTTCATTTGAGCCAAAGTAATTAGCCTGATTTTAATGGTAATTACACCGTTTACACATGAGATTCATTAAGGGATGAGAGAATCAGTGTGAGACGCAGTGGGGGCAGCAGTGGACAGCTGCACTCTACGCATAGCTGCTCCAGTGGGTGAGCTCAGTCTCCAGGGCCTCGGGGAGGTAGCAGCAGAGAGTGGTGGGCGTGGGAGGGCAGGGCGGTTAGAGGAAAGATCGAAGGAGCATCGTCGCACCGTACAGCGGCGGCAGCATCATCAGCGAATGCGAATGAGATTCTGGCAGAGTCTGCCAGAAGCAGAAGCAGACAAATTCGGTAAACAAAAAACTGACGTCGTCTGCGAATGGGCAGAGGTGTGGGCAAATCAGTGCTTCTGCTGCTGCTGCATCTCCAAAGTTGATAAATTAGTGTGCCGTGTTTGGACCGGTCCAACCAGCCCCTTCTCAAGAGCAGGTACCAATGTTTCGTCTGATCTACCAGCAATCGGGCAGCATAGCCCGGTTCGGCCTGAGCGAACGAGGCCTGCACGTCACTAGTCCTGCCTTTGCCGAGCCTTTGCGAAAGAAGAAGGCAATCGACCCGAGTACGACAAAAAAGCAATATGAACGAAAAGTACGTCGACTTGAGAAGGAGATCAACAAGCTAGAGTCGATTGACCCAAAGCTGAAGCCCATTCTTGAGCTGCAACTGCCTCCGCAAGTGAAGAAGGAACTCGATGCACGCAAACGCTCCGAAGTGGACAAAAACATTCACAGTTTGCTGAATGCCTACCTCAAAGTGTGGTCCATCTACAAGACCATCGAAACGAAGTCTGAACTGTACCACATTGCCAATGCAGCCAGGGCTCAGGAAGGTGCTTTAAATGTTCTGAAACGAGACTACCCGAAGCTGTACACCGCCGCCATTCAGATTGACCCTTCACTGCTGCCGTACACAGTACTGAACGTGAAGAAGGACACCCCTCCTGCTGACTCCTACACCTGTCCCGATGGCAAAGAGGTGGACATTACCAAGGAGTGGAAGTTATAGGCCCAAACTACTTGGTTTGTAAATAAACATTTACTTTATATTGTTATTTGATATATAGAATTTATAAAACATGTACGACTAGGTAACAGAGGTGACTTCAGCAGTTTAAGCAGTTCCTTCTTGGGAAATCATCAAAGCTAAGCTTCGTCGTAGCTTGGCAGCCTTCGCTTTAAGTTCAGCTTCTTCGCTAATGAGTTCTTTGATCTTTTGAAGAGCCTTCTTGGCTGGGCCAGAGTCTGTCACCCAGCGGCAGTACATGCCCTTCCAGAGTTCAAGAGATTGCGGCGCCACTGATGGCCAGAGGACAGAGTTGTTTGGTTCGTACAGGGGATTCAAGTACTCTTTCAAGATTTCAGGACGATTCACATAGGACCACAGCGACACGGTCTTCTTTGCAAAGTTCATCTCTTTCCTCTCCTTGACACAGTTGCCCAGAAAGGTGCCGAATTGAGAGGAGTATGCGTTGTCAAAGAGCAGAATGAGAAAGTTCTCGTTGAACTCAAAGGAGCAGGAAAACTGGTTGTAAATCTGAAAGACGCAGTCAAGGAAGACCAAGAAGATGGGCGACTGCTCTCGAGTTCGTACATTAGACTGTTTGTAGGCGCTGTCTTTACACCGTGTTGCAAAGGGATGACCCGCCTGGAGCCATTCCCTTTCGATTAGTGCTTCAAAGCCGTGCACAGTTCGACAGTCTGGGTTGAGGATGACCTGACTGAGAGAGCTGACTTGCAGCGTGGAATCCATTCCTTCGGCGCCGTGCACCAGCACAGAGACCTCTGCAGAAGAAGAAGTAATTACTGTAAAATCTACTCATTTATATAAGTTTCCTTACCTTCTTGATCTAAGCACTGAGCCACAAGACAAGCGCTGCTTAAGACATCCTTAATGTGCGACAGCCAACTTGAGCTGTCAAGCTTGGACAACCACTTGTCCATTGAAAGTGTAGTGTCGTTGGAAACTAGGCAAGAATAGGGAAACCGTTATTTGTAAATGACTGAATAAGGTCAGCTTGTTCTCTTACCTTCTACCAGTTTGCTCAAGCAGTCCATCAAAGTAGAGTGTCTGTCGATGGGTTTGTGAACACGTTTCCAAAGTGGGTAGTACATTTCCAGCTCAAAACCGCCTCCTTTGTTTCGAGCAAGCTGTGCCAAGTTTTGCGTCCTTGTTTCAATGATATATCCCCGTCGGCCTGCACCAAGGACTGTGTTTATCAATCGCTCGTCTTCTTTGCATCGTTTCGAGTTACTGCCCACCATTGGCTGGCCACTTCTAAGCAAAACTGTCTGTTGGTGACAGAAAAAACTGATTGTTAATATGTGGAACCGGTAAAAAAGAGAACTTACCTTTTTAGACTTGTGATAATAACTAAGAACTGGAAATCTTCCAAGACAACGAAACTGAGCAATGGCAATCAGGTTCTCATCAGACATAGACTTGGGAACAATCACAGACTCAGGATATGTTGGGCAAATCTAAAATTGGATACCATATGGTCAGGCGATCACAAGACAGTTGAGAATGCAGTACTCACATCAAAGTTTTTGTTGACTGTCGAGATACGCCACTCGTCACTAAAGTTAGTGAGATTAGCAAACTCCGATTCAATCTGAAAAGCGGTCCATCCATCCTCAACCAGATTGAATTCAGGATTGTAGAAATGTGGATACAGTAGACGAGGATCACTTAAGTTGGAGAGCCACTCAATTGAGGAGGCAATGTTGTTGAATTCAATAAAGCCAATAATTTCAAAGGTTAGTGTTCGGAAGTTTTTGCACTTGAGCACAATGGTTCCTCCACTAGAAGTAGTGTTTGCCTTCTTCTCTACAATATCAATCATGGAATGTAGAATCTGCAGAAGAAAGCACAATCGTTTGTCCATGATGAAATGTTACAAAATAATAGAAACTCACAAATAGCTCATTCAGCTGGTCATTTCTCGAGGAGATAATCAAGTGGTGACTGGTGATGCAGAGTGTTCCCTCCATCTTCTGACCGAAAGAATCGATCATCACCACATTGTCGTGCTTGGGAGTTTTGATTAGCTCAATAAACTCCATCGTGGTCACTGATATGTTGACCAGCAGGTTGAAAGTGGCAGCTACTGTTTCAATGGTTAGTGATCAGCTTTAGCAGTGACAGCCGCCTCTGAATAGCAATTCAATTTGACGGGGAGTAGCACACGCAGCAAGTGTCCACTAATGGGCAACAACAGCTGCTGCAGCTGGTGCAGCAGCAGCATTTGCAGACGTGCACCAGAGAAACACAAACTGACAATTTGTCGCCCGTAGTGTGTCTATATGCACTCAGTAGGACCAGTTTGGAGTCTGCAATCGGGAATCTTTTTTGCCGAGTACCAGATTAGAGTACCGGAAAGATATTACTCTCATGTAAAGTAATTATAAAATTTGGGAAATATTTATTGTAGTACCAGAGTCATGTCTTCGTGGAGAACAAAAACATACAAATAATCAGAGTAAATCGGTATTCGGAGAGATGTTTATTTTCCGGTAATCAATCTTAGTTATCTACAGGAACGTAAAGTGCTTCTTGATCTGATTTAGTTAGCAGCAGCGACGATGGCCTCGCTGACTTCTACTGCAATTTGGGCTTCAGCTTTGCTCACTTCATCGGTTGCCGAAGACAGCTGCTGCTGTGCCTTTGACAGGGCCTCGCGTGCGGCTTGAGCATCCAAGCTATCTAGTGGAACGGCCTCTTCGGCCAGGACTTGCACTGACGAATCATCGTTAATGGTGACGGTGCCGCTGCTCACTGTGAAGGCAATAGAAATGTCAATATGTGGGTAAATCAGGCCTGAGTGCCATCAACATACCGAAGAACTTCTTGGCAGCGCCTTCGTTCTCGTACACGGTGACGACTCCCGGCTTGAGTACGGCCAGAAGGGGAACGTGCTTTGGCAGAATACCGAAGCTTCCGCTGAACGAGGGCACATCGACCTGCTTCACGTCGGCAGCATTGTAGAAAACCTAGAAAAGCACAAGATGGAACCAAAAGAGGGGATGTTCACACTTTGACTGAAAATGAAAACAAGCCGACAACTCACCTCATAGGGAGAGGAAAAGGTTAGAGGCATGCCGGAGGCGTTGTCGGCCAGAGTACGACAAGCCAACGCCTGGTAGGGCATCCGGGCGAGGCGGACACTTTGTCGGGCAAGGGAGAACATGGCTGAGGAGATGGGCGAGAGGATGTTTACCGAGACGGGTGCCGAGAAAACCAGACAACAAGATCAGATGAGACCTTCACAGCGGGCGCAATGTGACTCTTGGCTAAACACGTTTGTCTGCTCGCAACTGCAGGAAAATTGCCGACTTTTGAAACGCTGAAAAATAAAAAGGACGGCGATTTTCCTTTCATTTACAGTCATTGTGGCTCAAGAAAGAAATGGTGTTTGCTTGTGCCGGTAGAGGCCGCCATTGTTGATCGAATTCTTCCCTACGCGATTCAAATCAGTAACACGTCAGTATTGCCGCTCGACCACACGAATCACCAATG
>JAALOO010000731.1_pt1 | contig 27401 bp, 19 predicted proteins | sample 7257641 | NCBI WGS metagenome assembly JAALOO01 (sample SAMN14085613, study PRJNA598686) | mite metagenome | biome: ENVO:01001000; feature: ENVO:01001002; material: ENVO:01001226; isolation source: single female mite from University of Michigan culture on fish food culture... ...
AGAGAGAGAGAGAGAGAGAGAGAGAGAGAGAGAGAGAGAGAGAGAGAGAGCAGCGGTACTTTTCTTAAACTTTTTTATATTTTATTTTTTCTTTAACATCCTTCCCTTCAGAGCAATTCTGCCTGCAGCTGCTGGGTGTCAGAGTACTTGGGCTGAGGGAAAAAAGAGGAAAAAGTGGTTAGCAATTTTAGTAAATTAAACTTCAACAACTATTAAAACTCACCCCCGGACTGGCCGCCCGGTTCATGGAGATGGAGCAGCGCGTCTTGGCCCTCAGCTTGGAGAGGTTCGCCTGCGTGCTGTCCGCCCGCTCCTCCGCATCCTCCAGCTCCGTCTGCAGCTTGCGGTACTTCGCCAGATTGAGTGCCGCAATCTCCTCCGCCTCCTCGATCTGCCGCTTGTACGTCTTCACCTTGGCGCTCAGTTTCTCCGCCAGGTCCTGCAGGTGCTCCGCGTTCTTCTTCGCCTCGTCCAGCTCAAAGACCGCCTCCTTGATCTTCCGGTCCGCTTTGCGGAGGTTCTTACTTGACTCGCTGTACTTCCGCTGTTCGCTCTCCAGCTCCTGCGTCAGCTCGCGGACGCGGCTCTCCAGCTTGGCGATGGTCTTCCGGCCGGCCACCATGGCCGCCTGCTCGGCCTCGTCCAGGCGCACCTGCAGCTCCTTGTTCGTCTCCTCCAGCGACCGGCGGAGCTTCTCCTCCGCCTGAGCGTGGTCCTGCTCCTCCTTCAGCTCGTCGGCGAGGCGGGCCGCGTCGAGGATCGCCTTCTTGCACTTGTCATCCAGCAGCTTCACTTCATTGAGCGCCTCATCAAAGTCGGCCTTCAGTATCTGCATCTCGCCCTCCAACTTTCGCTTCGAGTTGGAGAGGGCGGCGTTGGCGGCGCTGAGCTCGCTGTTCAGCTCGTTCACCTCGCCCAGTTCGTTCTCCAGGTTGCGGCACTTCCGGTCGGCCAGCTCCAGCAGCGTCCTCGTCTGGTCCAGTTCATTGTGCAGCGACTGGCACTTGCGCTCCGAGGCGGCCCACAGCTCCTGTGCCTCCTCCTTCGCGCGGATCTCGTGCTCCAGCGTCACCTGCAGCTCCTTGATCTGGCCCTGCTGCTTGTGGATGAAGGCCTGCGCCTCGGCGTGCGCCTTATTGGCCGCGTCCAGCGCCAGCTCCAGCTCCACCACGTCGCCCTCCAGCTTCTTCTTCGCCTTCAGCGCCTCCTGTCGGCCCCGGGCCTCCGCCTCCAGGCTGACCTGCATCTGGTCGAGGACCTTCTGCATGTTCCGGCGGACGCCCTCGAACTCCTCCTCCTTCTCCCGCAGGCGGCGGTCGTGCTCCAGGCGCGCCTGCTCCAGCGCCTGCTGCGCCGCGTAGACCTTGTTCTCCTCCACCTCGAGGGCGGTCTCCGCCTCTGCCAGCGCCGACTGCAGCTCCTCCTTCTCCATGGTGAGCCGCTTTCGGGTGAGCTCCAGCTCGTTGATCAGCCGACTACTTTCCGCCAGCTGGTCCAGCAGGTCCTTCACCTCGTCCTGGAGGTTCTTGTTCTCCCGCTTGGTGCTTTCGTGCTGCTCCTGCAGCTCGTCGTGGGCGGCCTTCAGCTTGAAGAGCTCCGTGGAGAGGTTGCGGCACTCCTTCTGCGATGCATCGAGTTCGTTCTCCATGTCGTCGCAGCGCTGCTTCCAGTCCAGCAGCTCCTTCTCCTGCGCCTTCACCTTCTTCTCCAGCGTGACGACCATGACGTGCGAGCGCTCCAGCTCATTCGCCAGCTCCTCCACCTCGTTCGTCAGCTGCAGTTTGGCCTTCTCCAGACTGCTGTTCTTGATGTTCAGCTGCTCGATGTGGTCGTCCGCCTCCTGCAGGCGCAGCGTCAGCTTCTTGCGCATCTCCTCCATCTCCTCTCGGGGCACGTAGCCGGCCGACTCCCACTTGGCCTTCCACTGCTGAATCTCGGTGTGCGCCTTGCTCAGCTGGTTGTGCAGGTTGTTTTTGATGTTCTCATCGTCCTCGATCAGCTTGCGCGCCGACTCGAGGTCGATCTCGAGGTTGCGGTACTTGCTCAGCAGAGCTAGTCGCTCCTGTTTAGAGATGGGGTGATAAGATTGAATAGAGAATAAATTCGATTCTGTTTCCGTTACCTGTGTTTCATGAGTGACCAGGCCCTTCGTATCCTCGAGCTCCTTCTTCAGCTGGTCCTTGATCTTCTCAATGCTGGCCAGCTGTGCCTCCGCCTCCTGGAACTGCTTCTCCACCTCGGCCTTCTGGTTGGCCAGCTTCTTGTTGGTCGCCTCGAGGTCGCCGACGCGGCCATTCGCCTCGTCCACCTTCTTGTTCGCTTCAGCCAGCTGACCTTCCACGTGCTTGCTGTGCTTCTCTGCATTTGCCTAAAGTTAGTTGTAGTAATGTCAGTGAGTGTTCAGAAACAGGCAAACCAAAACAGATCAATCAACCCGAGAGTTTCTAACGCTTACTAGTCAGGAGAGCTTTGCCCATTTTAGGCAATTCAAGTACTGCAGTAGTGCAACTCGACTGCAAGCACTTTCATTCACTCTCTCACTGGGTGCACTTCCTAATGAGCAACGGCAGTGAGGATATTCTTAGCTCTAGTTACACTCGAGCCACTTAGTAGAAGCAAAAATAAGGAGAAAAAGTTTAATAGCAAAAAATTAAAATTTTCTTTCAAAAGTCTGCTGCACCTCCTCATCAGTAGTGCTCATTCAGTAGCAATGCAATGACACAGCGGCACACCGATCAGGACACGGTGGCACGGACCGACCGACCGACCAACTAAACAGCATCAACAGCAGCACTAAATATAGTCAGCGTCGGGGTCGATTTACGAGCGGGACGCTTGAAGAGGATTTGCCTGCTTTTTGCTGCAAAAATCGTCTACCACCGCCGCCGCCGCCGCCGCCGCCGTACAAATCGTCAACTGGTGCTTGCACTCCACTGCCGCCATCACCACCAGCACTTTCTCTTTCGCCCTGCTTACTTACACACGTAGATTAGCGCAAATATCTGCAATCACTCGTCGTCGTGCTCGGAAGAGCTTGCTCGCTCTAGCTCTAGCGCTCTTTCCTGTGCTAAACTATGTATTTTCCCCCGTTGTCATCTCTCTCTTTAAAAGCAAAAAAAGAGAAAGACGGTGCAGAAGTGAGTGTGTGTGCCCAAAACGTCAGTGTCACCAGCTGCACTAATAAATTATATTGCACAAATAACTCGCATAGCAGCAGCAGCCGCCACCGCAGAAACTCTGCAGAAAATCTGAATTCTGTTCTGAATTCTGAATTGCGACTGCAGAAATTCAGAAATCCCAATCTTGTTTTAAAAAAACACAGCAGCACATACCTGCAATTTGGTGGCATTCTCGGCGGTCGCCTGAAGATCAGCTACCTCGGCCGTCAGCACGGCGTTGTCCTTGTCGGTCCTACGAGGGTGGTGATGATGCGGTGGTGGTGATTAGCACCAAAAGTAATCTCGGATACAGGGTCGTAATTACCAGGCAAAAGCGGAAGGATTAGTGAGCGAGCGAGCGAAAAAGAAGCGTAAATTATCTTCCCCCTTACTTGGCCTTGGCCTTCGTCAGCAGCTCAATCTGCTCCTGCAGCTCTGCGAGAATGTCATTGCTTCGCTTGCGCAGATTGAACACCTCCTGGTCGTGGTTGGTGTTGGCCACCTCCAGCTCGCGCTTCAGCTTGCCAATCTCCGCCTCGCGTCGGCGATTCACCTCCGACTGCTGGCTGTTTGTGCCGCCCGCCTCCTCCAGCCGCAGGCCCATGTCCTCCACCTCGCGGCTCAGGTCGGTGCGGGCCTTCTCTGCGCGAATGCGGTTCTTCCGCTCCTTCTCCAGCTCCTCCTCGAGCTCCTCGATGCGAGCCTGTGTGGGGAGATTGCCATTGTTGAAGTAAACAAGGTAAATAAACAAACAAAAGCAAACAAATAAACAAAGGCAAATGGAATTTGCTGAGAACGGGAGTAATTTCCCTCGAGTGATGATGATGTGATCAGCAAAATATTTCCGACCATTGCTTTGATTGAAAAAGAAAGGGATCAAGTATTTCACCTACCTCATAGAGGAAGTGCACCACCCGTGGACTGGCCTGGAGGATGGGCACCTGCGCCTGGCGGATGATGCGCTTGCTCTCCGAGCTGAGCGTGCACACCGGCGACATGTACGAGGTCTTCTGCTGCAGCGGGTAGAAGCTCTCCTTGTCCTCCAGCGGATCGGCGTCCCGCGTCGCCTTCAGGATCTCCTTCACCTGCTCCAGGTCGGAGGTGGCGGAGACCTCGGAGCGAACCGGCGCCGGAGCATCGGAGTTTTCGGTGGTGGTGGTCGAGGCTTTGGGGGGCGGTGGCAGTGAGACGGACACGTTCACGTCGTTGGACTCGTTGTCACTCATCGTGGACAGTGCTGTGGTCAAAGTTTACAGTTGAACAAGAGAGAGGTGAAAAAGAATACGGAAAAATAAAAAGAACGGGTGCACACACACTGGATCACCAAACCGATCAAAACTGTGAAGTGTGAAGAAATAATCGAAGAAATACAATATCGTGGTCGAAGAGAGTAGAGAAAAAGTAAGAAAATATTTTCGTTTTGGTTAGTCGAATTGGTTTGTCACACGCGAGAGAGGAGCAGTATTTTGTGACTACTGACTGACTGACTGTGAGCAAGCTATTCTAGCCACTGCCAGCACCAGCAAACCGACCGGCTGGACGAAAGAAGTAGCAGCTTCGAATTCGGATTCTTTCTGCCTATTTGAGCTGAACGAAGAAGACGAGGAGGAAGGAGAGGGAGAGCCTTGAGAGCTTCAGTGAAATGGTGGTGGTGGTGGTGGCAGTAGATAATTTTTTGTGTTGAAATCACACTCACAAAAAATGCTCTTTACTGCGGCAGAAGCATCAGAAGTAATGTCTTCGGCGCCAATACTTTAAAACTCTGATGATGCTCTCCGATGCTTTCGAATTCGGGTGCTGGGTGCTAACATACAGACAGTTCGCCCCCGCTTTGGCAGAAATAGGAGAGAGAGAAAGAGGAAGAAACAGCCGACGTGAAAGTGTTACTTTAGATGGAAGAATTTTTGCTCCCAGTCAAAAAAGTAAAGAATATATAAATTCACTGGCGGCACACTGTCGTTTCAGTACTTCTTTCCCCTACTACTTTTCGTCTTCTCTCACTTCTTTTGCTTGAAGTCGTCTTCGTTGTCGTCGTCGTCGTAGAGCACCAGCAGCAACAAATTGATGAAATAGCTTACCGATTTCACTTATTGCAATAAGCCCATTTGAAGCAGAAAATCAGCAACACACACAGAGACAGACAGACGGGAACACCAACAAGTGCACGTACTATTGCCTCACTTATTCCCGCCGTCGTCGTATTGCCCGTACGGTATCCCAATGCGCTCCCTCTCCTCTTCTTGGGTGGGGCTATTAATAGGCATCTTTAGTTCGGTTCAGTTCTTCAGTTCAGTAGTACGTCTGCAAATTAATTTCACTCCTCACTGACGACGACGATGACGGGAGGAGGAAGGGAAGGAGGAAATGGGAGGAAAAAGGGAGAAAAAGAGAGAAGAAATTGGGCCTCAATGGGTCGATGCCTTGTCTGCAACCGAACTGAAATGAAGGGAAGGGGCGGGTGACAAATGTTGAGATGATGGCCATTCGAGATGATGCTGTTCTATTTCATGAAAACGAAGCAGTGAATCGAACAGAGGAGATCGATGACGATCAAAGATGATGAGGAGGAGAAGAAAAAGACCGCTTTGTGCTGCCAAGAAAGCAGTTTCCATTGTTTTCCTAAGTCTGCTTAGCACCAGAGGCTGAACGAGTTTGACAGACCAGAACCAGTGAAGTGATGTTTCCGCATTTTAAATACTGATGACGATGATGAAGAGAACGACAGTTGCAGTATGAAAAATCAAAGTTCTGAAGGCTAGTGCCTAAAATGAGAACAATAGTTGGAAGAAAACAATTGAATAAATCAAGTTTCTGAAAATGAGTTTTACTGATTTACTAAAACATGTTTCTTACTTGGTAAAAAGTTGCCTCACTTGACACCTTGTGTTGATCGTAGTAAAATCGGATAAAACCTGGAAAGGTTGGAAAAATGACATGATTTGAGCTGAGGCGTTACAAAACAATAAGATGTTGATGGTCAAAATGAAAGTTCCTCAGGATGTTGGATTGTCCTTGCATTAAATAGCATCAGATGCTTTGTTAGATTCAAGCGGCTTCAGGAAAAACTGGCGCGGAAAAAACCACTGCAAATGACTTACGTGTTCAGAAAACGGACAAACACCTGCCACTGCGTGTTTTCATCACGTGGACTCTCATGCAGTGATTTTGCAACCGCAAAAACCGACACAAGATCCAGATTTTCAGAGCAGCTGACCACTTTGCCATGACTTCTTTGGAGCTTCAAGCAGAAAAAGACTTCAAGCTAAGGTATCAGTATGAGTAATGCCGATTTATGTTTTAGGTTGACTAACAAGCCTTTCTGTTTTGCTTTTTCAGCGTCAGTTCAGTGATCAATCGAGACACCAAACAGTTTGGTAAGAAGAACCTGACGGACGACGACGACGAGACTTGCTGGAACTCTGACGAGGTGTGCTATTTGAATTGGATCCTATTCTGATAATACAGCTTCTAACATTTGCGTATTCAACTTCACAGGGCTCGCTTCAGTGGATCAACTGCGTCTTTGCCAAGCCCACAACACTGTCAGCGCTGAGCATTCAATTCCAAGGTGGATTTGCCGCAAAGAAGCTCACCATTCAGCTAATCAACGGATCTCAAAGTGATCCCTGCTCGGAGACAACCGTCTACCCTGAGGATAGCAACCTAGTTCAGCACTTTGCCTTGGACATTAGCCCGCAAACTGGCGGAATAAGGTCGGCGAAATTGCTTCTGGAAGACTGCAGTGACATGTTTGGTCGAGTCATAGTGTACAAGTTTAAACTCTTTGGCTCCGCTTTATAAACTAAGGAAATGTCCAGTCCACGTCTCCAAACACTGGAAATGCTGTCCAAAGTACTCGAAAAGTACCAGTGGCTTCTAAATGCCTTCAACTTGGTGAGTGATTCAAAAACAACAATAAAAAACAAACTTGCGGGAACTAAACTCCTCTTTTCCAGGACTACTTTGAAGAGAACCACTGGGAGAAGATGCCCGAATCATGGCGCCTCAGTCTGGACAGCTTCCGACAGAGTGACATTCCTCAGCTGCTTCCCTTCGGCGACACCACCAAAACGCCACCTCTAAAGACGGTCTTTCCACTGGCGATTCTCTCCCTTCGCTCACTGTCTCTATCGATGCGGCAGATGCGGGCGATGGCCAAAGACTGGAGCCTGCCTGCGCTCTTCGGCGGCGCTGAAGAAGGTGTGGCCGAAGACTCGGCCACTGCTCACCCGCTGGAGCTCTCCTTCTCCGCCGAGCACCAGTTTCCCGTGAAGCCGCTCAAAGTCTCCGACCAGATCCTCTGCCGGCGGGTGAAGCTAAAGAAGCGCCACGAAATCGAACGCCTCTGTCGGGTGATTCCGCCGCTGATGAGGCGAGCCGGCGACCTGCGCCAGGTGATCGACTGCGGCTCCGGCCAGGGCCACCTCGACCGCATCCTCAGCATCGTCTACGGCTACCGGGTGGTCAGCGTCGAGTCGGACTGCGACAACGTCAACGGCGCCCTCGACACCGACGAGATGGTTCGGCGGGCGCTGAAGAAGAGCCGCCTAGCGGACCTGCCCGCGGAACGGCTGCCCACCAAGGTGAACGCCTTTCTCAGCGAGAAGGAGGACATTGGCGAGCAGGTGAAGAGGAAGAAGGGGAAGGAGGATGGGGAGGAGGGAACTGTCACCGAGGAGAAGCACCTGCTGCTGGGGCTGCACGCCTGTGGGGCGCTGTCGAATCTGGTGCTGGAGCAGTTTGTCAACGACCCGGCCGCCTCGGCCCTCGTCCTCGCCACCTGCTGTTACATGAAGGCGGGCGGGGGCTGCTTTCCCATGAGTCGCTTTTTGCAGGAGGAGAGGAGGGTCAACTTTACGCTGACCAGGGTGGGCAAGGAGCTCGCCTGTCACGCCATTGAGAAGTTTATTGGCAAGTTTGAGCGCAATGGTAAGTAGTGGGTGGGTGGACTTTTTCAACCTTTTGGTTTTCTATATAATCATACTCTAACATTCCTCCTCCCCCCATCTTAGAAATGAACTCCCTCAAAGTGCACGGCTACCGCTCCATCCTGGAGCTGCTCGTCTCCCGTTTCGACCCTGAAAAACGGCACCAGGGCATGCGAAGCGTGAAGATCGACTTTGACATGAGCTTTGAGGAGTACGCCCGCCGGGCGACCCGGGACCTCCAAGTGAACATTCCCCCAGAGGCGCTCGCCGACCCCGTCCTGGTGGGGCCCTGTCTGCGGCAGCTCGAGCTCCCGGTCATCTTCTACGCCGTCCGGCAGCTGGTCGCCCCGCTCGTCGAACTGCTGCTCCTGCTCGACTTTGAGCAGTACCTGGCGGAGCACAGCCAGGTGGCCGCCACCTATCTGGTGCCGCTCTTTGAGCCGACGCTCTCGCCGAGGAACCTCATTCTCCTGGCGCACAAGTAGCGCAGAGTCAGTGTTAAGTGCTCGCCTCACTGATGGTTGTGTGAAATTGAGCTGTGATTAGACGTCGCATCAAATCACATCAGCTAGTGTTGCTGGTGGTGCTGGTGTGTTAATCTTTTGTGCCTTCTTCTTTTGTACTGCCTATGGAGTAAAGAGTACACTGACTGCGCGCAAAGTGGTTCACGGGAAAAAGATCCGTCGAGAGCACCTGTGCTGCTGCTGATGATGGCGGCGGTGGTGGTGACGGTGACGGCGGTGTCAGAAAGTCACTGACGACAAAAAGAATATGTGTGGTCGAAGAGAGCACTGGAAAAGAAAGAGTGCATCAGCGAGAAAAAAGTGAGAAGAGGATCCATTATCGGTAATCTTACTGCTGCTTCTTCTTCTGCTACCGTTCTGGGCTTGTCAAACGGTGTTTGTGTGTGTCTTTTTACCAGTGCCCGACTTTTGGCTTAAGCTCCGAGGAGAAGAGTGAGAGAGAGAACATGACATTTCAATTTGATTGCCGTCGAGCAAGTGGACGTTTTCTCAGATTTGCTGTGAAGTCATCGTTCAATACTCTGTCTCTCTCTCGGTCCCGTCACACTGCACACCACACTGTCGACTGAACTGTATTACCTAAGTGCACTTAGTGCAGGGCAGCAGATGCTGCTGCTGCCCTGCTCATCGGCTGATGCGGCGGCAACGGCGGCAGCAGCAACTGCAACGTCAAGAGAGCAGAGTGCACACTGCTGGAGCGACCCTATAATGAGAAAGAGAAAAAGAGACCAGACGATCCAGGATGCACCTCCTTCTTCTTCTTCTTCTTCTAGTTTGGCTTGACACCCGAATCGATCAACAAGTCAACAAGCAATTCAAAAGACCAATTCTCACTTCACGTTCTGAACCACAATTCACTTTGTCGTCAGACACCAGACAGTCAAGCGGAGGAGAGCAAAACTGTTGGTTAGCTTTTCAGTGGCTGATTTTTTATCTTTTTTTTGGTCGAAGATGATGCTCGGACCTCATCACCACCATTTTAAGGCTGCCATCAATCGGTGTTTGGTTTGCGGAGACAGGGCCTCCGGTGCGTAGTGTTTTAATTTAGTGTTTTAATCGTTTATTCCTACCAAGATCAAACGCTTTCTTTTCTTTCCTTCTCTCAGGTCGCCACTACGGGGTGCTCAGTTGTGATGGCTGTCGGTGAGTGGTTAATGTTTGTTTGTTAAATCTGTGTACTCTTAACGGTCACTTCCTCTTTTTCATTCTTTTTCTTTTTTTCGTTCAGTGGCTTCTTCAAGCGCAGCGTCCGCCGACAGCTCAACTACCGCTGCAAACTGCACGGCGGCTGTCATGTGGACGTGAACACTCGCAACCAGTGCCAGGCGTGTCGCTTTCAGAAGTGTCTCGCGGGTAAGCTGGGCAAATTATGTTTTGTTATGCTCACTGTTTTTGTTGCTAACCACTGCTTCAACTATCCATTCCCCCTGCTTCTCTCAATTAGTGAAAATGAAACCAGAGGGTAAATATTTGCAGCCCTTTTCAGTGCGTTTTTATTAATTTAATTTGACCATCGTTTCCGTTTCTGTCACTGACATAACACACTAACACACACACGAAGCTGTCCAACACGAGCGGGTCAACAGCAGCAGCAACGGCAGCGGCGGCAGCTCAGCCCGTGCGGCTCACTCTTTGAGCAGCACTTCCGCTCGAGGGAGCAGCACTTCAGCAGCGTGGTCAGCAGCGGTGGCCAAGTGGCCCACTTCCTCCTCCTCTTCAAAAGCTGCAAACTTAAAAAACGGCGGCACTTTGAAGACTACTACCACTGCTGAAGATCCAGGCGACAAAAAGGAAAGCACTTTTTTGTCATCTTTTGACAGCAGCAGCAGCGGCATCAGTTTGAAGCCAGCACAATTGACCAGCAGCTGTCTGATCACCAGCGTCGGCTCATTAGCATCATCAGCCCCACAGCTTCCACTGATAGTTGATCCAGAGGTGTTCTTTCCCGGCAGTAGCAGCTGTATCAGCCTCAGCAGCTCTTTAGCACCCTCCATATCGCCCATCACCTTCATTCACATTTACCATCTCATCTCGAACGTCGGTAAGCAATTCAACATTTAAACAGCACACCTTTACTTTGAATAAAAGTTTTTTCTTTTTCTTCCTCAGTGGACTGGTCCCTGGGCAACGCCCTATTCCTGTCGCTCGACCCCGCCGACCAGCAGTTTCTGCTGGAGAGCGCCCTCACCCGTCTGCTGCTGATTGACCTGGCCACCGTGCCCGAGCTGGCCGCCTCGCCCTACGTGCGCTACATCTTTGAGACGTACTTTATCAACTCCTCCTTCTCTTCTAATGGAATTACTGAAGAGACATGCCAGGTGACCGAGGCGGTGCGCTTCATCGAGGCGCTAGCGCTCGATCGGACGCAGGCCGCTCAGCTGAAGATGCTCGTCCTCCTCCAGTCAGGTAAGAGAGTGGTAATTGAGAAAGCCGGGAAGTCACGTAACCTGAGCTGCTCTTCTTCTCTTCTCCCTTCCAAATTAACCTCCTCTTGTTCGGTCAGAGCGCTCCTTTCTCCTGCGACCCAATCTAGTCGCGTCGCTGTTCAGCCAAGTGCAGGCATCGCTCTACGCTGACCTGAAGCACAAGGCGGCAGCGCCGGGCGGAAGTGCTGGTGGTAATTCAGCCTCCGGCCTGCTGGCCCTCCAAATTGGCCGCATCCTCCTGCTATTGTCGAACCTGCGCCGCCTGCGACCGTCTCATTTGGCGCCCATTCACGGGGCGCTCCTGCGCTGGATCAGAGCCAGCAGCAGCAGCAGCAATGGAGGCAGTCAAATGACGGCCGCTTGATCACCGAGATCACGTCTCTGCAATGTCAATCAATCACAGCGTCTCATCAGGTTAGTTAGTTAGCCTTGTTAGATTATTGGTCAGTATTTTGATTGATTTAGGAATCGAAATTCGAGAAGTAGTGCAATCCCCACGTAAAATAATATAATGATAAAAGTTGGTTTGATTTTATTCAAATAAAATCGGATGCTGAAGCGGATTATTTGGCAAAATAAACTTATAGACTTTTGCCATTTCTAAATTGTTGAGTTGATATTGAGCTGATGAAGGTGGGGGCAGTTATGATGATGAAAAGAAGGTCATAAAGTTGTTACATTTTAAAAGTGCTCGGAACAAGCGCTGGAGTTTTGTCAACCACTGGAGCGTCCATCGGCGAGCCAGATGAAATTCGTTTATTTCGCAAATCTTTTTCTCCTCCTTCCTTTAGAGGCTTGAATGATGTACTTTTTTTCGTGTTTTCGACTTGCGAATCTTCAACGTATTGTACTGTGGAGCCGTTCCGTTTGAACCACTCATTGAGCTTGCCCATAATAAATTTGCCCAACTCCGGTTTAATATGATCGGGCATCTGGTCTAATTCGCAAAGAAGGTCCCAGTATTCGTCAACGTTGGATTGATTCAGAACTTGAAAAAATTATTAATGGTTAAGATATCAAGATGATAAAAGCATAAAATGTTTTAAAATTGTCTTACAGAAGGTTTTCTTGAGATTTTCAATATCTATTGTTATTATGTTCAGCAGACAGCCACCTTCTTTTGAGCTGGAAACCATTGTTGCACACTTTTCCAAACGTTAGAGATGAGAGAGTCTGAAACAGAATTGATGGTGAGTGGATTTTTACTGCAAATGCAAAACTAGATCACCGTTTTCTGCTACCGAAAATGAATCCCCGAGTTCAAAGGCAATTTCGAAATTATCAATCAGACTAGTTGGGCGCAAAGAAGAGCAAGTGTGTGTTTGCAAGGGCAGCGCGCGAGCTCGCACTTTTGACGCCCTATTGGGTCGATCACAGCGCCACCTTGATAAGGACACAAACGACATCAGCAGTGAGTCATTTTCGCTGTTGTTGTTTTTGCTGTAGGAGCACCCCTCGCAAACTGATTACCACTACCACCAGCTGCCGTAATTGAAAAGAAGAATATTCTTTTTCATTCATTCATTTATTCAATCAGTAATAATATAAAACAAAATCGAAATAATAAAGCACAGGAAAAACGAAAGAAAACAACCGTTGACCATAGTTTGTCTTTGAGAGAGAGAGAGAGAGAGAGAGTGAGTGAGAAAAGATATTGAGAGAAGAGGAGGGAAATAAATAGAAAGTACTAGAGCAATTTCAGTCCTCTGCAGAATGGAGATGGAAGTTTGTTGGTTTGTTAAAAGAAGTAGAGTTGAGTTGAGGAGCAAGGGGAGGGGGACTGATGGGAATCGATCGATCAAGGGTCAAACAACAACAGTTCGGTGAGATGGTGCAGATGAAATGTGTGTGTGTGTGTGTGTTTTTGTCTGTGAAGTAAGGTACCTTTTCTCCTCTTGTCACTCCCCTTCAGTCCTTTGCTCAGTGATGATTGCCGTAGCTGTTTCGCTGCTTCCACGATCCGCGATTACCATTATTGCCATTGTTGTTGCTGTTCCCACCACCTCCGCCTCCCTTCCAGCCGCGGTGATTATTCGGCCCTTGATTGCTGTTGGACTGTTGATGATGATGATGGTTTCGGTTATTGTTGTTGCTGTGGTTGGAATATAAAGGGGCGGATGATGGGGCATTGTTGGGCGGGGGAGGCGGTGGTGGCGGAGGATGAAGGCCGTACGGAGCAGCGCTGTTTTGATGGTGGCTCCTTAGTTGAGAGCGAATGGGCCCGCCACCGACACCGAGCTGCTGCTGCTGCTGAACGCCGGCCATCAGATGATCGATCATCAGCGCAGGCGGAAGTGGTATGTGACTGGTCGGGTGTGGCGGCGGGGGCTGCAGCTGAGAGAGGACGGCACCGGGAAAGGGCGGCGGAGCACCGTTTGGAAAGAAGTCCTTCAGCGAGGGCGGAAGGAGAGGAGGAGGAGGAGGAGGAGGCAGCAGGTTCTGGTAGGACGGCGGTAGGCCCATCAGATTGAAGCTGTTGTTGTTGTTGTTGTGGTTGGCACCAGCAGCCATTGGACCGGTTTCAATGGCTGATGAGCCGCCGTTGCCTTTGTTGTTTGACTGCTGTCTGTCGTGTTTGCCTCCTCCGTCCTCATCATCGGAGTTGACGAGATCCATGTCCGCCGGTTCGGTGTTCTCCGTGGATGAGTTGTTGCTGTTCTTGCCTGACTGGTGTGCTGCTGAAGTGCCATACAGATTACTAAAGTCCATCGAAGGGTTGTAGTATGGCTGGAACTTGGGATCGTACACCGTGTGAAAAGAGGTCGAGCGGTTTTTCTCCGATTCCGCAGAGCTGGAACTGCCACCGCCACCGCCGAGACCGCTAAAGGTGCCCGAGTTGGAGAGCATACTGAGCCGCTGGTCAAGAGAGCTGGTGGTGGCTGCGGCGGGGTTGCGCGACGAAGACACACTCTGTGCCTGTTGAATGCTGTTCATCACCGAGCGCAGCGTCGAGGTGGGAATGCTGTCGGCGATGGTGGTCTTCTTACCCGAGGAGCTCCCCAGGTGGGGAAAGGTGGCCTCCAGCTTCGCCTTCACCTGGCCGATGCCCAGCTCGCAGTTGCCAAAGGTGGCCGCCACCGCCTTCGCCTCCGTGTACTGCACGCCGTGGTAGATCTTCGTCTTCTCGAGGACGCCCAGCAGCTGGCGGCGGGCGAGCAGCTCCGCGTCGAAGGCCTCAATGGCCTGCCGACAGCGCTTCGCCGCCTCCTCGTACTCCTGACTGTACTGCTCGCCGTTGGACTTGTCCTTCAGCTTCTCCTTGAACTGCTGGTCGATGGCGGTAGTGCTGTTTAGCAGCGAGTGCACCGTCGGGTGGTTGCGGGCGTTCTCTGCGCTCGCCTGCGTCCCCTTCTCCAGACGGGCCAGCGCCTCTACGCCCTCAACCACCTCCTTCAGCGAGTAGTCGGAGACGATCTTGGAAATGAGCGCCAACTTGCGGCTCTCGGCGCGCCCCAGCGGGCCGCGCAGCTCGTCGATGAACTCCTGCGGGTAGATCGCCCGCTCCGACCAGATGTTCAGTACCCGGCTGATGGCGGCCACCGTCTTCGCGTCATTCGTCAGCCGGGCCGCCTGGCGGAGGGCGGGCTTGAACTCCTCGAGGAAGCTGAGCGACTGCTTTCGCCGCGAGTGCTGCACAATGTCATTCGCCAGGTAGAAGAGGGCCAGCTGGTGGCTGCTCTTGGCTGGGGAGGAGAGAGAAGGAAAGAAGAAAAGAAGAAGAAAACAGAGTTAAAATGACACATCATCATCTTCAGAGTTATCATCGGTTATCATCAACCACAAACGCCACGCCAGCAGCACACTTACACTTTCGATAGCAGGCGAGCCACTGCTCGACAATCTGCTTGCAGTGGCTTTTGTGGTGCAGCACCCAGAGGGACAGCGTCTGAATGCTGTCCTGGGTGGTGGTCACCTGTTCCAGCTTCTTCACCAGGTTGCCCTCGTGGAACGACGTCATTCGGAAGGCGGTGAGGGTGGGGAGGGTGAGGGTGATGGCGAGGATGAGGATGATATAATGATGGAGGTGGTGGAGGTGGTGACAGCAAAGAAGAAGATGATGATGATGATGGCGTGAGAAAAATGGCGCGCGCGAGTTGTTGTTTACGGCCTATGGCAGCCGTGCTCGGCGGTCATGAGAGAGAGAGAAAGAGAGAAGGAATGAACAGGGGGAGCTAAAACACACACCAGTCAATAATTGAACTCGGGTTGATAAGTGGTGATGATAGGTGGTGGTGGTGATGGGATGATTGGAAAGAGAGGACAGAATCGGGTTAATCGGAGGTGAGCCTGTGTGTGTTTACCAGGCCCGGTCACTGTCGTTTCTGTGTACGGGCTGGCAGGCACTCGCTCTTTCACGCACACACTGAGCGCAGGCTGCGAAAGAGAGGCAAAACAACGAAAAATGCCTCGCCAAAATGTGAGCATGTGCGCTGGCTGTGAACGACGGCGGCAGATGGCAGCGTTGAGCTGACGTCTCTAGAGAAAATCGATTTTCGATTTTTTTCACTTTGAGCAGAACTCCAGAGAATTTATCAAGCAAAAAAACGGGGACAGTTTTATTCAACACCTCTACACTTTTACAAAGTAATGATCATCGTTAAACAGTTGCAGGGTTTACTGAAAAAGGTGGTCGATTTAGTAAGAATCAGAATAAGAAATCACACACCACTTTTTTACCTTTATTCAACGCCTTCATCATCAGCTTCATGGTTGCAAACTTGCCCTCGCCGCACTCGTTCTTGGGCGAGTCGAGGTCCACCGACCAGACCATGCTGCCGCCCAGTTTCTTCTCCAGCAGAAAGTCCAACTTCTTCTGGATGCTCTTCAGGTTGTCGTAGCTCACCCACACCGCCGACTGGTTGTTCGCCGCGTAGGGCACCTGGGCGATGTCGTCCCAGTAGAAGTTCCAGCCGTGCTCCTTCTTGAACTCCTCGCAGAGCTAAGAAACAAAAAAAGAAGTTCAGGATTTTTGTTCCATTTTTTCATTTCCTAGATTGTTTTGTCTTACCCGGGTGTTCGCTCGCTGCTCTCGCCCAGTTCCATTAACGGGCGCCCAGACGCCGTGCTTCGTCACATCGGCCAGGTGGTAAATGTGTCCGTAGAGGGGCATGCCCAGAATCAGCTTCTTCGGGTCGACGCCCGCGCGGAGAAAGGCATCGACGGTGTACTGCATCGTCAGCTCCTGGTCGCGGGCGCTTCGCTTCGGGTCCGGGTACACGGGCGAGTTGTGGGCGGTGGTGTGGTCCCAGGCGCCGTGGTAGTCGTAGGACATGACGTTGAGAAAGTCCAGCACTGAGGAGACGGCGGATAGGTTGTAGGCGCGGCTGAACTCGGCCTTGCCGGCGGCAATAGCCGCCGTCACCAGGTACTGGTGCGGCTTGAAGGCGGCGCGCATTTCAGTGAGTAGGGTGATCTGCGAAAACGGGGAAAATGTGTTAAAAAGAAAATTTTTATCAATTTCCTTCTTTCCCTTAGCTCCTTACGTAGTCCTCCTTGTCCTGAGCACGGCCAATGGTGCGGTCATCGCCGCCGTCGCCGGAGAATCCGGGGTACTCCCTGGAAGGAAAAACCTTTTAAAAACTTGATAATTTATTTGTAAGCAGTAATAATACCAATCCAAGTCAAGGCCGTCAAAGTCGTGCTGCTTGATAAAGTCCACCGCCGACTGAATAAAAGCCTTTCGGTTGGTCTCAGTGCGCACCATCTCCGAGTACTTCGTAGAGCCCTCGCCCCAGCCGCCAACGGAGATTATGATCGTCAGATGGGGGTTCTTCTTGCGCAGGGCAATTGTTCGGGCGATCATACCTTTTTAATAAAAAAGTTGGTTAAGTTGTATTGAAAGATGATAAGAAAGTTGAATTTAGTGGGGATACCATGAGGTCCGACGTCATGAGAAGGATTTCCAAGGTGAACAGTGCCATTCTGCAGAATGGCAAAGGCATAGTTGATGTGCGTGCAGGTGTGCACGTCCAGTTCTTCGGCGGGAAACTAGAAACAAAAACCGAGATTACTTTTTGTCGCAATTTTTAAGCACACAAAAGCTTACTCCAGGTTGATAGTAGCAAACCACCTTGTACGGCAAAGTGTTTCTCTCTACATTGACAAAAGAAAAAATTTTGAAGTTTAAAAACAATTTCTGTTCTAGTTGAAGTTTCCATTGCCAAACCTTTTGCCAAAACTAGTTCACTGCCAAAGGCAGCAAATGTAGCCACAATAAACAGGGCTAAAAGTTGAAATTGCAACTTCATTTTAAAACTGTCTTTTTTTATTAGCGTTGTCACGTTTCAACTTTTTTTGTTGGTAGTGTTGATATTTAATTACAACAGCAACAGCAACCGATTTATATGCAGCTGCTTTACCCAGCAATGCCAAACATTATGTCTGCACTAGTAGACTTTGTAACGGCTTTTTTGTCTCTCACTAATTAACAAAGGCACAAACATCATCATCCGTCGTTGGCAAACACTCACACTCACTCACAAACACTTTGGTGAGGTTCGTTCACATGGGAAAGGATACTCAGGATAACGGAGATCGATGGGATGCGATTAGATTGTTGATTCACGTTGTTATACAAAACTGTACAAAGTTGGTACGTCGGCGGTGCTGGTACAAGTGAAAATGTTTTGCTTAAGGTGGGCACCAGGAGGAAACGGACCGCTAAAGTTTCAGTTTTTGACAGTTGATAGTTGATAATGCTGAAAAATGACTAAAGTTTTGTACCAGGACTTTGATGTTTTTAACGATTTGAATTTTTGAATTTTTTGCTTGAGAGCTTCGGTCGCCATCTTGTGGCGCCCACCAGTATATCTCATCAGCTTGTTTACAAAAAATATTCTCTCTTGAACATTCTTCTTTCAGCGCTCGAGCTTCGAGCATCACCAGAGCTTACCAGCGGAATCGGATCACCACCAGCAGCTCTGCTGCCGATGCTACTCAGCCAGAAACTTCCACCACCACAGCAACCAAGATGATCCTCTCCAAATTGGCCATGGCCTGCCGTTCACCAGTGGGCCTTACCGCTAGCGTGGGCCGACCTATTCTGCTCCACTACCGGATCAGCGTCGTTCCTCTTGGGGGAAAAATGCTTCCACATCAACTGCAGCAACAACAGCAATTCAGTCAGCTTATCCGTCTTCGAACCCAGATGCCAAACAGCAACGCCGTCGTCAACAACTTTGTTCGGATCACCAAGAAGCGCAACGGCTCGTTCTCCATTACCAGTTTGCGCTTCTTCCACAACAACAACTCCTTCGTGAAGCACAAGGAGAAGTACGCGGGCACCTTCATCGAGCAGCTCCTGCTGGTGATCATGATCATCAGCTTCTCTTCGCTCATCGTCGACTACGTGTACGTCTGGGACCGGTGGGGCCCGGAGTGGATCAAGAAGTTCATCAACGTCTCCAGTCGATACATTCTCGACCACATGAAGGCCTTCTGGGGAGTGCGCAAGGCGGACTCGCTGGCAAAGGATGATGGTGGCAATGGCAATGGCGGCGATGGTGGTGGTGGGATTATCACCGAAGAAATGGTGGCCAACGATAACCAAGAAAGCTCCCCTTCTTCTGCCGCCGAAGAGGAGAGCCAGTCAAGGACGGTCGTCGAGGAGAGCGTTCTCTCCAATGTCCTCTACTACTTCAACGTGGCCAACAACGCTCGAGAGGCGGACTCGGGAAAAGGCGGCGGCTTTCGCGACAAGAAGATCATCGAGTACGAGAACCGCATTCGCCTGTACTCCAATCCGGAGAAGATTTTCCGCTACTTTGCGTCAATTAAAATCGTCTACAACAATGGCGACTCGGAGATCTACATGACGCCGGATGACTTTCTTAGGTAAGCTGAAGTGGGATTCTATTTTTAGAAACTGACATACAACTGACATTTATCTTTTTTCATCCAGAGCCCTGACGCCAGGCGTCAAGCAGCCCGATGGCCTCGGCCTTGACCAGTTTAAAAAGATTGACCTTTCCAAGGTTCGTTTCAAGTAGCTAGCTTCTAGCAACAATGTGTTTAGCTTTGCTAATCGCTAATTTAAATGTTTTCTTTCCATTGTAATTATTATAAATCACTCGACTAATCCCGACCTCATCCTCTCTTTCTTTCTTTTTCTGTGCTTTCTCCCGCCATCTCTCACTCTCACTTTCTATGCCGCGTCTATAATATTACTATCCTCTAAATCTCGCTCTAAATGTCGCTCACCACTTCTTTGTTTGTGCTAAATGTTCTAAATGTTCGCACATCGATACCTACCTACTTCAAACGCTCACAGAACGCTACCGAAGAATTTGATATTGATCTTTCTTCAATGCTTAATCAAATGTTGCTAGCTGTGAGACAAAACAAAACAAAACCATTTGCTGCTCAATAATCAATTTAAACATTTCAGCATTTTATTTTCTTCTCCAGCTTTTTGTCCACCAGCTTTTTAACTGTGTGTTTTCCCATCCTTCTCTTAGGGAAAGAACGACTTCAAGCACGACCTCAAACCGGACAGCATTTTCTACAAGCTCAGCAAGTTTGGGCTGATCAACTTTTCCGACTTTCTCTTTCTCCTCACCGTCATCTCAGGCAAGGAGAGAATTCCTATTTTGTCAACTATTCCGTCTTCTATGTGTTCTAATTTAATTGTCTCATTTTTTGTTTGCAGTCTCGAGGAGGCACTTTGAGATTGCCTTTCGCTTCTTCGACGAGAACGGCGACGGCGACCTGGAATTTGAGGAATTTGAAAAAGTGCAAAACGCCATTCTCTCGCAGACGAGCATCGGCCAGAAGATGGGCAAGTCGGTGCACTACAAAGGTCGGGGGCGGGCGCGCCAGCATTGTCAACATTGACACATTTTACTCACACACCGCCTAAACACTAACCACAAACTCTTTTTATCCTGCAGGCGTCAGCTCCGCCGTCAGTCGGTACTTCTTTGGCGCCGACCTCAAGCAGCGCCTCACCATCGACAACTTTATCGATTTTCAGCGCAGCCTGCAAAGTGAGCTGCTCAATCTGGAGGTATTTTTACTATTAACAGCTGAAGAAGAAGTGATGGGCCATTGTTCTCTTTTATTGTTCTCACCCTTATTATCCCTCACCTCCTTTACAGTTTGAGCGAAAGCACCCCGACGAGAGCGGTCGCATCAGCGAGACGGACTTTGCCGAGCTGCTGGTGGCCTACGCCAATCTGTCGGAGAAGAAGCGGGAGCGGATGATCCGCCGGGTGATGAAGAAGTTTGGCGGCGACAACACGCTGGGAATTACCATGCCCGAGTATCAGAACTTCTTTCGGTAACATTGCTGCTGCTGCTCACATTGGAGGTTTAAGCTTTTTATTTGAAATAACTCTCTTTTCCTTTTCTTCACTAGATTCCTCCAGAACATCAACGACGTCGACATTGCTCTGACGGTGTACAACATTGCAGGCGCCTCCATCGACCAAGGTAGGTGGCGGTGGTTACTACTGTTGTTGTTGGTGCTAAGACAACTCTTTCAGTTGAATTGAGTTTGAGTTTTTAAACATTGCCAAGCAGTGTGCAAGCACTGTCAGTCACAAAGTTTTCTAGTAGTAAACTGCTTTATTAACCCGTTAGGTGATACAGCAGCAGCAGCAGGACTAATTAGCTAAACTGTCCCCTTTTACAACCTCTGTTTCAAGTTTGTCTCTGCCTGGCTGACTGCAATTTTTAAGGTTTGCTATGTTGCTGGGGAGCTTGATTATCGCCTGAGATCATCTTCAGCTCTTTGGTTGAGTTGATTAGTGAGCAACAGCAGCAGCAGTATTGGGGGAAGACAGGTAAAGAAGCTCTCCCGAGCTCCTCTCTATGCTCATTAGGGAACAGTGTCAGTCTCTGTCAGTTTCGGTGGAGCGTGTAGAAAGACTACCACCAGCACCACCACCACCGCCGCGACCACTTTGTTTCACTTTACCGTAGCTCACTCACACAGTGGCTCGCACTGACTTGTGCAGTCATTAGTGCCGAATGACAAACAAATGGCGCTCATTAGCGCTCTGCTGTCTACTGAACAGCAGCAGCAGACAATGAAAAACTGTCCTAACTGTCATAACTCTTTTCTTCTCTTTCATCTTTTCCTCCCCCTCTCCCTTTTCCCCTTTTCCTCAATTCATCACACACACGCACAGCCACTTTGAAGCACGTCGGGAAGACGGTGGCCAATGTGGAACTGTCCGATCACCTGGTGGAGGTGGTCTTTACGCTCTTTGACGATAACGGTAAAGGCGGCAGCATTTCTAATCATTTTATTTTGCTGTTTTTTGTTATTTTTCAATTGGAATTGTTTTGTTTTTCTTCCTCCTTCTTTTCCCTAAATTCCGCTGGCCTATCTGGCTTTTCTAGAGGATAACCAGCTGAGCAACAAGGAGTTTATCTCGGTGATGAAGGAGCGCCTGCGCCGGGGCCTGAGCAAGCCAAAGGACACTGGCTTTCTCAAGATAATGGCCACCATCTGGAAGTCCCTTACTTCGCTCGATTTTTAGCCTGCCACACTTTGCTCACTACCATCATCGCCACCAGTCTGCTTTGCTTGTTTGTTTGATGTGAATTTGTAAGACACACCAAACTCGGTAATGTTATCAAAGTGCACTCACCCACCGCCATATTCGCACACTAACTGATCTGCTCTGCTCTGCTCTGGTGTGAGTGAGTGTCTGTGTGTGTGTTATTTATACCTGACCGATTGATCATCGATTTTGATCACCTCCACTTTTCGCAGTTCAGCTCTCGCCAGTTTGGGTAGTGCAATGTCGTTTTTCCACACTTTTATTGTTTATATTTCATCTGCCCTACCTAGCTCACCTGCCTGTTGATTCCTGTTTTATTTTGGTGTTCACTGTTTAATTGTTGCCGCAATATCTTTGCCAAGCTCACAGTGTGGCCGGACAATCTTATCAATCTCTTGGACGGGCTCTATTCTGACTGTACCGTACCACACATCCTTTTTAGCTTTCGCTTGCTGCTCTCAACTGTTTGCAGGGCAATCTTTTCTGTTCTTTCCCTTTTCTTTTTGTTTTGTTTCTTCGCTTTTTCTTTTTTCGATCAATTCCCATTGTTACAACCCGTGTTACTTGCAACAACGTACGGCGTACCTGTTGTCTGCTACTTGTTCTGTTGGCCACTTTCCCGCAAAAAAAAGAAGAACACAGATTAAACTACCTCTCTTTTCTGCTGGCTTTTACTTCAGACTGGTCCTGTCGTCTGTCGACAATCAGTCCCTTTGTTTGTCTCTTGTTATTGATTCGCTGTCGTTTATTACAACACCGCCAACAGCACCACTACCAGCAGATTGTCAATTGAATTGTTCCCTTCCCCTATTTCTCGTCTCTTCTCGACACTTCTTCAAAGAAGTTGACTGACTGAGCGAGTGAATTCCCTCTTCAATCATCGATGGTATCTCAATCAGCGGCAGCAGTAACAGTTGTGGTGTGCACTCAAAGATAGATCACAGTGGCCTGAACTACCAAAGACGACAGGGACGAGGGGGCATGGAGTGATGGACAGGACTTCAAAAGAAGAAGAAGAAGTCAGCACTGAAACAGAAAATTCGACACAGAAACAAGAACAGCAGGTCAGTGTTTGGTGGTGGTGGTAGAAACCACCGCAACCAAAACAACAGCAACAGCAATTCCGACGAGTGTTGCCACCATTGTCCTGGTCAGGTAAAGCTGACAAGGTGTTTTGCTGAGGGGAAGACGAGAGAGAGAGATTAGGTCGCTCGAGGCATGTTACCACCACCACTACCACCGCTGCCGGTTACTACTACTACTTCAGCTGCTGTTGCTGCTGTGGTTCGTTTGTTGTCCGCACTGTCTCTGATTAGGGTAATGCAATTACCGAGAGAGCAGTGTCTGCAAGTCACTCTGTCGGTCGGTCGGTCGGTGAGCAATGGTGGCGTGGTGGTGTGTTCCATTGATCGGCGCCATTAGTGCTGCTCGGTTGGGGGAAGGGGAAACAGACGAACTGTTGCTGTTCTCTTTCTTTGCGGGAACAACCACCACCTGCGACCGATCACCTTCTTCAGTGGAGTAAATATGTCGACTGTTGCTCCAGCCCTTCTCCTCGATTCACCTGTGTCTCTTCTTACCGTCTCCTCTTTTTCGTCTTCATTCACTCTCCTCCTCCTCTCTTCGGCTAATTTGTCTGTCACACTCACTCACTCACTCTCAGAAACTCTCTCAAAGATCGCGCTAATATTAGCGTCCGAGTTGCAGTTGTTCGTTTGTTGGAGTGTAGAAGACAGTCCAAAGTCAGTCAGTCGGCCAGTGGCACTAGTAGACTGAAGGAGGAAGAAGTGCACACTGTGTTTTGCCTATTTTTGATGATTTTTCTTTATTACTAACCGTCAAACAATGACTCGAGTTCCTACAGCTGTTGATTCTGTGATCTAAAACTTACACATTCTCAAAGTCATATTGAAATGGCGTCGCCAAATGCTTGTAAACCATCTTTTTGGTGGTGGCGGTCGATGAACCTCCTTCTTCTTTCACCTCTACTTCTTTTTGGGGGCTCTTTGACCTCGGTAAATAGCTCGAATGCCAATTCCACAGTCGCCACCAGCACCAGCCTCAGTTCTTCAGATCATCCTCAACTTTCCTCAATTGCCAGCTCACCGGTTCAAAACGTTAGCAACGTTTCTGAAAATGCCGAGCAGCTTCCTCAGGCTGAAGCGTTGCGCTACGTTTCCAGTCAACGCAGCTTATCATCTTCCTCACTTGATGAAAGCTTATCATCGAACAACAACAATTTAACTGATGTGGAGATCAGTCAACGCCACCAGCAGCTGTCCAATCGAATGCTGGTGGCGTTGAAGCTGCTGCAGCTCGTCCAGCAGTACTCGGCGGTGAATGGAAGCTCTTTAGCGGATGAACTCGCAAGCACTCAAAACAACGGTACCGCCGCCAGCTCTGAGTCTCGGTCTGTCACCTCGTGGCTTCGATTTCGGCGACCTCAGAAACCCCATCATCAGGAAAGTACACAAACTGCTCCAAACTCTGCTGGTGCCCTTTCCCTGCTGGCCAACTTTGCCTCCAGCGGCAGCCACCACCTTCCGCAAACTTCACCTCAGCAGCGACTTTCCTCCTCCTCTTCTTATCATCAGCAGCATCACTCAAACAATCCCTTCATTGCCCATTCAAACTCCTTCTCCTCTAAGATGCCGCACTCTAAAAACCAAAACCACAACCACAACTCACTCTTCTACTCGCTGGACGACGCCAACGGCATCGACTACTGGCTCAAGTTTCTTGAAGATGCAAACTTTGAGGAGCGATTGCCGCCGCTGAGTGGTGGTCAACTTGCTGAGGGCGGAGGAGGCGGTGGTGCCTTTCAAATTGGCCTGCCGAAGCTAAAGGAGAAGACGCTGCTGAAGATGAAGCCAATGTCCGGTGGTGGTGGTAGCCTCAGCAGCAGCCCTTTCAAAAGGGTCAAGGCAAATCGGTACCGGAGCAAGACGACGGCTGGAGGACATCAACACAGCGGTCGCAATCATAACAGTCATCATCAGCAGCATCGCCCCCACTTCCACAATAACCAAAGGCACTCAGGTGGTGATGGTCATAGAAAGACCAGTAAAGGTCATCATCCTCAACGCCACCACCACCCCCACCACCACCGACCGCACTTCACTCTCGGGTCGATTGAGCCGCTGAGAAATCTACACGTCGGCGAGTCGGCGGACTTTGAGTCTGACAATGGCGGAAGCGGCAATGGACATAACGAACTTTCCCTGCTGACCGACTCTAAACCTACAGATAGCACCAAACAGGTGGCGAAGCAGTCGGCGGCGGAGACGTACACCGCCGACACCTCGCCGCGCTGTGACAAGTTCACCGACGAGATCTGCATCGACGACTTTGAGTACCCGGAGAATGCTATCCTCGAGGAGATCTTCCAGCGAAAGGACATCTTCCAGCTGATGTACTCGGAGGTGAAGGGCGATGCGCCGCTGGTGGACGGCATTGCCCGGGACGAGGAGGAGAGCTTCTCTCAGGACTACTACTACAACAACAATGACCCCGAGGGGGAGGACTACGATGGAGGAGGAGGAGGTGGAGGATCTTCAAATCGAACTGAATATAATGGTGGAAATTCCGGAAACAGCGGCGGCGACTTTCTCGACGACTCGCCGCCTGATGAACAGCAACAGCAGCACCTTCCGCTGAGCAAGCAGCAACTTCAGCAGCATTCATCCTCTGAGGGAGAAAAGAAGAACAGAGCTTCTAATTCCGGAGGATCTGGTTCTGCCTCCTCTGCAAGCGGTTTTGTCTGTCGCTCGGAGGTACTGTACGCGAAGCCGAAACTGGCCCGCAACATCAAGGGCAAGTGGAAGGTGATTGTCAATGCGGGCGAGTTTACGCAGACCATTCGCCTGGAGAAGTGCACCCGACCTAATGCCGAGTGTCGTTTCATCTCCGACCACAAGTACGACTCGAGGTGTGCGCAGATCAGTGCCATTCACCGGCTGCTCGTCTTTGAAAAGGGCAAAGGTTTGCGATGAGAGGGAGGTTGTTATTTGAAGTTTTTTCTAATTTGTGTTTAAACCTTCAGGCTTTTACATCGACACCTTCCGCGTGCCCACCGCCTGCACCTGTCATGTGATGTCGAGCAAGTCGTCATACCAGGCGGGCGACACGGGCGCCACCACCTCCTCCTCCTCGTCCATCTCTAAACGGGAGAAGATCAAGTCGAACTTGGGCGAAACGCTCTGGTCACTGCTGGGCACTGAACCGGACAGGGGAAAAGGAGGTGGTGGTGATGGTGGTGGTGATCGAAGAGGAGGAGGAGGTAGTCACTACATCGTCGGTTCGGGAGATCACCGCCATCATTCGAAGAGCGGAAACAGCGGCAGTGTCGATCTGCTTAAGCTGCTGCCGCAGCTGACCTCCATTGCGCCGGAAAACGTTCTGCAGCAGCTGCTAGATGAGTATGCTGACTCTCACGGAAACCAAAGAAATCCTTCATCGTCCAGCTCTGCAAACAAAGGCTATGACAATCGAGTGAGCGGTGGTACTCGAACGAGGTACCTGCCGAAAATACCTAAATCCGAGCTTCAGCAGCTGCTGCAGTTTGCACAGGCGCAAAACTCGGGCACGGTGCTCACCGGTGATGACAGCAGTTCTGGAGAGCACAGCAGTGGCAGTGGCAGTGGAAGTCAGCACAAGAGGAATCGCATCTCTGAGGGCTCCTCCTCTTCTTCCTATCTTCAACACTCTTCAAAAGCAGGTACCACCGGCACCACCACAACGACCATCGTCAACTCAAGCGACCGAGGAGCACCGGTGGTGCAGGTGATTCACGTGCCGGTCACCACCTCGGAGATGGTCGGAACATCTGCTGCCGCAGATGATAGTAGCGGCTCTAGTGTGGAAGACGCTAGTCGACAGTCATCGATCAGGAATCGCTTCCGGCCGATACTGCACCCAATGCATGCGATCATAACCGGAGGTGGTGGTGGAGGTGGAAGGAGCACCCAGCCGAAGCACTCGCCCAAGTACCTCATCACCACCAGCAGCAATTACCTGCAGTCGCAGTCGCAGAGGATCACCAACTCCAGCGTCTCGCCGCCGCCGCCTCCACTACCACTGCTGGGTCAGTCCAGTGACGGTGTTGGGGATGGTGAAGAGCATAAATCAAAGACCAATTCGGAACAGCCAAACAGCGCCAGCAGCAGCAACGAAGCAAAGCGGAAGGCCGCCGAGAAGCGGGTCAACTTTTCCTACCACCCTATACTGGACTACATTGCTACCTAGCAATTGCTTTTCCCTGTCCCGTCTGTTTGCCTAATTTGTCGGATTCATTTCTTCATTTGTTTTTGTCTTTTTCTTGGGGAACACTATTTGTCAATTTTTGTTTGCACTACCACAAACAGACACCCATACACACTCACTACCACTACCACTCTACCAATGCTGCTTGCCTGATCTCACTTTCGCTTTACCTTCTTCTTCCTCTTCTTCCAAGCACACACTCACACTTTCACAGCTTCACTGCCTTTTCAATCACGACATTCCTTATTTAATTAATTAAACGTACATAGCGTACATTCGCTCATTGTTTCATCTGCCAGTCAGCACACTGACACTGGAGGTGATAAGGTGAAGTGAGAGAAAATGGCAATCTCAAGTAAAAGAAAAAAGTAGGGACTCTTTTCTGACTCTTCTGCCCAATTAGCAGTGCCGTTACTAATTGCCGAGATACTTGATATGACTGCTGTTAATGTTACTGCTGGTGATAACTGTATTTTTGTCACCAGTACTCACGCAAACACTCCATTTCCATTTCCATTTTCATTATGCAATTGACAAGAAAGCGAGAAAGAGAGAGAGAGAGAGAGAGAGAGAGAGAGAGAGAGAGAGAGAGAGA
>JAALOO010000732.1_pt1 | contig 27398 bp, 25 predicted proteins | sample 7257641 | NCBI WGS metagenome assembly JAALOO01 (sample SAMN14085613, study PRJNA598686) | mite metagenome | biome: ENVO:01001000; feature: ENVO:01001002; material: ENVO:01001226; isolation source: single female mite from University of Michigan culture on fish food culture... ...
GCGCAGTCCGCGTCGACAGTTGCTGGCGTTTCGACAGTGTGAGTTTTGCCTGTACGAAAAATTTGTCGAACCAATGTTCAAGATGAACGTCAGGCTGATGGAACAGTTCGGCTACCCGGTTCCGAGCGACCTTCCAAAGAGCCTCATCTCTCCGTACTTAAACCTGTACCAGTTTCCCAAAGAGCTCGACTACGACGACGTCATTCAGATACCGAAAAACTACCTTCAGGTGGACGCCTTCTGTCGGCAAGAGCTGGGCGACGCTTTTGAGCTTCCAGAGAAGCTAAAAAGTCAGATGAAGCCCGGCGACAAGCTGCTCTACTTCTCTCTGGGCACCATTGGCAGCACCAACGTTGAGCTGCTGCAGCGAATCATCGACATGCTCGCCAAAACGGCCCACTTTTACCTCGTCTCACTGGGCCTCTTTGGCGAGCAGCTGGTGTTGGGCGAGCGAATGTGGGGCAGTCGGTACCTGCCGCAGACTAAGCTCTTCCAGGTGGTCGATGCGGCGATCATCCACGGCGGCAACAACTCCCTGACGGAGGCCTTCTACTTTGCCGTACCGGTTGTGGTGATGCCCGTCTTCTTTGACCAGTACGACAATGGCACGAGGGTGGCGGAGAAGGGCTACGGTCGATCGCTGAACCCTTATGCCTGCAGTGAAGAGGAGCTGAGGGTGGCGGTTGAGGAGGCGCTCACTGATCGGCAGCTGAAGGAGAAGATGGTGGCAGCGTCGAAGCGGATTCAGGCGGCCAAAAGCAAGGAGAGAGCCTGTGAGGCAATAGAGCAGGTCGTGGAGAAAGCTGCTCAAAAATAGGTTTTGAAAATGTGTTTTTAGATTCTTTTTATTTTGTTTGCATAAACACAACAGTTGTCGACACTTTCTGGTGTTTTATTTTTCCATTTTAAAGCAGTCCTCCTCCGGATCGACGTTGGTGATGTTGGCCAGCGAGGCGGCAAAGCTCTCCAGCGAGCAGGCGCCCCTGCTGTCGGTGCACCTCTCCTTGAAGCGACTTATCTCATTCAGCTTCAGCCGGTAAATTTCATTGTTGTTGGTGACGTTGGCGTAGAAAAGGTGCACCATCGGCTCCTGCGTGCGAAAGTTCCGCCGCAGCTCCAGCAACAGGCCGCTGCCGTAAGAGGGTTGCTCTGAAAAGTTAAAGTTTGACAATTAGTTCTTTGATGAAAATCTAATAAAAAAACAACTGCTCTACCTTTAAATGCGCCAAACATATTCATCAGATAGCCGACCATTACATCGTGGCTGGTGTACGAGAAAAGTTTTCGTTTAGAGGGCCACGGTGTGCTGACCGTTTTGGCCGCCTCTTTCATATTCTCCACCATCTCCTTCATGAGCGCTCCGGTTCGCAGGCGGAACAGCTCTTCTGAGGCCTGGCTGAAGATTGAAAAGTTGAGGTCGTTGAACTCCTTCAGTTTTTCCAGCGTATCTTTGCCCACCTCGTCCAGCCATTTTGGCCACTTGAAGTACTTTCCAAAGTATTCCATCTCTGCAAAGATGTTGTCGTAGAGGTAGCCGTAGAACTTCCAACTGTGAATTGTCTGGCGCGAGTATTTCTCAACACGTTCTCTAAAATCTTTGTTTTTCATAAAGAAGTCGTTCAGATCCTTATTGGTCATATTGAAGTCTCGAACAATTTTGTCTGCGACGGGACAGGGCGCATCGGGGTTAGTCTTCCAGGAGCGACCTTCTTCTACAGTACTAATGCCGATCGGGTTCCACAGTTTGGCTATTCGGCTGCCAATCGGGTCGTTTGGGTTTTCATTCCAGACGTTCCGATGCTGGGGCGGAAGCATGCCCGCCATCAGTGCTTCATGTGTCTCCAGGCAGCGTCTGATCGGTGAGCTCTGAGCTCTGATGTTCCGAACGAAAAAGTTTTCTTTCAAAAGTAGAAATTAAAAAGAAGTGTTTTAATTGTTTTGTTTTCGAGTGATGGTAATTTTGAAAAGCTTACCAAAGTAGATCTCGTATCGCTTTGCGAGCACCTGACCGTACTTAAAGATGCGTGCCTTGCCGACGTTGGTCAGCTCTCCTAGGCCCTCAAAAAAGTCGGTACGATCGTAGGGATTGGCTGGCTCAAGGGAAATCGGCGTACGGTCGCCGTGGCGGATGAGCACCTGCACCAGGAGAAGATCATGACCATTTCTTAATTTGTGCCGAGTTTCAGCAGCGTCTTTTCCACCCTGGTCTAGAGGGGATGAATAAGAAGAGGGAAAAGCATTGACAACGGCAATGACAACAAAAACGACAGAGAAACCAAAAACAACAACAGCATTTAGGTGCACCACTGTCAAACTGGCACCACTTAATGAAAACATGATTTTTGTTAATTTGGGAAGGAGGTTGCACTGAAAAGGCAACGCGCATTTGTGCCTCTGACAATTACTGGGAAATTAACTTTTAATTGTTCATCACAGCTGCCCTTTCAGACCTTATCAAACCTGGTTCAGGGAAACGCTGACTTTTACTCTGCAGCTGAAATTTCATCAACGCAGATGAAAAGTGCAAATAGAAGTCATTTTCACTGTTACTCATGCATTAAAATGTAAATGTAAAGCACAAAATGAATTTGTACTCATTTTTTCTCTCAGTGCACGAAGCCTTCTGCACAGTTTCCTACTCCAGATGACCTTCATTTAGGTTGTAAAGTTTTAAAATACCATTTGCAAAAGCAAATGCTCATGACCTGATGTATCGATAAAATGCACTCAAAAGCTCAAAATGATTTACCCCAAAAAGTTAAAGCTAAATCTAGTTTGCTTTTTTAACTAAACACAAGTTGTCAAACAAAACCGTTTCAGAAACTTGTCTACCAGAACCAAAAGCTGTACAACTTAATGTAACGACTTCGACTTAGAGCAAAAAAACATTTTTGCTCATAGAGACATTATCTGTCAAGAGGGTCGTTAAAGAGCAATGTATTTTTTGTACGACACCAAACATGGTAATCGTGCCTAATCAAACTATGTGTGCTATCACCCTATTGCACTTTATTTAAACTTGGTACGTTATTTTGGCTTGTGATCATTGAGCGGCTGCTAATTCCAATGCCTTACCTGTTCCGTTCTGAGCGGGTATTTGGTCAAACTAATTGCCACAACAGTATTTGGAAAACCAACAGTTTATCACCAGTTTATTTGTATTTTAATATTACTGGTAAAAAGAGATGAGCAACATCCTTAGCTAAAATAATGCACAAAACTACAAATAGTTGGAAAACTATCAAATTAGTTCTTGGCAATCACTTTTTTATCATGTCACAAGAAAAAAAACTATTGCTAAACGATTGCAACTGTTTAGCTGTAGCACTATTTGCGGTAAATAATATGTTTTTGACAGTCATTTTTAGTCGTAACTTTTGTGTACCAGTTTTGGTTATTGGTACATTTTAATTAAACACTACTTTTTGACTTTTTACTTGAAAGGTAATATCAGAATGTACCTTATTAAATTGTCAGTGAAGTAGTGAAAACTTTTTTTCGAAAGCTCACGTAACGGTTTTGCCCTTTTTCGTCATATGATCTGGTCAATTGTTACAAATTACAAACATAATGCAAACAGAGCAACACTGCATTGTGCTTATCTTTTTGTACAGTTTTGTGCCCTTATCAGCAACAGTAGGCTTTTTATTTAATAAAAAATACAAACAATCCAATGTAACAAAAAACATCTGTACTAAAGTACAACGTGAATAGTGCAACAAATGTCAAGAAAAAAATACTTGTGTTTAATCTACCAATTGGTTAATAATAAAATAATTAAGTGTAACCTTCAAAACAATTTATTTTTTGAGCAAATAGAAAAATGTTTAATAATTAAAATGTACAAAAAGTAAAGTTTACTATGTATAAAAAAATGAGAACAATGTACAATAAGAAAAAAATTTGCCAATTGTGTCAAACAAGGCAAAACTTATTCAATAAAAAAAAGATAAAATGAAATCACAATAATGTTAGGGGAAGTGTATCAAAAAGTGCAATTGTAATAAATAAATAGCAGCGAAAGCACAAAAATCTAACCCTCTTTTTTCAGTAAATGTTATAACATCTCGCTCAGATTGACAATGTGGCCGTCTTTAGTGGAGAAGAAGATGACGCCAGGCCGCCTTTGCAGAAGGTGCTCTTTGCCCTCATGTTCACCCACTTCTTGATCACTTATTTCGCTTTCCATTTCACTTTCATCCTCCTCCATCTTTACATTAATTGGCTGTGCTGAAGCGGCAGCAGCGGCGGCGGCTTTGGCCGCGTAGACCAAATTGGCCGCCGCCTTCATCATCATCAGCTGCTGTTCATGATCATTTTCCGCCAGTGTCTGCTGGCGGTGGTGGTGGTGATGCGCAGAATGCAGACTCTGCAGCGCCTGCAGTTTGTTGTATTTGAGCAGGTACTCCGCCTTCAGGTCCTGGTGCTTGCGGCACTTCTCGTGGTTGGCGATCATGCTGGGACTGGCGCCGCAGCTGAACACTAGCTCGCAGTAGGAGCAGACGAGGTAGGGGGCGATGAAGCGGAGGAAGGGAAAGAGAAGGAGAAGTTTGTCCCGCTGTACGGTCTCCTTCTTGGTGAGGCCGACGCCGGAGCGGACGGCCTTGCGCGCGGCGTGCTTCGCCGACTCGAGGTGCTTCTTGAGAACGTGCACTCGCGGGTTGTTGAATGACTCCTCGCAGGTGCGACAGCTCACCTTGTAGCGGTTGTGTGAGAGGGGCGTCACCGGGCCGAAGCAGGGGTGCGCTTTCAGGTACTCGAAGAACTTGCTGTTCAGTTTGTTCATGTTGAGTTGTGCGAGTTGATCTGATTCAAAGTGATACTGATTCAGTAATGTGACCAGGTAATTAGGTGATTGGCTGTGCTGTGCTGTCAAATAATGTCCCGACTAAAGTTTTGCTTGGGCTGCTGCTCTTCAGTTTCTTCCGTTTTTCCTGCCAGTCTGCTACTCTTCTGTTGCTGCGGCTGAGTAAAAGTGATGAAGTGCATTGAAATGGACAGGGTGCTTTTGTGCTGATAGGAGTGCTGATTTGCTGGTGATTTTAATTGGAGAAAGAGAGAGAGAGAAAGAAAGAGTTTGGTTTGGTTTGGTTTGCTCACTGATTTTGGCTTGACTGGTTGCACTTGTGCGTCGTCTAAGCTCTCACAAACTCACTGGACTCCCCCGCTGCTTTCGTTTTTGTCTTTTATATGTAAGCGGCGCCGAGTCCTGATGTACGGTGGTGACAATGAGTGTGTTTGCGTTTGCTGCTCGGTCAGATGTATTACAGTTGCACTGTTGCTGCTGCTGTAATGTACCGTTTTATTTTGTAGTGTGGCACAAAATGTATAACAACGAAGTTGGTTGCAGGTTGGTTGGTTGGTCGGTTGATTGGGTGGGTGGGTGATGTCTAATGGTGATGACATGTACCGTCTGCCAACTGCTAAATATATAAATAGCGTTCTAAAGATGTACTTTTGATACTGTTGCTGGTAGGAGAGGAGGAAGGATACACTCAAGCATACTCACACACACCTCTGAGACCACTTTTTATATCATGATCATTGGGTGGGAGGAGAAGGAGGAGGAGGAGGACACTGGTTGCTGGCTCACTCAAGCGCTGTGCTGCAGTGCACTGTGTTCACTGAGTTCCTCTGAACATGCAACATTTCCCACTAAATATAACACACTAAAAAGCAGCAGCAGCATCTATCGGACTATACACACTAGTAGTAGTTGTCTTTCCAAATAGTCTGATAAGAGAGAGAGCGAGAGCGGCAGTGAGAGAGAGAGAGAGGAAAAATACATTTGTGGAAAAAAGTATTTGAGTGTGCTGGTGGTTTACTCTGAGGACGATTTTGGTTCAAGGTAGAGGTAGTGGAAATTTGGTAAGGCTCTATTGTCAAGATGTGATGTGCTGATGATGTGATGACTATCACCAACTTACCAATCATCAGCCATCATCATCATCACTGTTAGCATATCCAAATAAGGGGACGGAGAGAGAAGATAACAGCATGCCTACGACCAACAGATCACATCGTCGGGGGATGGAATGCGAAGGGGAAGGGGAGGAAGACAAAATTATGGGTAATCATAAAAGCTGGTCATTTAGTGCTCCCAGATAGAGTAGACCAGTATTGCTGATGCTCAGGACGCCCGAATGATAAGATAAGAAGCAGCAAGCAGAGAGCCAATAGCAGAGCAAATATTTTACTACAAAATGTTGCACTATTTGCCCTCTGCTGAAGTGGACAGAAAAGGGACAAAAATCAAACCAAACTAGTCGAGCACTGTACAGAGCGTCTCTAGTTTGCCAGTACAGCATCAACCTTTAGGAAAGTATAGTCAGAGCACAAGGCGTGTACAGTCACTGCTCTCTTATCACTGTTTTGGGGAAAAGCGCCCTGACATTGCGTTCAGGCGGTTGCAGACAGATTTTTTTGTGTTTGACAGCCTTGCACCCTGATTTTAGTTTATTGTGGCTACTAGCCTTCTTTTTTCATACTGGCTTTTCAGATAATAGCTCAAAACATAATAAAGCCCAGTGATGACGATGTTTTATGGCTTTAAACTTACTAGTTGACTGTTTGTTTTACTTTGAAATTGCCAGAGTGTGCAGGAGACAATTTTTGCTTGTTTCACGATTACATGAGCACTTTAAACTTTTTTATTATATATTTTGCCTACGTGATAAAACTTGTGTTGGTGATTACCAAAATATACATTTAGATAAAATGCCCTACATGTTTTCTAGTTTAGAATGGTGCTGCTGTGGTGTGAGTGTGGCTGATATCGTTGTCTAGATAAATAAAATGAAAAAATGTTTGCACTTAGAAATAGCAATTTAGAGTGCAACAATTGAAACATTTTTAAAAAAAGCCCTAATCAACAGGAAATCAATAGCTGATAAAATATTTTGTATAAGATCAAAAGTAGTACAATCGACAGAAAAGAAATAATCCAATTCGCAGTATTACTAATTGGCATTAATTAAGTAGTAGTACTGATGGTATCATAGTTCATAAGATCATCTCCTCATTTTAATAAAATCGTCATATTATTATTTTCCTCTGTCGTCCATAGTACGGGCGCACTATTAGTCCCCAATATTGATAAACGGAACATCTATTTTTATCCCCCTTTTCGCACTTTGACGTAAACGTTTATTGCATTATACTTCAAGTATTTTTGTGGCCATTAAGTCATGGTATTTATCATTTATTGCAAAATACATTTTATTCAAATTGTGCTTACTGTCTGTCAGTTTTAATTCTAAACTTTGTAGAAAGGAAGGAGCTACTAATTTATTGTTGTTGATATTTATGGGGGTTTGCCTTTTTTTCTAGTAAATTTTAAAATGCAAAAACGGATGTATCGGCTACGTGTTACTAGTATCGTTTAGTGAACACAAGTGTCAGGGTCAGTCAGTTTCCGGAGATTGAACTTTTTGCTTTTCAGCTGTTTGTTTTTACGGTACAGCCCCAAAACTGTTGATTGCCAATTTTTGCTGTTTATTATACCCTTTGCTAGAACGTTCGGCCACAACAAAAAAATGCAGCAATAATTAGTGTACTTTGTATTCATTTAGCCAGTTAGGAATGCTGCAGGAAAAGCTGCAGTGCCGGCTGCTGCATTGTGTGTTGCAGCAGCTCTAATCAGCGGCCTCAGTATGCACTTTCAGAGTGTGTGTGGGCTCACTAATTAAGCTGTCAGAAACTGTTAAGCAATTCACCGCCAACACCAACACCAACCGCAGCATCCCCATCCTTCTCACCGTCATCGTCATCATTTAACCACCTGTCAGGCACCGGCATCTCATCACATCACCCCATAAGGTCTTTTCTCTCTCACATTGACTATTTTCTCCACTGTGATCATCTCCCATCACCACCACCACCGCCGCCACCTCGACAGTTAGACAGGAATGGTAATGGTCTTAAATAATCATCTACCACCACCGCCATCACGACCATCGTTTAAAAGAACACACTAGGCAAGGGAAAGTTTATTAAACTTTTTTTGGCCTTTTCTCAAGAGCACCGAAAGTGAGACACTCTGTCTACTGCTGTTTACTGCTGTTGTTGTGCTGTTGTTTGCCACTTTCTTTCTCCCTGTTTTGTCCGGCATTTGCGTGCACGTAGTGAAAACGTACAACAGGTTGTCGCTGTTTCTGCTGCCAACTTGATAACAACAACGCAGAGCACAAATATGCAAAAGGCACAACGACGAGTAAATCACCACTTCTTTTGGCAACCTATTATGACTAAGCATTTGAGTTGTGTGTGTATTATGGCACCGGTGCTTTATGCTCAAAGGAGACAGGAGACACCTCTATCATCAGTTGATGCTCCTGCAGCTGCGGGAAACTCGTCTTTCCTCTGATCAGAGAGCTGATCAGCGCACCGCACTTTGCACTGTACTTTGGTTGGCTGCCAGCGAAGAGAAGAAGAAGAAAAAAGTGGAGACCTCATCGTACGACACTCACGGCAAATGCAACCTGAGCACACACAATTCACATACAGTTCACATACATCACCAATCATCAGCAAGTGAAAGTGCCTGTGCTCTCCACAGAGAGAAGCAGACAATAGCGCACAACAAGAATGGCCAATTGCAGCAGCAGCAGTGATGATGGTGGTGAAATGCCGGTGAGTAGCAGTCGACAGCAGCAGCATTGCAGTACGGAAACCCAATACAGCAGCATTGGCTGAACAACGGAGAGAAAGAAGAAGAAGATCAACTGATCACTTCTAACCTGCCCACTTGCCCAGCTCAACTGATTTACAACTGGCTGCAGATTTCCGCCGCCGTTCTCTCCTTCTCCTTCTTTTTCTCCCTCAATCGATTGCCAATTTACACTTTTAGTGCTCAATAAAAAGTCTAAAAAACGAAGGGCAATAGTAGGTGGATAAGGATGAGGATCGCCTCGACAACAACAACAACAACAACACTATTCACTCTTCTGGTTTAGGTTGTAATAAAGAAGGCAATACCATCATCGACTTTTCTCTCATCTCTCAATCGTTTTTTCTCAAGTACTGGAGAGAGAAAAAGAGAGAGGAGATGTGTGTCATCACCGGAGCAGAGATGCCGGTGTAATGAGTCTGTGTACCGACTGCCCCGGCACTAATATTAGCAAAATATATTTCTGCTGCCAATTTGATTTGATAGTTTTATTGTCATAGCATCCATCGCCTAGCTCTGACTACTACTTCTTCTCCTTCTCCTTCTTCTTCAATCTAATCAGCAGCCTCCTTTTTCTTGTGTCTCTGGTTGCCAGTCAACCACTACCATTGCCTTTGCTTTCTGCTGCTTTTTGTTTGAATTGCTACACCGTTGCTGCTGTCGATCCACTATCGGCAATTTGCAATAGGGACTGCTGCTCTCCCTCTCTTGCCTGCGTGGCTGGCTGGCTGCTCCTTTGATCTCAAATTACTACCCATCCTCTGTTGGCGTTTGTGGCATGTCTTCAAACAGTAACAACAACAACAACAACAACAACACCCCTAACTATCATCATCATCATCACCAGTCATCCCTATCACCACCCCCGACCATGAGAATGCAGCGAACAGTGTCGAGCAGTGCCATCAACCTCAGCCCACCGCCACTGCCCATCGCCTCCACCGAGTCGTACCTTTTTCCCCGGCCACAGTCAAAAAGTCTGCTGAAGAAGGGTCTCTTTGACCTGGCGGTTCTGGTAATTTGTAAGTGATCAGTTTTCAGAGACTTTTTGTTTGACAATTGTTTACTTGATTTTAGTGGGAATCTCCATTTTGCTGTTCAACCTGAAAGCGGTGCCGTACCACCGCGGCTTTAACTGCAACGATGACAGTATTAGGTATCCGTTTCGGGGAGACACCATCACCACCTCGGCTCTGGTCGCCTACTCACTCACCATTCCAATTGTCATGGTAGGGTTGGCTTTCACTTCCCTTACAAAATTAAAAAAATTAACTGACAAACCGCGCTTACCTCTTTTTCAATAATCAGATAATGCTAAACGAAGTGCTCATCGTCATCTTCTCGTACAACCGCGAGAAGCTGCTGCTCTCTGAGTACAGTCGCTCTTCGGTTTTCTGGTACTGCCTGGGCTGGCAGTGGTACATGCAGCTTGCGCCCTTCCTCTTCGCCGCCACCACCTCGCAGATGATCACCGAGATTGCCAAGTACAGCATCGGCCGACTTCGGCCCTGCTTCATCGACCTCTGCGAGCCCAAGTTCACCGACCGCGTCACCGGTCAGCAGGTCACCCTCACCCGTTTCAGCGCCGCTTGCAACGAGCCCTTTGTGTACATCGAGGACTACACCTGCACGACGACGGCCTACTCGGAGAAGCTGCTGAAGGACGTCCACCTCTCCTTCATGTCAGGGCACTCCTCCTTCTCCGCCGTGTGCCTGCTCTACCTAGTTCTGTACCTGCAGTCCCGTTTCAATTGGACCTCTCTAGGACTGGTGAAGCACCTCCTTCAGGCAGGACTAGTCTTCCTCACCTTCTACACCGGCATGAGCCGCATCTCCGACTACAAGCACCACTGGAGTGACGTTCTCATTGGCCTGCTCCAGGGCACACTGGTGGCTGTGATGGTCGCTCGCTACGTCTCCGATCTGGTCCAGCTGAGGAGTGTCTACGCGCCAGTGCACCAGCAGCAGCTAATTCAACCGACGTTCACTGAGGTGACCACAAAGTCATTGGGACAGGCGAGCAGCGTCAGCGTCAGCGTTGATGCTAATGTATAAAAAGAGGTTTTTGCTTTTTTGTAAATCTTGCTTTTTTCAATCATTCTATTGATTTTTTGTATAATACACTTTAACTTTTACTTTGCCAACAGTGTGCTTTTTCCAACTAGCCACCAATGAAGGGATTTTTGCAATCTAATCAAATTCAATTTGAAAGTTCTGCTTGCTCTCGCCGGAACGACAGAAGTCGCCACCAGAAACACCTCGAATGTTATCAGCGTTGTTGCGATAGTTGTCAGGACGGCGGTAGTTGTCGTAGTTGCGGCGGTTTTCTGCACTAGGTGGAAAGTTCTCTGAAAAACTGTAAATGTCGTTGTTGCGACGTGGGTAATTGTTTGGCTGTTGTGGGTAGTTTTCCGGACGAAAGTAAATCTCTGGGGGAACATAATTATCAGGGCGAAGATTGTCATCAGGGCCTATGTACACATCAGGACGAGGATTATCATCAGGACTAGGGTAAACTTTTGGGCGAAAATAGTCGTTTGGACGACGATACTCTTCGGGGCGACGGTAATTGGCTGAGCGGATGTATTCCTCAGAAGGATAGAAGTTTTTTCCTGGACTCATTTTTAGCAGACCTTCTTTTTTGACTACCGGTTTGGGCGCTTTCTGAGTAAGAACTTGACGCTCTTCAGGAAAAAGCTCCTCATCATCGGCAAATGTTGAAAACACCGTCGAAAATACAATTAAAACGAAAAAAGGAGCAAAAAGTCTACAAAACATCTTCTAAATTAAAAAAATTAATATTCAAAAATTTAAATTAAATTAAATTGTTTCTAAAACGACATTTTGATTTTGTTTTTATGTTTTAAACAGTCAAGGATAAATATGGCAATTTCAAAATAAATGCAAAAGATTGATTAAATTGTATACAAACAATAATACCCGTTCAGCAACAGTGTGTTGTTTATTTAGAGTGTGAAGCTTAAAACGTACTGTTTGTCAATGAATTAGTTGATTTTTACCTTGATAAAAAGATTAGGCAATTGGCTAATATTAATGAAAAATGCACAAAGTCAATTTTGTAGTAAATTCAACAAAACTTTTAATTTAATTTTAAAGCATTTTTAATACTTAATGATTTTAAATACAATAAGAATTGCTAATTACAAACAGAATAATTTCAATTTTTAGTTTTAATAGAAATTGAAAAATTATTTTTATAAAGCAAATAAAAAGTTTAAATGAGGTTAGAGGCAAAATACCAAAATAGTCATTTGTAATTAAAGTTTTTAAATAAGTTACAAACAGTTTTTAAAACACTTTTATTTAAAAATTTATAAAGTTTTTATGTTATTTTTTAAACAAAAAATGCATTTTTAAAAGCTTAAAATATTCATAAAAATGCTATCTAAAAAAATTACATCAATAGTCTTTCCATTCAGCAAAGACGTCACTTTTTTCAGTGAATACCACAAATTGGCAATTCTTGTAATCACTGATCCACGTTCAAAAGTAGTAACTCGTCTAAAGCTTACACTTTTCTTTGTGACACTAAAATGTTTCCACTTAATGTTTTTGTACCTTTTCCCAATGAGCACTTTTATGCGAGCACTTCACTACGACCTCGTCACGTTGACCTTTGGCCTAGAGGACTTCAACAACGTTGGGTTCAATGTGACGATCAGTTTGACGTACATTATTTACTACTTTTACTTTCACGCACCACGAGCCAATAACAAGTTACTGCGGCAGATAGTGCTGAAAAATAACAGCAGTTTTTTTATTTACAAAACTAAAAAAGTAACTGAATGTTCAACTTTTTTAGTCCAGCGAGTCGACGAGACACTTCGTCGTCAGCTGATAACGGCGTACAATGTAGTACAAAGTTTTCGAATGGCTCTTCAGCTTTTTTCGGTTTTCGTGCATTTTGCCATGACGCAGATTGCCTTCAGTCATTCCAAACGTAGCTCCGTTTTAGCAAAACTTCTTTTCAATGTGATCATTTGCTGTTCCGGCGCAGCGACCAACTGTCTCGCCTTCTACTTTGCCACCCATCTCTCACTTATCATTAGCGTGGGCATGCTTCAGCTGAAAGTGCTCATTGTAAAGCTGAAACAACTTTACAGCTATCTAGAAAAATGCAACAACAACCAAACCGCTAGCTTTACCAGCGACCGATTCAACACTTTTCACACTGCCCTAATCAGCATTTTTCCCTATTTTTCCGAGTACAACACCGTCTACGGGCGCATCTTTGTGGTGTACCTGGCGGTGAACACCCCAGTCAATATACAGTTTGTCAGCATGCTCGTCTTTGATCGGCGCCGGCTGACGGCCATCGGCGCCCTGTACATGATTGCCTACACAGCCATCCAGACGGTGTGCATCTTTGCCATTCAGTACTACTTTGTTCGTTTCTCTGCCCACCTCCACGCCCCTGCTGGCCTGCTCAATCAACTGCAGGTAAAAGCGATGACGCGGATGGGCAATGTGCGAGTGCGGCTGAAGGTGGCCAACACCATGGTGGCCTTCCTCACTACTCGTCCCTATGGAATCACCTATGACCGCTTTGGACTGGTCGAGCACAAAACTATTGCGCTGGTAAGTTGAATCAATTTCCATGTTTTTAAAACATTACTAACAGTTTTTGTATTAAAATATTGTTATTTATGCTTTTAGTTTCTTCTTCTTTGGAGCAAGTCATTCCTAATCACGCTTAAAATTATTAAACAGATTTAAAAAACAAATATGTTGTTGTTCAAAAGTAGTACTTTTATATTTATTGCAGATTATTTTTTAACAACTTTTGGTTACTTGCAGTTGCAAACGACCGCTCTTAGAGTACTATTAATGATTTTTCCAAAGAAATTTAGAAAAAATAATTTTTATTTTTATGTACCTGTAAAAAATTACATTTTAGATTAGGTTTAATAGACAAAAATTCAAAATAAAACTTACTTTTAAAATTGACATTTTGAGAAAAAATCTACAGTGAAGAGCAGTTGATTTTTTAAACTTACTATGATACACAATAAAAATGTTTTCCCAGCTCAAGTCGGCTTTGTTTCTTTTTTGGGACGTGTCTTTCTTTAAAAATTATCACCGTTTGGTTATTGACATCAGCCAGAGAAGACCAAGTAAACAGTTTACACAAATAAAAATACTCCTGTTTATACTTTCAGTAAAAAGTGTGCTTTTTTTGTTGTTGTATCTTCTTCCTTTCTCTAACCTCAGTCGACTGCTTCACTACGACATTGTGACACTTACTTTTGGTCTGATTGATTTTAACATTTTCATTTTTCTGATGATAATTGGTTTTAGTTGCCTCATTTTTTACTTTTACTATCACGCTCCACTTGCCAGTGCTCTCCTTTATAAAATTATATTGCAGGGAGACTGTTCATTTATCATTTACAAGTTTGAAAAGACAAACTCAAACACTTTTTTTCCAAAACAAATAAATGATCGCATTCGATGCAGTTTGGTTGCTGTTTACAACTCATTTCAAGGTTTTCGAGCCCTTTTTCAGCTGTTTTCAGTATTTTTCCACATTTTAATGATCAATAAACTAAACGAAATGACAGTTGGTAGTCCTTACTATGAAAGATTCTTTCAGTTTCAGTTCAGAACCGAATGGGCAATGTGCGAGTGCGTTTTCAGATGGCCAACTTTGTGAACGCTTTTGTTCACCTTTACGGGATAGCCTACGATCGGTTTGGTCTTGTTACTATGCGAAATTTTGTGCTGGTAGGTAAAAGTTAATAAACTACTTAAATAGTTAAACAGTTTTTTATTTCGTTTTTAGTTTCTTTTGCTGTACTTTAAAGTCATCATGGTCACGTACAAGATTATCATGAAAATCTAAGTTTTGAGTAGATTTTTAGTAAAGTTACAAAAATTAAGTTTTAAATTGTAAATAACTATTTTAAATCATTTTTTAATAAAAAACTAAATCAATTTTAATCTAAAACCTAAAAACAAATTATGTTATAAAATGTTGCTGTTTATTATTGCAGTTTTTTATTCTTTCAAACAAAACCTTTTTAATCGCGCTAAAAAATAGAGCAAAATTTAGAAACATTAAAGTGTATTGCAGTACAAAACTAGTACATTTGTATTTATTGCAAAATATTTTTCAAATAACTTTTGGTTACTTATGGTTGCAAACGACTGCGCTCAGGTTACTTTTAATGATCCGCCAAGACGGTGTATTAGAAATGGTTTTTATTTTTATATACCTTGAGAATTTAAATTTTAGATTAGGTTTAATAGGCAAAAGTTCAAAGTAAGACATAAATCAAATGGGCACACAAAGTTGACATTTTGAGAAAAAGTCTGCAGAGATTGAAAGCTGCCTTCCAAAAGCTAACCAAAATGAACAAAAGAAATGCCTTATCAGCTTATGTTGACCCTCCTTCCTTTTCGAGACGTTTCTTTTTTCAATGATTACTACCGTTTGGTTAATGACATCAGCCAGAGACGACCAAGTGAACAGTTTACCAAGCTCAAATTACTTCTGTTTATAATTTCATTAAAAAGTATCCATTTTTTGCTGTTGTATCAGTTTCCACTTTCGGACCTCAGTCAACTGCTTCACTACGACATTGTGACACTTTTTTTTGGCCCGGCCTTCTTTAACATCTCCGCTGTTCCGGTGCTGATTGGTTTTGGCTACCTTATTTTCTACTTTCACTATCACTCTCCTCTTGTCAACAGTGCCCTATTGTATAAAATTGTTTTGCAAAACGACTGTACATTTTTCATTTACAAGTTTGAAAAGAATAATTCAAACATTCTTTTATCAAAACAAGTCAATGACCGCGTTCGATGCAGTTTGATAACTGTTTACAACTCATTTCAAGGCTTTCGAACTGTTTTTCAACTGTTTTTAGTTTTTTCTCACATTTTAATTTTTAATAAACTGAAAGATTTGACAGAGTTCAACCCCTACTGTGAAAAGATTTTGTACAATGCTGTTATTTTGCTCACTGGTGGCGTTATGGTATGGTACCTTGTTTTCAGCATTGTAACCTTTATATCGCTGATGATCAGCGTCGGCCTAGCTCAACTGAATGTGCTGCTGATCAAGTTGAAACAGCTGCACCACTACTTAAAACTGAATGGTGACACTTTAACAAGCTTCCAGTTTACCAAATTTAAAGCTAGTCAGCTGAGCGTGTTTCCCTACTTCACCGAGTACAACACTGTTTACGGACGCCTTTTAGTCGTCTTCGTAATTGCAAACACTCCCACAAATATTTTTTTTGTTTGCACACTTATCTTCAACAACGGCCAGACGACGGTCATTGGAGCCCTGTACATGTTCGTCTACTCCATAGTGCAAGTGTTGTGCATCTTTGCTGTTCAGTACTACTTTGTGCAATTTTCACGGAACTTTCACGCCCCCTCGTACCTGCTCAATCGACTGCAGATTAGGCGTATGCACCGAATGGGCAATCTGCGAATGCGTTTTCAAATGGCCAACTTTGTAAACGCCTTTCTCAGTGTTCACCTCTACGGGATCACCTATGACCGGTTTGGCCTTGTTACCATGAAGGCTCTTGTGCTGGTTAGTAGAAGTAAATGTTAAATCTACCAAAAAAGTAAAAATAATTTTTTATTTGCAGTTTCTTTTGTTGTACTTTAAAGGCATAATGGTCACGTACAAGATTATAATGAAAGTCTAAGCATATTTTATTTTTTTTATAAAGAAGAAATCTATATCACACTTTGCGTCGAGCCGGGAGTCGATCCCGGATCGGTTGCTTGGAAGGCAACCATGCTAACCATTACACCACTAACGCGTCTTGCTGGAGTTCATTCTTTCAGTCAAAAGCTTTCAATCTGCTTTTCAAACTGCCACTTGACCCTGTTTATGTCCGAAGTCAGCAGCTAACCACCATCGTCGCCACCACCACTACTACCATTGTAGAACTCTACCACAACTGACTGATAACAATAACATACACCGACAAACTCGTTTCCCCTTTTTCTCTCTCTCTACTTTCCCTCTTTGCTGAACATCAACAACACGGGTATATGCAGGCAAAGGGTAATTACGAGAAAATAAAAAGGAACGATCTTTTAAGTATTTTTTTGTACTTTTTTAAAACTTTTTTAAGTTTAAAAAAATGCTTTTTTAATTACAAAGCAAATAAATGTAAACTTTGTTTTCAAGTTCCGGTCGGAAAAATGCGATTTCTGTTTAATTAACCGCAAAAAATGCAGCGTTTTTTAGCTGTTTCAAAAAACTTGTAATTTTTTACAATGCAAAAACAAATATTTGAATTCGGAAAATTTTAAAAAATAAATCGTTGAACTAATTTTTAACTTTTAGTGTTTCAAAATTTCAAAATTTTTGACTTTTTTAAAAGAATTACCCACTTTAACCATGACACAACTGATTAAAAATCTGGCATCTGTAACAGTAGTGCCGCACTTTAATGCCCTATTCCATCAACTTGATCCAGTACAAAAGAAAGAACCAAGCATCAACTTTAGCTCGTCTAGTCAAAAACAAAGTAGTCAAATCAGCGGCCATTTTCTTTTTTGTTTCATCTTCTTCAATCTCATTGTCCTGGACGTCAACTTGGGACTGCACTACGAGGCCACTGGAAACTGTTGGCGTCTATTGACCACTAGCCAGTACATTCTAATGCGGCAAATGTTTCCCCCCCTGTTGCACTTTCTCACTGACCCGTTGATGCTGCTGAACCTGCTTCTCACCAGCATCCTTTTCCTCTACTTTACCTTTTACAGCCATTTTAATGAGGCGGCTAAAATTTACCCAATCAACAATGGGCTAAACGTTCAACTGGACGGAAAGGTTTTTGATAAGACCCTTTCAGCAGCTATTTTGCGGTTTAGTAGGAAAGCTAAACGGACACTTCAAACGTTGGCAATATTTTTTAATGTATTTTGCACTTTGTACGTCGGGACGATGATCTACTTTAACGGATCTTTTAAACCGACAATACACAACTTTGTTGCTATCTTTATTTTAATGCTTTTTCACAATTTTTACGTTATATATGGTAAGTTTTAAAAAACTTTAACACAATTTTAATCATTTCAAAATCACAGTTGCCATGTTTGTCATCTTTTTCACTATAATGGCCAGTCGGTACATAAAGATTCGCCAGCGACATGCCATTGACAGGCTGCGTACAATTAACATTGAACTTAGTAAAACGAAAAAATCACTTAAAAACAATGCAGTTCTATTGTGGTCAAAATACATAGGCATCAATTTTGAAATTCTCAGTATCTGCCGTCATATCAAATCGTACAGCGCTTACTGGAGTTTTTTCCTTACCGCCATTTTTCCCTTCTACATTATTCTTCAGTGCTATCTTGTCCACATGATTCTCCTTGTTCCTAAAGTGCCTATTCGAGAGCGGTCATTTTTTCAATTTGTTCTGGTAGATATTTCCGTCTTCTTTTTTATGCTCATTAGTGAGTGTGCCCGAGTGGTAAAACTCAACCAGGCAATGGTAACAGAGAATAAACGATTCTTTCTGTTGTACTTTAACTACGGAAAAGCTGAAGGTCATTTATGTGCTGGTAGATACCAGAATGTGATTAAGGTAATAATCAAAGGGTTAATGAAAATGGTAATTCAATAATTAATTTTAGTGTGAGTGGTTTCACAACAGCCGTCGGCTTTACTCGTATGCTTTTCGACTATTCACCAAGTACCGTATTACTTCAAAAACTTTTCACATGGTAAAACTTTGTTATAAACATTAAAGTAAATTTAAAATGTCAATTTTTATTTATTTAGATAATAACTTACACAAGCATATTTTTTATATACACGCTAAAGACTATAAATATGCAATAAAAGTTTAATTGTAAAAGTTAAAGAATAAAGTAGTAAACAACTAAAGTAACGGCTACCAAGTTGATGACGATAGGGACTCTATGTCCCAAACATTGCTTAAGCAAAGTTTGAAAACTGTCGCAATGTTTTATTAGCAGCTTTTCTCAATTGTTAGAGTCAGTTTGGACTACTTATGATTTATTTTTTTTTGTTTTCTGATAGTTTGCCATGTTACCAACCTTTACTTTGCATTTTTAATTACAAAGCAAATAAAAATATTTTTTACGTTTTAACTAGTTATGGTTATGGTAATCGTATTATGCGATAATGTTAATTAACCGACAATGACTCTGCAACGTTAGTTGACTTAATATTTTTTAAATTTTAATGAGCAATCAAAAACAAATATTTGAATTTTGAAAATAAAAAACTAGATTGTTGAATTTTGCCTGTTTAATTTTTAGCTATAACTTTTGATTTATCAAAACAGTGATTTTCAACAGACTCCAAAATTGTTGCCTTTAACCATGACACAACTGATTAAAAATTTAGCCTCCCTAACAGTAGTGCCGCACTTTAATGCCCTATTCATTCAGCTTGATCCAGTACAAAGAAAAAAGCCAAGCAGCAGCGAAACCAGCAGCAATTCCAGTTTAAGTCCTAGTCAAAACCATAAAATTCAAATCAGCGGGCACTTTCTTTTCAGCTTACTCCTTTTCAGTTTTGTCGGTTTGGATGCAAATTTGGGACTGCACTACGAGGCCACTGGCGACTGCACTTGGACAGCGTTGAGCACCAGTCCGTACATTCTAATGCGTCAAATATTTCCGCCCTTACTCTGGTTTCTAACCGACCCAATAATGCTAAATAATATGCTCATTACCCCTCTTGTCCTTCTCTACTTTACCTTCTATAGCCACTTTAGTGAAACGGCTAAAATTTACCCCATCAACAATGGACTTAACGTTCAGCTGAATGGAAAAGTCTTCGATAGGACGCTCTCAGCAGCCATTTTGCAGTTTAGTAAGAGAGCTAAGCAGACGCTTCAAATTTTGGCAATCTTTTTCAATGTATTTTCCAGCATTTACGCTGGCTCGATGATCTACTTTAACGGTTTTTTAAAGATGACTGTTCATAACTTATTTGCCGCTTTTATCTTAATGCCTATTCACAATTTCTATATAATTTATGGTAAGTATTTTTAAACTTTTTGAAACTCTATTTACGCTAACATTTTCAACAAACCCGCACAGTCACTTTAATTGTCATTTTCTACACCATAATGGCCAGTCGGTACATACAGATTCGTCAAAAGCACGCTTTAGAAAAACTGCGTCTGATTAATTGTGAGCTAAGCAAAACAAAACAATCAGTCAAAAATAATGCCACTTTACTGTGGTCAAAGTACTTGGGCGTCAATTACGAAATTCTGAGCATTTGTCGACACATAAAACCGTACAGCGCTTACTGGAGCTTTTTTCTTACCGCCATCTTTCCTTTTTACATCATCCTCCAGTGCTATCTGCTGCACATGATCCTCTTGATTCGTGGTGTGCCCGTTTTTGAGCGGTCACTATTTCAATTTGTTCTCATCGATATTTCCATTTTTTTCTTTATGCTTGTTCGTGAGTGTGCCCGAGTGGTAAAGTTAAATGAAATGATTTTGCTAGAAAATAGACAATTCTTTCTGTTGTACTTTAATTGCGGGAAAACCGAAAGTGTTAAATACCAGAATGTTCTAAAGGTAAATGACCGAATGTTTAAAAAGTAAATGAAAATAGTAACACAATTTAATTTCAGTGTGAGTGGTTTCACAACTGCCGTCGACTTTACTCGTACTCTTTTTGTCTGTTTACCAAGTACCGAATTACTTCAAAAACTTTTCACGTGGTAAAATTTTGCTTTAAATTAAATTAAAACTTGTTAGTATATTTTAATTTTTGTTTTAGATAATATCCTACACGAGTATATTTTTCATATACACCCTAAAAACATTGAGCAAGCATTAGAAACTTGGTGGCAAAAGTCATTTAAATAAAATGGCAAACAACTAATTAAATTAAATTGTAAAAGTTTTAAATCATCTGAACAACTTTTGTAATTGCAATTATGATAATAAATCATCTTGTTCTAACAAAGTTGTGCGCTTGTACCTTTGTCATGAAAACCGCAACAGGAAAAATTTATGTACCGCGAAGTGAGGCATTCTCCAAGTCCAAAAGTACTCGCAATGGAGAACTGCAAAATAAATTGTTTAAGTTAATCCGGTCTTGTGCTTCAGTCAAAGCAATGCACCTTTTACTGATTGTGTAACTTTCCAGCAATTTCCAGAGAACTACGGTATTAGCATGGTTTTGCTTGCTAAATTCCGAGAACTAGCCATTGAGAATGTCTTTCTTCTCGACTACTACTACTACCTCATTGGCCGATATCAGGTGTACTTTGATCGGAAAAACTTTGGCAAAGTTCCTCAGTATCTACAAAAGTACTGCCTTTTTCAGTACCGTGGAATGTGCCGGGATAGGAATGCTGAGGTCACGTCACCATTTCAATCAAACAACTTCAGTGTGAAACTGTCCAAACAGGTGCTGGTAGTCAAGTACTTTTTCCTCTTCTTTTTGCTTCGTTGCTTCTCACTGGCGTTTATCAGTTCAACTCGAGACTCACCCATCAAACGAGTCAGCTTGGGGACTGAAGTCTGGAAGTCAGAGCGCGTGATCTTTGAGGTTCTCTTTATTTTTAAGTGCGTCATTGGCTACCTCTTTCTGCAGTTCTCCTTCACCACAAATCTTCTTCACTACAAATTTTTAGCCGTTTTTCATATGCAAGAAAATGGTAGCCACTTTTCCTACACACTTTTTGGCCTTACTCGAGCGCAGTTTGCCAGATTTTCACGCCTCAGACGGCAAGTACTACTGGTCAACAATTTGGTGGTAGGCTTCTTCACTACCTTTGGCTTTGCGGCCGTTTGCTGGCTGTACATCAACGCCGGCCTCTTTATCAGTCATCCACTTTGAAGTGGGCTTTGGCTTCTCATTTTAGAATACTTCATCTTTGCCACCTTCATCACCATTTTTGCCAATCTAATGACTTTTCAGTTGTTGATGGTGTACATCACGGAGAAGCAGGCGGTGATTGGCCGTCAGATGAAGCAGTGTACGGCGGCTGCTGTACAGCGTGCCTATCATCAGCAAACTTTTTCTACGTTCAGTTACCCGATCGCTTGGTACCGGCTGCAGGAAACGGCCGTACAGTCCGCCCACCTTTTTGATGAGCTGGCCGACTACAGCCTCTTCTGGTCGCCCTTAATCAGCTTCTTCTTCCTCTTCTGCAGTCTGATGATCGCCTACATTCTCTACGTGTCTCTCTTCTCCACCCTCTCCATCTTCATCAACGGCCTGCTCATCCTGTACATGACCAGTCTGGTGTTGATCTTCAACGGCATCACCCTCTACTGCGGAAAAATTGTCCGCACTAATGAGCTGCTCGCCCAGCGGCAGTTGGCCGCCTGTGCACAGCTGACAAAGGCGATAACTTTTGATAGCTCATCTTTTACTGAAAGAAGATATCGAAGTCCTATGCCCACCGCCTCGCTGATCATGTTTCACATGCTGGCCGCCCTTCTGCAAGCCAACTCCCAGTCCGGCTTTATTCTCCTCAACGGCTACCTGATCACCCATGACACCATGCGACTGCTGGCCACCAACATTGCCGTCTACTTTATATTGTTTATCAGCAGGTTTCACTGAGCAATATGCAAAATTCGGTTTGGAACAGCATTTTTGCGTCCATTTTAATGCATGGATCGTTAATTTACTTGTTTTAGTTTAAATTACAAACATAAAAAGTAAAAGTGACAATAATAAAAGTGTCCTTGCTGTTGTTTAATCATTACAGAAATTCATTTGACTATAAACAGATCAAGATTGTAGTAACAACACCAAGCTTTTTTTAATTGGTAATAAATCTTTATAAACTATAAACATTCGTGAATGTCTAACGTTTCGCATCCCATAAAAGGTATCAGAACTTTAGGAAGAATAACACATCCATCTTCAGTTTGGTTTTGCTCCACAATTGAAATGATGATTCGGGGTACTGCGCAAGCGGTACCGTTGACTGTGTGAACGAAATTCTTTTTTACGTCAATTATGTCGCCATTTTCTTTGTCAAAATAAAATTTGTTGTAGGTAATGTTGAGGCGCTTTGATTGAAAATCTGTGCAGTTTGAAGCCGAAGAAATTTCCCCCCAATAATCCCGTCCTTAGAAATGAGTGTAATTAAGATTAGCAAAGTAAACTTAAATGCAAAGAATATTTACCTGGCATGTACGCTTCCATGTCAAATTTTCTGTGCGCTGGGAGTCCCAACTCAAATGGCGGCATATCAACTATGCGGAAATGCAAACCAAGCTCAGAGAAAAGAGACTTTTGAATGGAAATGAATCTCTCCAGCAACTGATCTGATGCTCCAAGAGTTGATTCAGCAAAGCCAAACATTTCCACTTTATCAAAATAGTGCACTCGATACAGTCCCGCCATTTCGCCTGTAGACTTGGCTTCAGCTCGATAACATCGACTCGAGGCACAATATAATTTAGGCAGCATATCGCTAGTTGCAAAGCTGTCACCGATGTGCAACGATGCTAAAGGCATTTCACCAGTTCCGGCAAGACAAGTTGTGAGCGACTTTTCAAATGAGTACACTTGTGTCCGGTCACCTAGTGGTTCAAATCCACAAGCACGAATAACATCAGCGTTGATCATGTTTGGAATGACCACTGGAGTAAAGTTAAAATCTTTTACAAGTTTTTGCAAAGTCCATCTCGTTAATGCGCGTGATAGCTTTGCTAATTTTCCACGAAAAGCATAAGACCGTTTTCCGCCCGTAATGCCCAGTTTGCCGTTTTTGAAATCAGAAAATTGTGTTAGTCCAAGATCAAATAAAATATTTTCGGCCTTTTTAGGGTTAAAATTAAATGCTTTCCTTTGACCAACTTCTTTGACAACTGTAATTTCACAGTCTTTTCCAAGCCTAAAACAATAAGTTGATGAGCTCATAAATTATACAAAGTTGAGCAGATAATTACCAAACTGGATGAATAGTGTTGGGCAAACTTTTGGCATTTAAAATCAACTCATTTGATAGCTCGTCAGAAGTAATATCTTCACGAAACAACTGGAGGTAATCGTCTTTAATATCACGTAGTTGTATATTTTGAAGTATCGCTTTTTGATTAGCTTCATTTTTGAGGTATTTTTCATCTACTTCAAAGTCATGTCCGAGTAGGTTTATTTGCGCATGAGGAACAGATGAATATAGACGGAATGCTTGAAAATGCCTTAGATGATTACAAGAGAAATATCTAGATAATGAGCAATTCATTGTTCACATGTACTTTTGTGTGTTCCATTAACAGGTAATGAAAAAATTGCTGGATTATTTTTTCCATGTGATTTTTTCAAATAAAAACAAGTGAAAATAGTCAATCTCACGATGAAAGTCAAAATAGTCAAAATAGCGGGTTCCACTTATACAAAAGTATCTAGACATCTCCGCAAAATGACATCCGCCTTCGGCGACCTTGCTGTTGTATTTACTTGTTTAACTTAATTATTTATGGGTAATTCAGAAGAGAGGAGAAAAACCTGTATTATCAACAAATATTAAATGCAGCTACACAAAAATAGAAGCTTTAAAAGATACCCTCTGTAGTGCACGCGTCCCAGCCACTACACCTCTTTGAGTATTTTTAAAACATCATGCTAATTTATACAAAAGAGTTCAAGATAGCGGTAGTTCATTAGCTTTAATTTGGGCTAAATGTGGAAAGAATTTGCTGTTCTAGTTGTAACCGCATCTTTGTTGCACTGTTTAGTTTGAGGGCAACTAATTAAGACTGTGCGATATGTATCTTTCTTTTCTCTCTCACTTACTTCCCAATTAAAATAGAAAACTACAAATTGAAATAGTAAATTCCACCACAACATTTAACGTGAGCAAAATTTGAACCCCCTCAGCCAGTGCTTTAACCTGTCATTAACATCGTCACATCGTCTCGATGTGTGCGGCACTAATTGAAACTTTTCCCAAAGAAGAGTCTGAGAGAAGAGTCGGCTGCTCCAAGGGCACTGAAAAGAAAACACACACCACACAGACACACATGCCACTGACATGCAAGCATCTAATTAGCCGAGTATACAACAGTAATAATGATGCCACTGATGTACAGCGATGATGGAGCAGCAGAAAGGGAAGAAGAAGAAAAAGAAGAAGAAGAAGTGAAACGCCAAAACAATTTATCAATTGAAAGGGATAGTGTGTGGAGAAGGGAACACACACACTTACAGTTCAGGTGAACTTTTTGCAGAAATTAACATAATCTGTTGTGTGTGTGTGCAACTTCTTCTGAATTTCACCGCCATCACCACCATCACTGATAAACTGGTTATATTGGCGGTGGTAGTTTAGATTATGGTGGTGATGGTGACGACGACGGCGGCGGCGGTGGCGGTGGTTGTCCTTGCCGGCAATTTGACAATCATATATAAAGCATAGAGGGTTGCTCGAATGAGGGTTAGTGGCAAGAGAAAGGGATAACATTCCAGCACTACTTTACCTTTTTAAAAAGAAACACTAAAAATCATACACATCTCAACAATGAAACGACTGCTGACCTACCTGACGGCCACAGTGGCCATTGTCTGCCTGGGAAGCTGGGATGCCGTCGAGGCGGCCCCTCCAAAGAAGAAGGACCAGTGCAACAAGAACGTCTTTGACACCTGCGCCGACCGGCTGATGATGATCGGCGACAAGGAGTTCACCTTTCCGGAGACGATCGACGCGATGACCACTCGCTGCAAGGAGGTCAAAACAAAGGAGCGCTGCACAAAAGACTTCTCACAGAATTGCCTGCGAGGCGACACCAAGAACTCCATTTCAGTGTTAATGGTGAGTGAAAAAGTGTTTTTTGTTTTTATCGATTTCTAATTTGTTTTTATTTCTTCAGTACGGCATCGCCAAGACAAACAAGGGCTACTGCACAAACGTCAAACGGAAGAACGTCTTCACCTCTTTTGGCAAGTGCGCCAACACTAACAAAAAGGGCCTAGAGAAGATCTTTGAGCAGATGAACCGCGACTTTCACGGCATCAAGAGCTTTGAGGATCCAAAGTTGCGCATCCCCCTGGCCTGCTGCAACTACTTCAAATTCAAGCAGAATGTGGTCAATCTGCTCACCGGTCGGTGCAGTGACAGTAATGTGCGAGAGGCGGAGACTCTCATTGACGGTTACGCTCATGACATTCTGCAGCTGTTGTGTGGTGATTACACCGAAGAATCAGATCGGTGCAACAAAATCATTGGAAAGACGCCAAAGTACTCAAAACCACTAAACTACAAGGTTTTCCTCCTGCCGTTGGTTGATATTCTCGAAAGTATTTAATAAAGAGCAATGCCCAAAATGGGTCCAAATTGAGCAGTTGAATCCTTTAACATATTATATACCGTTGAAAAGCTAATTTTTTGCTGTTCACAATTTTTAAATAAATATCTTGAGGTGAGAAGTCGTTTGGAAGATTCTTACACGAGTAAGTCTCAAATACTATTGTTTTTGACTGATACAATGTCAAAAAAAGCTAAGTTGCAAAGTTCGAAATTATTAAAAATAGCAAAATTGTCAAACTCAAGCTGTTTCTATAGGGAACTTTATTGAGTGTCGTGCAAGAAGTACTTCTCACCTCAAGATATCTATTTAAGAATTGGGATCAGCAAAAAATTACCTTTCTAACGGTATATAACATGCTAAAGGATTCAACTGCTCAATTTAGACCCAAAAATGACTTATTTTGGGCATTGCTCTTTGTTTTTGCATACTTTCATTTTTTTGTAGCCTGACCGCTTTTTCACTTTTGATAAATTCATTGCTATTGTAAAAATTAATTTTTGTATTTTTTTCTATTAAAATTGATTATGCTAACATGTTTTGATAGTTTTTATTTTATTCATTCACTAGGATTATTGGAATTATTGGTAAGGGCGAAAATTCCCTTGTCAATCACCTGAAGGGTAACTCCATCATCATGTGCCTTTTAGAGTCAACTGATGATTCAGTATAATTTGTTTACATTGTATTTACTCAATTTGGCGTCAATCAATCATTTGAAAAGGATGTGACGTGCAAGAAAAAAAAGAAAACACCATTCCACTAGTGCAAGTTACCCTTAAAAGTCTACCGAATTACCACTCAATTACCTTTGATAAACCTCAGACAGTGAGTTTTAAGAATTAAATCGGTTTGGTGCAATCAAAATTAAATTTTTATTCTGAATAAAAAGTTTATGAAAAATTATTTTATTGTAAAAACAGGCAAAAATCTATAATTTAGTCATTTTATTTAAGTTGTGAGGGGCGTTAATCGTACACTAAGTAATTAATTTTCGTTATAATTATCTTAATAACATTTTCAAATGTTAACTTTTATATAAATTTTATTTTCACTGCAACGTAGTTTTGAAAATAAGATTTCTTACTTAAAAATTTGCTTGGTTACAGTGTTTACTTAATTAAAATTTAAAATACAACATATAAAAATATTCTGGCGTGGGTACAAAAACTGGTGACTACAAATTCCGGCAATGACGTAGGAGGAACAAAAAGTTTTAAATAACAAAAAGTTTAAATTGCTCTCATTGCCTCTTCTTTCTCTTTATCTTCTCCGCCTCTCTACTCAAACATTGCTTTTTGATTAATAAATCACTAAATAGAACGTCAGCAAATACTGGACGGCAAGACTTTGACTCAGTCAATGAACGCAAACTATTTAAAATTGAAGGAAAACGACCAAATTACCATTAACACTGGTCGACAAACCAAAACGATTTCATCTATTGTTAAGGTATTTAAATTGAC
>JAALOO010000733.1_pt1 | contig 27384 bp, 23 predicted proteins | sample 7257641 | NCBI WGS metagenome assembly JAALOO01 (sample SAMN14085613, study PRJNA598686) | mite metagenome | biome: ENVO:01001000; feature: ENVO:01001002; material: ENVO:01001226; isolation source: single female mite from University of Michigan culture on fish food culture... ...
CACCTTTTTAGTTAATTTTACCAAAATAATTTGATTCAAAACTTATTAAAAAAAAATTTTATGATTTTTTGAACGGTTAAACTCCTTTTGACCGGAACCGGAAACGCCGGATCAAGGAAAAATAAGCGACTTATACCATTTTACTCAGCTCAATTTTACCTTTCCAACGATACCAAATTCGGCAATGGAAACATTTTTTGAGTCAAATATGTATGGCGTGTAACCAAATTTTGCCATCAAGCATATTCAAATTTCCGCTTAGCAATGCTCGGCCTGTCAGTTCAACTGCTTAAAAAAAAGAAAAAATATTACGATTTAGATTTCCTCTTTACCCAGTATCTATCTTATTTTTATTTTTGAGCCGTTACAATTTTTATATATTAAAAGATGAAAAGAGAAGCAAAAGAAGATCTCAATTATCTTGTCAAACGATAGAGTGCCAAAAAAGTTCTGCTCATCTTAGCTATGGCGCAATTTTGAAACTAAATTAAAAAAAACTAAAAAAATGCATAAAAACTGTCTTTTCAAACAACCGCTGACACACAACTAAAACTCAGCAGTAAAAAAGGGATAAATGGCAAAATTCCTTAGCTTTTTCTCTCTGGGGTCAAAAACGCAAATGCAACTCATCAGTTTTAGTTTTTAGAGCAAGCGGAATTTCCTCGTCCTGGCTTATCAGCAGTTTGTCAAGTTCCTGACACTGTACTCGACGGTGAACAAATGGCCTTGTCGCCGCTAATTATTATTAGCCTTTTATGCAATCCTTTGTTTTTGCTAAAACTTTTTGTAAAAAAAATGTTTTAGTGATAATGATGGTGAGGGCAACTTTTTTTCGATCATTTTTACTGAATTTTTTCTCATCAACGTTGCACTTCCGGGCTGACAAAGTTTGCTATTTTTTTAGCTTTTTTCACATTTTATTTATCTGACTCATTACTTGCAGAATCCTGAATTTACCAACTACTGCTTTTGGTGCCATTTTTTGGAAGTGTTTTGTGCTTCTTGAGTTGCTAATAAATTAGCAATTGTAATAATATACAGAAGTAGAAATGAGAAAAAAGTGGGAAAAGGCAGAAACATTAGTCATGAGTTGTTTTTGTTGCAAGAGTACTTTTTACCACTTTTTGCCATCTTTTAGTGCAATCATCTGTGTGTTTTCAGTACAAAAACTGCTGTTGTTGTTGTTGCTGCTGCTGTTGCTGTTTTGTGTCCGTTTGCAGAAAAAAGGCTACCACAGAGTACAACACAAAGCAGACCGAACGTTGTCCATAAATTGTACGGCTTTGCACCGTAATCTAATTAGCAAATGAGTAATAGGCAACGGGGAGAAAAAGGATAAAAAGAGCAATTTGAACCTGATCCTTTCCAGCAGCAGCAACTGCAACGAAACTATAGCAATAAAACACCCGGTCAATTCAGATACAATCTTTTTTTAAAAAAGTGAAACTAAAAATAAAACAAGCAGTCAGTTTATTATTGCCATTGCCAGTAAGTAAAGGAGAACTTGTTTTTGAATTTATGATTTTTGTGCAGCAACAACAGTAGCCATTTTTGCCTTTTACCAAATGTGAACTGAATTGAAAATTCGATGAGCAACAGCAACAGCAGAATTTTGATGTCGTTGTCGATGATGATGATGATGATGGTGATGGCAATGGCGGTGGCCACTTTGGGGAGCAAGGGAAAAAATTTTGCGCTCAATTCTAGAGAAAAAACTCTGCCAACTAAGTGGTTTTAAATTGGCTCAGCATTGATGTGGCTGATGATTTTTACTTACTTTCTTACTTATACTGACTGACTTTAATTTTCTATTAAATTTTCAGAGTTTTAGCTTTTAAAACTAAAACCCAACAGTTGCTTGTGTTGATTTTAATGCAAAAAGATTAATTCGTTAAATAAGATACTGAATAAATTTTTAGTGGTAGAAAAGTAGAAGAAAAAGTAGTTTTAGTTAAAAGAAAAAGTTGCAAAAACAGTATTTTTGTTATTCATAAAATCCGATCATCAGTTGAGAGGGAAAAAGAGAAAAAGACGGTGCTTTTTGAGAAAGCTTTAGTAGACAGAAAAAGTAGCCGTGAGTAGCAAACATAATATTAAAGTCTAGTTTTCTTTTGTTTTTATCAGTTTGTTTGTCATGTTTTTTACGATTAACATTTGAGTATGGCGCTTTATAGACTATAGGTTTCTTATCAACAACCCACAAAAAAATATTTTTTAGAAAATCTTCTTTTTGAGAAGGACTTTTGCCAAGGTTGATTTTGGAGTTTTGTTTGGTTTTTGTTTGCGTCTGTGTCTGGTATTACAACCTTGTTGTTGGCAAAATAAATTTTGGCAAAAAACACAACAGAGAGTAGGGGAAGAGGAAAAAGTACACGGACATCATAAAGTTAATGAGTTACAGCGGTGTCTGCTTTTTTGGGCAAAATCCTTAGCAGAAAAAATATTCGGTTGCACCGGTGGAGGGCACAGGCAATTGGTATTCAAGCCAACGTTGTTGGATCCTGGATTGCCTGCTTGCTTGCCTGCCCGTCTGATGACGTACGAGACTGTTGTACGGCTGCTACTTCTCCTGCTGCTTCTATTTGTTTCCACTTTTTTGGGAGCCATTTTTTCAGTTGGATCAGTAATAATCAAAGAGAAAGAAAACAAAAAAGTGCACTGAGCATCATTTGAAAAAGGATGAAAAATGAGGTCAAATATTGTTTGAGCTGTTTAGAAATCAGCTGACGGCTGAATTGCTTCGTTGTTTTCCGCTTTAGTTGGTTTTGCCATATTTTCTGAAAATGTGTAAAAATTATAAGCTTTTTAGAAAAAAGGCTAAACTTTTTGTTTAGTTTTGTAAAAAGTTTTGTCAGCAGTTTTTAAATGCAGTTGAAGCAAAGCAGGTAATTGCAAAGCAGGAAACAGCCAGACACCAGAGCTTTCTAGAGACATATTTCATCTTTCTCTTTTTTTCGCTTCTTCAATGTTCATTTCAACCATCGTGTTTGGTTTTGACATTTTTAATTTAAAAGTTTGCGCTGGCTGGCTAAAAAGTTTCAGCAGCAGCTGCAGCAGCAGCTCACCTGCTGCTGCTGGACAAACAGTCAGCAGGCAGTAGCTAATTTTGTGAAGCGTTAATAATTTTTGTCCAAGTATTATATGAAGCCCTGGACAGACAGACAAAAAGCAGGGACAGCACAACAATTTACTGCTAAAACATAAATTACATTTTTGGACAGACGTGTGTTTGTGTGCGAAACTGAGTGTGTTTTAATGACAAGAGAAAAATAAACTAAGATTTTTGTCCTTCTAAAAATCCTATTTTTTAAATATTTTTGCAGTATTTGGCCACACTTCAAAGTGTGAAGGTGGTGCATGCGGGCCTGATCTTAATAAATTGGCCCAATGTAATCCAGTCAATCAATCTAAATTTCTGTCGCTTTCAAAATATTTGTGATATTTTTGCACTTAAATTATTGACCAACAAAACTGTGTGTTTACTTACACACCCAAAAAAAAAAAAAAAATCTTCAGCTTTTACAACTGACCACGATCAGTCACACACACTGCCAGTACAGTATTCTAATGGTTTGTTGTTGTCTTGCCTGTAACTAAGCAGGAAAAAAACAAGCACAAATCTGGGTGAATGTTAAGTTGAAAGCAGCAACAACAAACAGGAGCTTATTAATAATTGAAAAGATGTAGAGAGCTGGACACTGAAGTTTACCTTGAATTTTTTCCTGTCATTTTTACTTTAACCAGTTTTCCTTATAAATGTGCGGCACAAAAAACCGCCAAAGCAATATACAAAAACGCAAAAAATCAGTAAAATGTATTACAGCATAAAAATTAATAATTCATCTGTGTGAGTTGTAAAAACTGAAAACAAAGGAGAAAAATTAGGTGGCAAAATGGGTTGGTAAAAAAGTAGTGTGTATTTTTTACACTGAAACACATGAAGAATTTTTTCTGAATAAATCTGAACAACTGACAACTTTTTTTTCCTTTTTTGACATGTCTGCACTTGACAGCATTTAAAAAGCTATTTAAAAAGAATTCAGATTGATGAATAATTGCAAACGCAAAAAACAGCTGACACAAATCATGGTTTTTCCTTTTCCCTGTCACAACTTGTCAAACTACTGCGTTGCTGGCACAAAAAAAGAATCATTGGATCAAGCTGCTGAAAAAAAGTTAACCGTTATAATTAATTTTTTTTTGTTAATGCTGCAAAAAACTGAGCACTAGTTTTGCTCACTGGAGCAAAAATCTAAATAGCTGCTGCTGCTAGCTGTTTTTTGCAACATAAAAAAATCGAGTTGCTTGTTAATGAAGAAAACGCTTCAGCAGCAGTAGTAGCTGCTAATTAATTTAGCTACTACATTACAAAAAAAGAAGACTAACTAAAATAAGATAGAGAAAAAGCAGCATGACACACTAATTAATTAATCTTTTCCTATGCTTTTTTCCTTATCAGAACGAAAGTCGAGTTGCCGCCGCCGCCGCCTCCTCCTCATCGGCAACTTCCCCGCCTCCGCTGGACATGGTCGAAGACATTGAGGCGTCGCTGATGAGGATGGCCAGACTGACCACTGAGCTGAGATATGAGGTAATTGGAAAAGGAGGTGTTCTTGATGATAAACCTACTTTTTTACTAATTTTGTTCTTCTAACCTTAGCTGCAAGAAGCAGCCCTGGAGCAGGCTGAGGAGCTCTTTCGGCAGCACGCTTCACTCGACCTGCCGGCACTGCTCAAACACTCCGCCCTGGACTGTGATCACGAGCAGGTGGACGAGCTGATTGAGCAGTACCGCGAACAGGCGGACCACGTTCAGGAGGTGGCCCGCCTGCTCTTTCACATTGCCCCCACGGCGGCCATGCAGGTGACTGCCGGCCACACCGAGACCAGCATCGAAATTCACGCCGAGCAGATGCTGACCGCCCTAAACTCGGTGTTGATGTTTCCGCAGAGCAAGATTGTCAAGGAGAACTACGAGGTCTTTGCCGACGTCTGGGCGACGCTGCTCGCCGACATTGGCGGCATTATGAGGGAGGTGGCGGAGTACCTGAGAAGTGTCATGCCGCCGCCTCCGCCTCCTATGCCACTCCCACTTTCTCAACAACTGCCAACACCGTTACGAGATTGCTCACCAGGAGGAGGAGGAGTCAGTGGAATGGCTCCTCCCCTTCCTCCTCTAGCTCCACTGCCAGGACACACTGCCGGCGGCCAGCTGCCGCACCACCTGCACCACCCTTCAATGCAGAGGCCACCCCCACAGCCGCCACGCCCTCCCAACTTAGGCGGAGGGGGTGGTGGGGGCGGAGCCGTCGGCGGCAGCCCTCATCACCCCATGATGATGATGGGCTCAGCCGGACCGCTTCACGGCGCCATGGCGCCGCCCATGGGACCGCCGCCTCACTATCCGCCGCACATGATGGGTCCTCACCCTCACCCTCATCACCCTCATCATTTTCCTCCTCATCACCCCCATCATCCTCATCATGCTCATCCGGGCGCATACGGGCCGATGCACGGCGACACAGCCGGCGACCAGTACGGCCCTGGGGCGCCCATGCTGCCCCCTGATCACCCCGCAAATTATCCTCCGCATCATCCTCATTACCCGTATCATCCAGGGCAAGGTTATCCACCAGGCGGACCACTACCACCGCCGCTGATGAAGAACGGCCGTCCACAGCAGAACGTTCAGATCAACCCTGAGGTGGACGTCGTGGAGATTCCCTCCAACGTATCACAAGGAGGAGGAAATGGTGAAGGAGCAGGAGGAGGAGGAGATGGAGGTGATGGAAACGGTGAAGGTGAAGGAGGTGGAGGCACCGGAGAGGGCGCCGGCAACTCCATGGCTGACCAGCAAGCGCAGGAGGAGAACGACATTGTGCGGAAGGCCAAGTCAATGTCAGCCATGGCGATGGCCATGTTTCAGTTTACGCGAGGTGAGGGAGAGCTCAAGACGACGCAGGACCTCTTCACGCAGGCGGAGTTCTTTTCCGACGAGGCGAACAAGATGTACAAGATTGTGCGCCATTTTACCTATCAGGTAAAATGATTTGCAACAGTTTTTTTTATCAACTACTTATTAAGCCACTTCAAATTTTTACTATCAGATTCCTGCCGGTCTTGCCAAGAAAGAGCTTCTGGACTGCATCGACCAGGTGCCCACCTACGTCCAGCAGCTGCAATTTGCGGTGAAGAATGTGACCGTGGGGAAGACGGCCACCTTCACCAAGGTGGACAATGTGATCCAGGAGACAAAGAACCTGATGTCAGTCATCACACGGGTCGTCGCTGCCTGCATGAACTGTGCTAACAAGGTGAGTCTTTAAATTAGTTCAAAAAATGAAGTCCACTAACTCCGTTCAAACTCATTCTTTTTGCAGTACAACCTTGACATGCAGGGGGCGCTGCGGACGCGCTCGAGAACGCTGTCGCCCTCGTACCGGGCGGACACTGAGATGTTCTTCGAGGGCGGCGCCATGTCGAAGGGCGTCGGCGCCAGCAGCGACTCTGATTTATGACAATTCGGTATGGGGCGTAGGCCCCTCAAGGCGTCGGGTGAAGGGGACGCGCGTCGAACACGCGTGTCTTTTTTACTCTTTTAGGGTCAAAATCCAGACGAGAGTGAAGAGTTCGAGAACGGGCGACCGAGGTGAAACTGTTGATCACCAGCTGGTGGTGATGATTACCGTCATCATCGTCATCAAAAGATTGAAGATCATCACTGAAACGACAGTATACTTCAATTTCAACTCAACTTTATCAAAATGAAAGAAAATTGACTATGAACTTCAAAATCTACCCCTCTTTTCCATATCAACTTTATTTCAAGCAAGACAACACATAGTTACTATTCTCTTTTTCTAGTTTGACTATAGCGTCATTATCATCTTCATTACCACCATTACCAGAACGGTTTAAAAAATGGTATGTCAACACCACTACTACCAAAATCAACTTTTAAATCGTCTTTAAAGTTTTCATCATTTACTACAACTGCTGCTGCTACTATTTTCTGCTAATTACCTGAAAACAGGCAAAACTACCATTATTTTCAACAACTACGGCAACCAAAAAAGTTTGATACAGCTAAACTTAATTAAGTCCAAAACGTTTTTAGTCGGAATTTTCTTTTCCTCTCTCAACGCTTCACGCTACCCAGTTTTAACTTTATTTTATAGTATACACAGACACAGACACACACATTCACTAGAGTGAATTAGCAAAACTAAAAACAAAAAAGAAAACACACACACACACAAAATTGCAGCCGCAGCAACCAATGAAAATGATAACAAAGTTTCACTTTTTTCTTTTTGACCATTCGCCGGAGAAAAGTAGTTACACTTTTGCCGCTCCCTGCCGACTAATTTTCCTTTCTCGCTCTCTTCTTTTTCAAATATTTACTTTAATATTTTTTTTCATTTTTTCAGCTTCAGTCAATTCAGCCCAGTTTAGTTCAGCTCAGTTTTGCCACCAAATTCTCGTTATTATTATTTTTATTTTTCCCAAAGCTCAAACTTTTTTCGCCACTACTTTCCACTTTTCCACTTAGCTTTCGTTTGCCTGCGCGTTGCAATTTCAGTCATCTCTCTTGCTTCGTCTCGCCTCGAGGCTGACAATTTACTGATAAAAAGAGATAATTTTTTATTATTATTTTCTTCTTTCTCTTTTTTTATTGCCAATTTGAGATCCAACTCTTTTAGCTGCTTTCAAGTTGTTACAAACAGAAATACAAAATCTATAGCATCATTATTATTTTAAAATTATGATGATGATTTGTAGCACTAAACAAAAAAATTTTTAGTTAAAATTGCCACACTAAAAACAAAGAGCTCACCAACAAACGCTTGAATAACATTTTTTCTCTAAGCTGCAAATTCTTCAAATTTTTAGACACACACACTGAATTACCAAAAAAGATTTCCCTGCAGTAGACAATTCAATTCAATAAGCACAAACTGAGCATTGAATTGTCTCAATTTGTGGTCTTTTTTCTTTCCTTCTTCAACTTCACTACTTTCAAGCTTTTTCATAAGAATTACTGAAAAGGGAGATCTACTTTTTTTTCTTCTTCAACAGCAGCAGGAGGGAAAAGTATCTAAATCAAATCAACGACAAAATTTAGTGATGATGATAATTTAGGCACCGCTACACACACACTGACACGTTAACATTCTTAGTTTAGTAGAGCAAAAAAGAAAAAAATTGACGCATTCCTTTTGGCTGTCCTTACCATAGTTTAGTAAAAAAAGTTTTAAGAATTTGAAAAAAAACCACAGACAAAAATTAAGTGAAAAAATTGTACAAGAATTTTTGCAACTTTTTGGTAAAAATAAGTGCAGTTAAAGAAAATGAAGTTAAAATGTGAAACACTCTAACTTACATAGTTTTTGCGCTAAAAATGATATTTTTTATACAATTTTTTAATTCTAATGGCAGCAACACCAGCATTTAAAAATAATACTAACAATCTATTTGTCTTGCTTGAAATAATATGAGGATAAAAAAGATTCTGATTTATCCTGTTCAATTTTCTTTTTAATAACAACATCATTTGATTTGAAATTGACAATAGCTTCATTTCAGTTATTTTCTTGATTTTTATCATCCAACACTCAACAGCACACTGTCGCCCGTTCACTTTTCAATCTTGTGATTTTATTTTTAATTTTAAAATTTAGTTTAACAATTCTAAAAAGTTGTAGGATTACACAACACCCCTACAGACTACAGACAACACCAGACACATAAACTAACCCTCTTTTTTAATCAACAAAATCTTCAAATTCTAAATCATGTTCAGTAAACGACACAACAGCATTATCGACGACGGCAAAAAGGTAACAAAGGACAGCAAAAGTACATTGTGAAAGTTGCGACATTATTTTAGGGTTTTGAAATAGAGCCCTATTGTTGGAGTGTCATGTAATAGGTTTATTTACAAATTGAAAACTTTTTATTGGACATTGGATAAAAACTTAAAAAGCAAAAATGATCTCAATTACTTTTTCATGAATCAAAATTAATTATACTCTGTAAAAAGTGTATTTTGTAGATCTCAATTATTTGCAAAACTTTTTTCAAAAGTAGGCAAATTGCAAAAAAATCAATTTTAAAATTCATTGAAAACCAATGACTGATCAGCAGCAGCAGCCTCAGTAGCACCACTTCAAAGTTTTTCTTCTTTTCAGCAAAAGGTCAACTTTGGTGCAGTGCAGTGGCAGTGACGGCAAATCTGTTATCACTTTACTTTTCAACAGCAGCAGTAGCAGCAGCAGCAGAATCTGGGCAGAATCTGCTTGAGTACACTGCTTTTATGCACAAATAAAGACAGATAGATGGATAGATAGTTGCAAGTTGCCAGAGTCCCGGAGAGAGTGAGTAGGAAGCCCAGCAAATAATAATAAAAACTGTCACTCTCTTTGGTTCTTTTGCTGTACAGCAGCAGTCCCTTCTTCCCGCAAAAAGTTCAATATTGACTTTCTTTCCTCTCTTCTTTTTCTGGCGTCCTCCGAACTGCTGATTTCTATTCACTGTTCTCTCGCTCTCTATTTCCCATCAGAAAGCAGTTAATTTGACTTTCTTATTATTTGCCCACTCTTTTTATGTGTCTTCTTCGGTTGGTCTGTCTGTCGGACTGTCTGTCGATCTGTTTATGTCTCTATCTACTCCAACTACTCTCTAAAAAGGTCTAACCAAGCAGAACGAGAGGGAGAAAAGGAGAAGTCCAATGGGAGGCTAAAAAAGTGGGGAAAACGTTGTAAGCAGAAACAGACCAGACCGACTCACAAACTCACAAAACAAAACCAAAACCCAAAAAATGTTGACAAATGAGAAAAAGAATAGAGGAAAAATGTTGGGGCAGACTATGTGTTGTAGGGGACAAATTACGACATTGCCACTGGAGCTTTGCGTCAGTGAGCACTGTCAGGGCACTTGCACTGAAACACTGCAGAGAAATAACCAAATCTAGAGTTTTGATGATGAATGCAGGCAGTCAATTGAAACTGACGACAAGCACACACAGAAAACAGAAAAGACCAACAACTTTTGTCAACTAGAGAGAATAAGAGACGCACTACTAAAGTAATAGATTTGGGGAGATAAAACCGTTGAGAGTAAGTCTAGAGAGATAACACGACCAAAAATGAAGACTAGCATCTTTTCTTTTTTATCTGCTGTAGCTTTCATCTAGCTCTATCACATTATTTTCATCTTTTTTGCCCTTCTTTTTTGTCCCATACTGGAGGACTGTCCCTCAAATAAGAGCAGTAGTAATGCGACAGTACTAAATTATTAAAAATTAATTACCCAAAGGCAAACAAAAACAGCAGCAGCATTGACAGACAGTCTGATTAACGAAGAGAGTTATTAGGCGAATTAATACATTTTCCGTTAAAGAAGATGAGGAGAAGAGCAAAAACTTAATTATTAATTGACAGACAGGCACAGTTTTCTGGTTTTTCTAGATTTTTTATCTTTTTCTTTTGAGGAAGATCTGCCATCATTAGACCCAAGAAAATAAGTTAAAGAAGATTAGGAGACAGTTTTTTCTGCCAGTGTTTTTGCTATTTCATTTAAGAAAAAGAAAAAATTAGTTGCTAATTGGTAGTAGTAAAAAAATGATGATGATGATGATAATGAGAATGAAAAAAAAAGTTTTTTCCGGAAAAAACGTGTAAATGAAAAAGTAAGCAATTTTTTCTGTTTCACGATCAAGAGTAATTTTTGTTTTTTGTGTAAAACTTTTTTGCGTAATTAATCTTTATCAGCTTCTCATTCTCTGTTTTCTAAGTTTTTTCTGGTTCCAAAAATTTTGTGCTGTGAGTGCTAAATTGAGAATCTTCAATCTACTAAACTCAAAATTCACAAATTCAGAATCCTAATTCTCTTTTTCTTTACTTTCTCACGCTCAGTTTTTGCCAATTTTTTGCCAGTTTTGGTCAATTTTGATATAAAGTTTATTCTCTGTTTTTCCATCTTTTGCTCAACTAAACTCCAAATTTTTGTGCTGTAGTCAGCAAAAAATCCTTTATTTTCTCTTTCATCTGCTTTTATCAAATGCAAAACTTCTGCTGCTTTTTCTCAGTAAAATCTCTTTTTTCTTTTGATCAATCAGCTAGACCATCGTTCTTCATTTATTTTCCCTTAAACAGACAGAAATAAAAAGTGTGCAGACAAAACAGGAAAAAAAGAAAAAAAGAGATAGAAAGAGGACAAATTCGGTCACACTTGATCGATTTGTTGAAAAGTAAGGAAAAAACAAAGACAAAGAGTGTTTCGTTATTGCTGTTGCAGTGTTGTCACAACAGTGAAAAAAACAAAAAAAATCAAAAGCTAACAATCAAAACCACAAAAATGTTGCATCTTTTACAGAACTTACTTCTACATATGTAATGTCTCAATGTTACATTTTTGCCGTTTTCTTTGTTGTTGTATGCCGTCGTACATCTACAACTTGATTTGCGAAATTTTAAATCACTCAAAATTAAAATTGAAAAACCACAAAGTTTGTCTTTTTGAATGCTTTGTAAAACATTCACAAGGAATAATTTTCTGGTTTTTTCAGCCCCACACTTCAACACAAATGATAAATGAACTTAACTACACAAAACAAACACACACACAAAACACTAGTGTTTTTCTTTTGACTTTTATTAGTATTTTTTCTTGTTGTTCATTCAACTATCAAACGGATTTTGACCCAGTCCAAAAACTTCTACCATCAACCATTCAACCCCCACACACCTAGTTAGCTCAAAACACAAAACTACCAAACTTTATTTTCATTCTACTTGACTGCTTGAACATTACGTTCACTTCAACTTTTCCGCTCAAACTAAACTTTTAAGTTTTTAATATTTACACCTCACTTTTTTCCACTCAGCCTTCCAAACACTTTTGCACTTTTTGTTTTATTTTTTGTTTTTTGTTTATGTTTACCGTTTCCCAACTTTTTCACTTTACCGTTTCTTTTTTTGCAAGATAAACCTAAACATAATCATTTTTTATTTTATTATTTAAAACCTCAACTGAATTTGTGATCTCCTTACTTTTTCTCACTCAAATACCGCTTTCTAGTTCTATATATATCAAATTTATAATTTTTCAATTATTTCTTTTTGATTTAGCAGAGATTTATTAACAAAAAGTTATAAAATTAGTCAAAATTTTAAATATTTAAACAATTTATCAACAAAAATTTTAGTCAGTATTCAACCAACGTTTGCCTTGTTTCAACTCAACAAAAACATTTTTGCATATTTAGGCATCAATTTTTAATTTTTTATAATTTCTGTAATCACAACTACGTAAAATTCAATTGAAGTTTTTGGTGCTATTTTTATCAACAAAAATTTTTGTGTGACGTTATTTTATTTTTTTGCGTGAAAATTTATTTATTAATAGCAGTTTAAAAAATTTGAAAATTTCAGTGACAAATACTGATGACATTTGCTTATTGAATAGCAAATAGTAAAACAAACAAAAAAGAATTGTCAAGTATTGGCCAAAACTGCAAATTATCTGATGACAACTTTTTGTTTAGACTAAGTAATCAAATCTCTCCCATGAAACCAAATGTAAAACTCATTACCTCAAAACTTTTGCTGTTGTACATACGTCCAAAAATTGGCTTACTTTAAACATAAAATCATTTTTGTAAAATATTAAACGAAAAAATGTAAACACTACACTTTTTCACATACTCATTTTTGTACAGTTCTGATCACAACAAAAATACAACATAATTAGGCACACACTCACTTTTACACAAACTCATTTTCAATTTCACTTTGAACATTTTTTTCCGTTTGACTGTTTGCTTGTTGATAACTAAAAACACATTTCTTTTAAGATCTGAAAATACGCGGTCAAACACAACTTGTGATTGTACACAATGCTTTTTTGTTGTACAAAAAATGTTTTCAGTTTTTTCTTTCAAACACCCATTTATTGAACTTTTAACCTGCGCGTTTGTACTGATAATAAATTCTCAATAAATAAAAAATTTTAAAAATAAAATTTTAAATGTGCAATTGTTTTCAATATTTTCAAATTTTCTTTTAAAACCTTAAATTTTAAAAAATGTTTTTTAACAGTTAGCTGGTAGAAAACAAAATAACATGTGTTTGCCTTTAAGTTATTTTCAAAAAACATTTTTTGCTTTTTGTGCAACGTATCTTATTTTTTAGTTTGAGTCTAGTAGAGTACCAAAAGTAGAAAAAAGTAACAACAAACCTCATCTACATAAACCAAAAAAACCTAAATGTGAAAAATAAATATTTCATTTGTTACTACTGAAAAAATACAGAAACAAACATAACAAAAAGAATCACTAAAGCAGTTGCACAAAACCTAATTTTGGTTTTTTATTTGAAGATATACCACAAAATATTTGTCATAAAGCAAAACCAAAAAAAAAATTTTGATTTTTATCTTAATAAAAATTGCGTAGGCGCTGCAATTTGTGCACATTTTTGTTCCATTTTTTGCTCAAAAACGATTTTCAAGCTAATTTAGATTGAGTTTTTATTAGACTAAAAAAACGAAAAAAGAAGAAAAAGACGGTAATTTGATCTTATTTTTATTTTCAGCTTGTTTCCACTTTGCACTTTCTCATCAACATTAATCAATCTCGTTTCTTCAAAGAAGATGGAAGATGAGGGCTCTAATTACAAGCAAACAATAACAACAACAGAAGCAAGAAAAACTAAATGGGGGCAGTAAATAATTAGTTTGAGGGAGAGGCTAAAACTACTAAAAACAAACTTTTGGTAGTATTACAAAGTAGAAGTAGTACATCAGTTATGATCATTACAGAATTGGCAGTTAATTCTGGTGTGTGTCGCAGCTGATAAAACTGTAGCTCCCCTTTGCATTTTTCCAAGAAAAAGAGTGCGCCCACCATTGACAACAACAGTGTTCAAAGTTCATCTGTTGCTGGAGCTGCTGATTTCCCTCTTCACATTAATTTAAGTAAATGTCAATTGGTGTCCATTTCCGCCCTACTATTTAATTGTGAGTGAGTTCATTATAATCGGCCTGCTTCACTGGTTTACTTGGCAAGAAAAAATAGTAAGCTGAGAGAGGGGAAGAAAGATTGACATTTGTCGTTCTCGATTGGGATCTCTCCTTTCTTACTCACTAGCATCCTCATTTAATTCTTATTTTGTGTTGCAGCTGCATCAGCAGAAGCTAACACTTCCCAGCAGGACCTCTCTCCCTTTCTCTTCTCTACAACTACTGCTAACAAGTTACATCCGTCGTTTATCAGGGCAACAGTAGGAGGAGGAGGAGAAGGAGGACAGGCTGAGTGCACAACTTTTTTCCATTTGCCATTTGCCGGGCATTTGCCATTCACTGACTTCCAATGATCATGATACTGTCAATGCTGATGATGATGTAACTGAGACTGCGATTACCAAAAACATTTTTTACGTATTTTTAGATCTCACAAAACAAGCTTTGCACCAAATCACCAAATCTTCCAATTTTCAATTTTTCAACTTTCTCACTTCATCACCTTTACCAAATCATGCAAATCCTTCATATCATCTCCCTCTTTATTTCTCTCCTCTTTTGCGCTACTTACTCCCACTCGCTGACAGTGATCACCGCAGATGACAAGGGAGCAACAAAATTCAACAACTCCTCTTCGTCCTCCTCCTCTAGCTCAAACAAGTCCTCCAACAAGTCCAACTCTTTGGACACTCGCCAAACACTGGCAAACGACGAGGAGTCCAATGAAAAGGACGGTGAGACCGGCCAGCCAGTGCACTTTCTAGAGCGAAATGGTCTCTGGTCAGTGTCACCTTCAGCCTTTCAACTCACCGGCAGCAGCTCATCAGCCTCTGACCAGCCTCCGCCGGATTCAGTGAACTCCAACAACGTCAGCAGCAACTCCTCTTCAGTTGAAACTTCCCAGCTAAGCTCAGTTCACTACCAGAACTTCTTCAATCACCAGCCCAAACTGCCCCTCAACTGCTCCTACCGCCACAATGACGTCTTCTGCGACTGCGACCCGGAGGGTCGCCGCTTCAGCTGCTACAGCGTCGCCTCCGTAGAGGACGTACGGCGGGCTTTTGACCACCTCCTCAACTCCACTCGCCTCGTCTACTGGGCCATCCTTGAGGTCCATTGCTCCGACCCACTGTCCAGTGATGAGCCGATCGATAAGAACACGCCCATCGCCAAAAGCTTTCACATCTCCTATGAGATGTTCACCGAGGGGGCGCCCCGCTTTGAGTCAGTTCTCTTTGTGGGCGACTGCAGCAAACCGAAACACTACGACAATCTGGTGGCCGTTGATCGGGAGGTGGCCAAGTTGACGATGCTCAAAAATCACCTGCGAATGGCCACCAGCTGTAGCCTGCTGCAGCCCAAGTTTGAGCGGCTGACTGAGCTGACCATTGTGGACTGTGTCGTCGCGGGAGATATGATCAGTTCGACCTTTTCCACGAGATGTTTAGGTAACTCATTATTAAAAGAAAAAACTGACTTTGATGATCCTTAAAACAGTATATGCCATAGCTGCAGTTAGCTTCCTATTTTTTTCTGCGTTGTTTTTTCTGTTTTGAAACTTCAGGAGCTCTTCACATATGCTAGCTAGACAAAAAAGTTCAACTTTAAACTTCCCCGCATTTTTCATATGTGAATGCCACCTGAATTTTCAACTCCTGAGCTACTTCTGCTGTTTTAGCTGCTGCACAAAAATGCGCCATATACTCTTTACACTCACAACTTTATCTTTTGTCCCATCTTTTTGTTAACCTCAGGCCAGTACGGCACCCGCAACGAGCCGATGCAGCTGACCCGACTGACAATCAGCCGCTGCAACATCTCCCTCGTCGAATCAGGGGCCTTCTACAACTTTGCCGAACTGGAGCTGATTGACCTCAGTCACAATGCGCTGAGCCATCTGGGGCGGACGGCCTTTGCCCCGCACCTCTACCGACTGCGAACTCTTCGACTGGAGCACAACCGCCTCACCTCACTGGGCGAGGACTTCTTTGAGAAACTGCCCGAGCTGAGGGAAGTCAACTTGGCCTTCAATCGTCTAACGGCCCTGCCGCCGCTGGGCAGCAGCCCGGGCGTCGGTCAGGTGCTGCACCTGGGCGCCAATCCCTGGGACTGCCGCTGTCGGCTGACCTGGGTCGTCCTCGAGGAACCGATGGACTCGGCGAGACTCATTGCCGACCTTCCTGCCTGCTGGACGCCGGCCATTGTGAAGAATAGTACGCTTTTTGCGGGGTTGAAGGCGGTGAAGGAGACTTTCTGCTGAAAAGAGTGTTTCGTTTTAAAAAGAAGTTTACCCTACTTTTTGCTGTTGTAAGTTAGCCTTTTAGTCTGGTCATGATCATAAGCTTATTTACAACATCCTGCTCTTTTTCGTTCTCATTGCTTTCTAATTTATTGCCACAACTACTACCACCACTATCTTATCGTCATTTGAAATCACACACACACAATGTCATGCACAATGCCGTCTCAGATATATTCAATAAAAACGTCTCTCCTTCAAAGGATGAAGAAGAGGAAGAAAGGCCTCTTTGCCTGCCTGTTACTACTTTATTGCACTGGTCAATGACCATAAAAGTTGTCTGCTGCAGCTGCTTCTTTTATTTTATCGCCAAGTAAAGTCTGAAGCAAAGGCTGCCAAAAGATGAGGGAACAAACACAACAAAAGGGAAAAACTGATGTACGTGTACAAGTGTGCGTCTGTGCGCTTTCAAAAGATCATGGTCACATCAGCAGCAGCAGCCGCAGCCGGTGGGTCTCTTATCAGCCGAGTGTCAATAGCAAGCCAGCAACATCTGCTGCTGATAAGAAGGTCCATTTTCAGATGAAGTCAGACCTACTGACTGTGATGAGGAGGAAGATGGACATTGGCATCATAAAGTACGAGCATTTATAAAAGTGACCCCTGAGCTGCCACTTTTCTCCATCTCGAACACAGCAGTCCTCACTCGGTTGAGGCAGAAAAGTCGGTTCTAGAACAACATGTTTTCTAAAATGCTCCTCCTGTCGCTGGCCCTCTTCGGCCTGGCGTCTGCGGCCAACCACCCTCAGTGCGGCACCAAGGGCCCCCAGGGGGCGTCGGCGCGCATCGTCGGTGGCACCAACACCGAACGACTCGAATTTCCCTGGCAGGGCTCCCTTCGCTACTACTCGCCCACCGCCGGCTGGTACCACACCTGCGGCTGCACCCTCCTCAATGAACAGTGGGTCCTCACCGCCGCCCACTGCGTCGACCGCTCCGGCGTCGTCGACCCCACCAAGTACCGCTTTCTCGGAGGTAAATTCCCTAAAATTTTTTTGGGTTTTGGTAAAACTAATCAAAAATTTCTTTTTATTTCAGGCGAACACGACCGCTCCAAGAACGACGGCACCGAGGTGGAGGTCACTGTAGAGAAGATCTTCGTCTCGCCCAAGTGGAACTCGGCGAAGATCGACGGCGACGCCGCCCTCCTCAAGCTGAGCCGCAAGTTGGACTTCAGCGGAGCGGAGGCCCACCTGGGCACCGCCTGCCTCCCGGACGCCGAGGACCTCGACCGACTGCCCTCCGCCAACATCGACTGCATTGCCACCGGGTGGGGCAACACCGCCTGGCAAGGCACCAGCCCGAACATCCTCCAGAAGGTGGGCGTCAAGGTGTGGAAGCAGGCGGAGTGCACCAGCCGCTACGCCGCCGTCCACCCCATCACCTCGAACATGCTCTGCTTTGGCGAGAACAAGAAGGGCACTTGCCAGGGTAAGCCTAAACTCCCCTTTTTCCTGAGAAGTTCATTACCTAAATCTCTGCTTTTTCTTATCTTCAATTTTAGGTGACTCTGGCGGCCCACTGAACTGCCGCATCGGCAACCTCTGGTACAACTACGGCGCCACCAGCTTCGGCGTCCAGTGCGCCGGCCCCACCTACCCCTCGGTGACCGGGCGCATTAGCGAGTTCAGCAACTGGATCTGGGGCGTGGTCGATGCCAACTCCAACTGAAGAAGAAAGTGAGAGACTTTGTGGTCGCTGGAACTGAACTAAACTGAACTTGTTTAATAAAGTGAAAAATTAATCAAAACATCCAAAAAAGGGGAAATTTCCCTTTCCCACACGGGGAGTCGAACCCCGGCCATTCACGTGAGAGGCGAATATCCTAACCGCTAGACCATATGGGAAGTGTTCGCTGAGGACACTTGACGGGAGGATCTTCTTAAGCATCTTGTAGTAGCTGCAGCATCAGCAGTGCTCAGTTCTATCTCTTCAAAAATAGCATCATCAGCAGTCATCATCATTAGCAGCAACAGCAGCTGATACTGATGAGAGTACTCTAAACTTTGAGTGTGGTAGAAAAGATATATCCTCGCCCACTTATAAGGGGAGATTCTATTTTAGATTTGGGTGAAAAAATATTTTTGTGTTTGCTGAAGCGCTGTCGCCACCTAGTGGTAGCTATTAGAAGTATAGTTATTTTGTTTTGCTTTTTTTCTAATTTTTTTATCTGGTTTGGGTTTTGTTGGGCTTCAAATGTGAGCATTTCTTCTTTGCTGATGACACTTTTGCCATTGCTGGTCAATTAATTAAAATTGATTGATTGAGAAATGTTCGCCGTTTTTTGGGTGCTTGTGCAAGCCATTTTTGCTTTGTTAAAGCTTTTAACTTGGCATCGTTTAGCCTTTTACGGTCCAATAACTGAAAGATTAATGGCTCATTTTACCTTTTTATTTGTGATTTTGACTGTTGTAAAGGTGATATTTGAATGTCTGAATAGTAAGGGAAAACTCGTTGAGTCAGTGAGTCGAGGCTCATTGGGTAACAACCTCTGTTCAATGAATTCACCGAATAAACTGCATGGTACTTGATAAAAATGGTGTTTATTGTTGTTGGTACTAGTGATTTTGTGACTTGATTTAATTCGCTGTTTTACAAACAGAAAAATCATTTTAAAAATGCAACTTTACATTTTAATTTGTGCTACTATATTCTATTGTTTTAATACTTATCGTATTGAAGCTGCCAGAAAAGACACCATCAATCAGTTTGATAAATTTTTTAAAAAAGACGACCAATTTAGTGAGCTTTACAAAGGACTTGAAGAGCAAAACAAAAATGCGTTAAGTGAAAGAACGAGTTTGGTTAAATTTCCAGCAACTACATTAAAAGAAGAAAAAGAAGAAGAAGAATACACAGAAAAGGTAGAAACAGGAAATAATACAAAAACTGAGAAAGAAAAAGTTAGAAGAATTCCATTTCACGTAAATTTAAGAAAGTTTCTAGTTAAAAATGAGCAAAAAAGAGAAAATCAACAAATCCCTTTAAAACAGTTGTTGAGAAAACAATGGCTAATGAAAGGCAATAAGGAAAATACTGAAAACAAAGAAAATGAAATCATTGAAAACTGAATATTGAATTAAAAACCGCTATCACTTTTCACCGACATTTTTTGTTATTAATCATTACTATTTTTTTGCATTTGTAACTTGCAAAAATCCAGTGCTTTAATACAGTTAAATTTCCTATGAAACGCAAACATTTTATATTTTGTCAAGTATCTCAACGAAAAAAATGAGAAGAAAATGCATTTTCGTTTCACTTTTGCCATTCAACTTTTCTCTTTTCACTTTCTTTTGTTCTCAACTTCAAAAACCCATTTTCTGACCCGCTTTGAAATTCTACCTTTACCTCTAAGCAGCAATCAACTAGTGCTCAATCACTACCACCAATTATCATCATCATCATCATCATCATCAAAATTAGTGACCAGCAGGAAACGACGTCGAGGACCAAAAGGTCTAGTGGATCTGCGGCCAACAGCACCGATAGCAAAGACAACATCAACAGTAAAAAACAGGAGTCATTCCACCTTACACACTTTCAATCAACTTCAATCAACAGAAAAGAACACTATTAAAAAAATTAAATCATTGGATCTGGGATTTGTATTTGACTAAACAAAATTAAAATAAAAAGTTTTGACTTTGTGTTCAACTTTAAAGATGGCGCACCAGACGCGAAGTTTCCTGTTTCCAGTTCGACTGCAGATCCTCCACCTGACAGGCAAAGTAGCCCTCGGTATGGTTGGCTCCACTGGCGCTGTAGGCAAAGTCAAAGGTAGGCAGGGCGTCACGAGGGCCCTCACCATCCACATACCGACCCATATAGCCAGTGTCATTGCTGCTGAACCGTGTAGGGCCTCCGGTAGTGGGCACTTTGAAGGTGGCCAGCTCGCCGTAGTGACCCGGAATTAGGGATTGGTATCTTGAAAAGAGCAGTTTCACCTGGTACTCGGGCCCTTTCAAAATGCTCTTTTCTAGATGAAAGATAGTGCAGCTGGCGGTGAAGTGCTGGTTGGTTTTGTCCCAGGCTAGCGGCCCGCTGATGGTCAGATTGACAATCGGTCGGTTGACCCAGACGTTGGAAATGGCCACTGTTTTGCCGGCGTCCTCGAGCTCGCACCAGAAGTTTCTGAGAAAGTCGCTCTCAAAAATTTCCGATTTAATGGTGCGGTTCACCACCAAATCAAAGGTCGGGTAGGTGTAGTGAGGGCCGGGCACTGAATACGAGGGTTTGAAGGTGTCAAAGAGCAACGACTGGGCGCCAGAAGGTTGAACTGTAGTAAATTTAAAAATAAGTTTGCTTTTAGAAATTATGCCGTGTCATGCTTAAATACAACTTTACCTTTAAGACTGTAGTAGGCGACCAAGTAGTTATATTCTAATTCGTTTGCAGTATAAAACCAAACGGTGTAGTTGTGGCTGGCATGATTGGCAAAGTTTGAAATGTTACAAGTGGCCAAGAAGGGTTTTCCACTTTCCATAGTGGTCGTGTTGGTCGTGAAGTTTAAAGTGACGTTCTTTGTTGCTAAAGGTTTTACTGTAGCAGTTGACTGCGAAAATTGCTCTAGAAAACTAGATTGACCACTGGCGGCCAGAAAAAACAAACAAGTGATCGTTAAAAGCAGCATTTTAATAATTGTTGTTGATTAATTGGTTAATTATTTGATTGAAACAAGTTTAGAAAATGCTTTTAAATGATTTGATTTATAAATCAACTCATTTTAAAACATGATTGCACTTTTCACACATATCAAATAAATCAGCTCCACATCATTGTCTAAAAATGTGATTTTTAACCTTATTTGCACTTTACGTTAAAGCCAATTTGATTAATTATAATTATTGTTTTAAGTTGATCAATTTTGTGTTGTCAGTATTGCTTATTGCCTGCACTTACCGTTGATAAGATTTTTTACGTCAAGATTTGCAATTTCTGATGTTTAAGTTTTAATTTAAGAGTATAATAAGTAACAAATATTGCGTTTTAAATTGCAAACAGCGTTAAAAAAGTACAATTATTTTAGGGTTTTTGGCAATTTTAAAGTCAAAGTAAGTACAACTGTTTTAATTTTTGATTAAGTTATACTTGTTGATAAATTTATCACAAAAAGTTTTTTAGTTAAAAGGTAATACTACGCAAAACAGCGCCGTTGTTGCAGTGCAAAAAAAAGTTGTCAAAAAACGTAAGAAATTTAAAAAGATTAAAAACAATTTTATGCAACAAAAATGTTCATGATTTTCCTTTTTATTTGTCCAGTTTTGTTTCAAAAAAGTTTTTATTTTTAGTTTTACTTTTGCAAACAAAAACGTCATAAAAAAGCCCAACAAACAGCAACTTTCTACTACTAGTGCTCTAGCTTTAGCTACTTTGATTGCCATTCTCCTCATTTCCGTTCTTGTACTGGCCAATGGTCTCCCAGATCCAGTCGCTGAAGAGGGCCACCCGAGAGTAGACGCCCGGCGTGGAGCCGCCACAGCCGCGGCCAAAGCTGGTCAGTCCAATCACCGTCCACTTTTGGTCAATCTTAAGGGCGATTGGGCCGCCGCTGTCGCCTAATGAAAAGGTAAAAATTTTGATTAACTCAAAAATAAAAAAATCATATTTTTTTAAAATTTACCCTGGCAGGTGTCCTTGCCCTTGGCAAAGGCGCACAGCATCGTTTTAGTGTCCTCCTCGGAGGTTTGAAAAACCTCGGCGCACTCTTTCACAGCCACCATGGGCAGAAAGACCTTCATGAGGACGTCATGCGGCGTGGCACTGCCGCTGAAGGTGACGCCCCAGCCTGAGGCGGTGGCGATGCTGTCGACGAACTCGTTTCCGGCATTCTTTGCCTTCTCCGGAACACAAATGCTTCCCAGCTGCGGGGCGGTGCTCAGGTTGGCGATGGGTGTCGCCAGGCGAATCAGCGCAATGTCATTGGCCAGGTAGTCGTGTGAGGAGCTGAAGTTTGGGTGAGTGATGAACTTCTCAATGGACAGCGACTGGCGAGCCGACTCGAGCGGCCCGGTGGAGGTGAGGTTGTAGCTTCCTGAGAAGAAAAATTGAAAATTGAAAATATGATTAGGGATTTTGAATCAAGTTTTATGGGGGGAAAAAGCAGTTTTTTACCAACAACAATGGTGGGCCGAATGCCGCCCATAATGACGCCGCAGTGGGCGGCGGTGATGATCCACCGGTCGTTGAGAATGGAGGCGCCGCAGTTGTGCGTCAGCCGACCCTCGGAGGGCTTGTACGCCTGAAAGGAGGCCATCCAGGGATATCTGCAAATGTTGTGATAGAAACAGTGTAAGTTAAAATGAATCAAATTTTTTATTTTTTGTTTATCAAAAATCTTACTCGTGCGGTTCGGCCACCTCTCCGCCCACGATGCGTCCATCCGGGTTGGTGGGCGGGCCTTTGGTGCCGCAGAGCGGGTCGTTGCCGACCTTGGCAGAGGCGGAACAGAAGCAAACTGCCAAAACCGGCAGCCATAGAAAAAACTTCATTTTTGTTTGGTTTTTTGAAAGTTGATGTTGTCTAGAGTTTGAAAATTTAAAAAATGTTAAATTGTGCTAAGAAATAGTGTAACAAGTGGTAAAAAACTTGTGTCTTTTTATAGTAGTTTTTTATCTTACCTTGGTTTTATTTTATCTATTTTAAAAGGAGTTCAAAAGTTGCCAATATTTTTTATACATATTTTTTACTGTTCAATGTTGAATTAATTTAAATCTAATACGCTTTTTAAAAAATGATTTCTTATAAATGTAGTAAAGTTAATAAAACATTATATAAGGCCAAAATATAAATAAAGATCACACTTAGCGAGTTGCTTCGGATGGTTGTAGATGGCGCTACGACTAATCGGAATTTGAACTTTGCATTTGAATTCAAGCAGTTAAAACATTGAGGGTGTAAAAAAGGACTGATGATGATTGTTTTTTGTAGAAATGTGAAGTTTAGTTGAGCAAAAAATAGAAAGCGTTTTTAATAAATTCCGTTGAGCATTGGACAAGAGAAATAAACGAAACACCAAATGCTGTCAATGTACAGTAAGTGGAAGACTTGTCGCTTTATTCAAAATATTCTCCTTTGACCAAAATACACTTTTTCCATCTGTCTACAAGTTTCCATATTCCACGAGAAAAGAATTCTTCATCCTTTTCTTCTTTTTCTTGAAGAAACTCTGAAGTAGCCGCCTTTGCCTCTTCTTCGCTTGAGAAACGTTTTCCCCTTTGGTTGTTTGCCATTGAGAGAAAAAGGTGGAAGTCGCTGGGCGCCAAATCTGGAGAATACGGCGGATGTGGCAACAGTTTCCACCCCAGCTTCTGTATCTTGGCTTGGGTTAGTTTGGCAGTGTGGGGCTTTGCATTGTCGTGTTGGAAATAGACAGGCCCCCTCCACCGCCTTTTTTGCCGGATTGCAATCTTGACCCGCTCCAAAACTTCACAGTAGCTGGCGGCAGTAATTGTGTCACCACTTGGCAGGTATTCGTGATAAATCACGCCTCGAGTATCCCAAAACACCGACAACATTGTCTTTTTTGTTCTGAGGGCTTTTTTTGGAACTCCTTGAATGAGCCCTTTTTCTCCTTTCTTTGCAAAATATCGTTTTCTTTCAGGATTCTCGTGATGAATCCACTTTTCGTCACAAGTGATAACTCGACTGTAAAAAAATTTTATTAATAGTTTTAATAACCACTGTGCAATGTAACTCAAACTAATCCTAACACATTTTGTTTCAGAAAATAGTCATAACTTGAGTTTGCCTTAATTTTTTAAGTTCAATATTTACTGTTAAACAGTTAACATTTAACGCTTGTTCTAATTAGATTAACTACACATTTTAGTGTTTTTTTGCCGGAAACAATTATTTTCAGTTAACGTTAAACAGTACCTCGGAACAAAGTGTTCTAGATTTGTTTTGAGTTACTTTGCACGTCTGAAGCAGATAAAAAGTTACTTACTCAAGGAATTCTGGATTTTTGTCCAGCATGTCCAGCAGTTTGCGGCAAAAAACCACTCTTTTCTCTTTTTGCGCAGAAGTCAGCTCGTGCGGCACCCACCTTGACAATCTCAGTGTATAGCCAAGACTTTTCATGCGAAGGTACACTGTGCTATTTGAAATGTCAAGGTTTTGCGCTATTTCAATGGGAGTGGCAAAAGGGTTTGTTGCAATGACACCCTTGAATTGCTCGTCTTCAATGAGTTTTGGTCTCCCAGGACCCTTTTTGTCTTGACAACTGGTATCGCCACTTTGAAACCGCTTATACCATCGGGTGACCATTAATCGCGAAAAATTAACCTCGCCGAAATCGTTCTGAAGAGAGCACAAGGCCTCTTTTAGAGAAACTCTCTCTAAAATAAACCCTGTTAGCAATTTGAGTATACCAAAAAAAGCAGCACTTACTCATATACTGATAAAGCACAAAGGCTCTTTTAGTTTCCGCTGGCAACGCAGCGACAAGAGATTGGCGGGCATTGGGCTCATCATTTTGAGCGCCTAAATGGAAGTTTTCTTCGCTCATTCTGTCTGTATTGTCGTCGTCTTCTTCACCGTAGAGATCATCCTCGTCGCCATTGTTTTCCTTTTCAATTCTTTTCTCAACGCTACCGTATTCTTCGTCGTACTCTTTGTCTCCTCTTTCATTATCGTCATTTTCGTCCTCTCCTTTATGAGCATCTTCATTTTCATCCTCATCCTCATCCTCATCATCTTCATCCTCATCTTCATCCTCATCGTCGCTCTCTTCTTTTTCCATTTCATCGTCGATACATTCTTCTTCTTCTTCTTTCTTATCATCATTTTTCTTGTCTCTGTCGACTTTCTCTTTTTCCGTTTTTTCAAAAATATCCATATCTTCCACTTCCATTTCCTCAGAGTTGTAATGGTGGTGATCATCATCAGCAGCAGAAACACCATCAAGGTGAGGTTTTTTTGGTGGGTGAATAAAGTCATCAGTTTCCGGTAATTGGTGATCGTCAGCACTTGATACTGGCAAGTCTACTTGGCTTGGAACTGAACTAAAGTTTTCATTTCTAAACTCCCGGAGAAGCCTTCGGACAACGTTGATGGTTATTGGGGTGTCAACCCCGTACTGTGCCATGTACTCTCGCCAAAGGACAGCACCCCTAATTTGACGATCAGCGTTCCAACGGCGATAGAGGTAACGGGCGTAGTTGGAAGACATGGCGAAATTGCAGCAGTAAGAAGCGCATGCAAAAAGAAGCCTAAACAGTGCTCACTGTGTTTACTTTTTTGTTTCTTGCTACTGCTGCTGATAGCGTCAGAAACGAACCGATTCTTATCACACACGATTGATTCGCTCACTTGCAATCACCACACTCCTTCACTATCTCTCACTCAATCCTTTTTGCAGCAAAAGATATACTTTAGAAAATAGGGAATTCGGTCAACTTTTCAAACATTGTTACACAGCCCACAATAGCTCTATGGTGCAGCAACATCCGAAAAGTGGACCAAATTTCTGTCTGCATTAAACCAAGCATCTCACTCGTAGCGCCATCTACAACCATCCAAAAAAACTCGTTATGCTTGATCTTTATTTATATTTTAGCCTTATATTTATCAAGTACTATTAGTTACAATGTAATATTTTTAAGTAATTTATTTGATTAATTGGTATGACATTGGTAGATGACAGTTGAGTGAAAATGAAAATTTGTTTACAAAAACTAGTAACAAAATGTTAAGAACTTCAAGCTGAGCAATTACTTTATTTACACTTAATAGTTTTATGCATTTCCTAAGGAATACGAACAATTTCATTGCCTTTTAGCTGAAAATAGTTTCGTCGGAGCAATTCATTTAAAAAACCTGCTTCAAGGATGTCAGTCAGAATGTCCATCGTTTTTTTGTTTATTGAACCGTCTTTGGCAATGCATGCGTCCGGACTGAGAACACTAACATCACTGCTCTGTGTGTTTGTTCTGCTTGCAACTCCAATGTAAAGAAGATTATTGAACTGATTATCATCGATAATGCCTTTGTATCTAAGCATTGAAACGCCAAACCCGTACAATATGGGCAGAATCTCAAGATCGACCAGCCACTCTTTCCAACTTTGTTTGATTGCTTCATAATTAAAAGTGTACTCGCCATAATAAAAATCGACCATCTCGATGCCGTTTAATTTGTATTTTCGCATTGCAATGGTAATGAACGATTTGAAAACTTTGGTGGGTTTTTTACTTCCAGTCAGAGTTTGTTCAGTGTCCAACACTTGATGAAAAATGTGAAAATTTGAATTAGGCGCACTAGCAATCAGTCCACTTAAGTTATTTTTAGCAATTTTTATTATTCGTTTTGCATCAGGTTGGCTTTTATTACTGAAAATAATTTCTAACGTTTCAATCATTGATTTTTCTGTCATTTGTGATCCTTCGTGAAACTCAAAAATAGTGTGTTTTAAGATTGATTTGTAATTGTCAATGTGGCTAAGAAGCTCTAAAGCGTTTTTAGAAATTCCTTTCATTTTTAAACTGTTAAAATTTTTGTTGTTGTTTTACAAACCTTCTGCTTTGACGTGGCGTTTTAGTGAGATTAAAACAAAAATAATGTACAGTAAAACAACAACAATTTTATAATTGCACAAAAGTAGTTTTGCCATTTTTTCAAAAAAAATATTAAATGAAAATTTATTTTGGTAAATAAAATAAGTTTGTCGACATTAAAATGGAAATCAATTAAATGGTTTTAACACTACTAAAAAACTTTTTATTACTAAATTGCAATAGAAGATACTTGTTTTCAGTTTAAAAATATGTATTAACAAATATAAAGATAACGTTTTGGTTTCACCAAAAAATATATAAATCAAAAGATTTGCTGACGTATTTCTATGAAAACTGCAAAAATATTTTATATAAAATAAAATGTTTGCTTTTTTCTGAACAGTAAACTGTTACTGTTTTATTATCACAGTGCAAGTCTTAGTTGTGCTCTAATCAACTGTGGAATGGTTTCTTTAATAGTGTAATCATCATGTGAACATGTCATTTTAGTAAAAACAAGTTATGCTTCACACTACACTTTGCTCTGACAGCAAGCAAAAAAGTAAA